>Ga0265320_10002307_pt1 | contig 13379 bp, 3 predicted proteins | sample 4827metaG_FD_202087 | JGI IMG/M metagenome (GOLD analysis project Ga0265320, IMG submission 202087) | Rhizosphere microbial communities from Carex aquatilis grown in University of Washington, Seatle, WA, United States - 4-8-27 metaG | ecosystem: Host-associated > Plants > Roots > Rhizosphere >...
CCCGATTCAATTCGCCCGTCGGCCTCGCGCGCGACGCCGACGGCGTCATCCTGATCGCGGACCTCTACAACGGCGCCGTGCGGGCTTTCCTGCAACCAACGGCGCCACCGCCCCTGGTCCTCCCAGCCAGTGGCAGTTATAGCAATTCCATCAGCCTCACCGTGACGAGCGCCACGCCCAACGCGACGTTTTACTACACGCTCGATGGAACCGTTCCCGGACCGCTTTCGCCCGCGTTCCCGCCGGCGCTCTCGCTTTCGTCCGGGCCGGCCAACTTCCAGGTTCGCGCCGCCTCTCCCGATTTCACGACCAGCGCCGCGGTTGGCGCCGCCTATTCATTCTTCGTCAATCCATTGCAGGTCTCCACGCCGGGCGGAACTTTTAATAATCAAATCAACCTCACGATTTCGACGCTGACCTCGAACGCCACGATTCGCTTCACCACTGACTCGGCGCCGCCGACAACCAACAGCGCGAGCTGGACGAATGGCGTTCTCAGCTCTTCTGGCGTCCTGCTGGCGCAAGGGTTCCGCGACGGCTTTAGTTCGTCGCCGCTCATCAGCAATCAGTTTAACTTTTTGGTCTCGACGCCAGTCGTCGCGCCCGCCGGAACAAACGCCAACAACGCGGTTCTCGTTAAGCTCAGTTCTGCGACCACGAACGCCCTCTTTTTCTGGACGATCGACGGCTCCGATCCTTCCCGCGCCAACGGCATCCCCGAAACCAACGGCAGTTCGTTCATCCTCGCCACCAACGGCACGCTCAAGGTCATCGCCGTGCGCGACGGCTTTACCGACAGTCAAATCATCGCCGACAACTTTAGTCTGAAGGTCGCCGATCCCATCGTCTCTCCGGCCGGAACGAATTCAAACAATTCCGTTCTGGTACGGTTGACCTCCGCCACGACGAACGCCCTTTTCTACTGGACGATTGACGGCTCCGATCCTTCGCGCGTCAACGGCGTGCTCCAAACGAATGGCGGCTCGTTCATCCTTGCGACCAACGGCACGCTTAAGGTCATCGCCGTGCGCGACGGTTTCACCGACAGTCAGATCGTCGCCAACAACTTTAATCTGAAAGTCGCAGATCCCACCGTTTCTCCGACCGGTACCAACTCAAACAACTCCGTTCTAGTGCGGTTGACTTCCGCAACGACGAATGCCCTTTTCTACTGGACGATTGACGGCTCCGATCCTTCCCGTGGCAATGGGGTTCTCCAGACCAATGGAGCTTCGTTCACCCTCGCCACTAACGGCACGCTCAAAGTCATCGCCGTGCGCGACGGTTTCACCGACAGTCAGATCGTCGCCAACAGCTTTAGTTTGAAAGTCGCCGATCCCATCATCTCTCCGGCCGGAACGAATTCAAACAACTCCGTTCTGGTGCGGCTGACTTCCGCCACGACGAACGCCCTGTTCTATTGGACGATTGACGGCTCCGATCCCTCGCGAGGCAACGGCGTGCTCCAAACCAACGGCAGTTCATTCACCCTCGCCACCAACGGCACGCTCAAAGTCATCGCCGTTCGTGATGGTTTCGCCGACAGTCTGATTGTCAGTAATGCCTTCACTCTCCAGGTCGCGACTCCGGTCGCGGCGCCGGCGTCCGGCACAAACATCAACTCCGTCAGCGTCACCTTAAGTTGCGCGACCGCCGGCGCGGCCATTTACTGGACCGCTGACGGCACGGAGCCGTCGGCTCAAAGTTCACTTTACGTCGCGCCGCTTACGCTGGTGACCAATACGTTGCTAAAAGTCGCGGCGTTTCGCTCCGGATTTCTCCCCAGCGCCGCCGCCGGGAACGACTACATGATCCAAGTGGACACGCCGGTCATGAATCCGGCGAACGGTTACTTTCCCGATGGCACGATCGTCACCCTGACCAAGGTTCGGCCCGACGCGCAAATCTTTTACACGCTCAATGGCCAGGACCCGACCACCAACGACCTCTTGACGACCGGGACCATTGTGCTCGATCAACTGGCGACGCCCGGCGCCGACCTGCGGGTGCTCAAGGCGCGCGCCTTCGCGCCCAATACGTTGCCGAGCGCCGTCGTCTCCGGCCAGGCGTTCCAAGTCGATTCCATCGGCATCCCGAGGAACCTCCTCGCCGGCGTCGGTTCAACCATCGTCGTGCCAGTCGTGCTCAACCTTCGCTCCAACGAAGTCTTGCTGTCCCTGCAGTTTCGCGTTCAGGCCGAGCCAGCGACGACCACAACCCCCAACCTCGCGGCCGACCTGCGCGCGTTGGCCGTTGGCACAAACGACTTCGTGCCGGTCGCCGGCCCATCGGCGCCCGGCGGCGCGTTGCTGAACTCAGCCACGTACCAATTCACCAACAGCGCCGGCGGGGTCACGAACGGCTTGCTGATCGCGGCGCTCGGGACGAACGCGAATTTTGTGGTAAAGGACTTTGGAACGGTGGCCATGCTGGCGGTGTCGCTTCCGGCCAACGCGCGGCCGGGCGATTCGTATCGCATTGAAGTCTTGCAGGCCTCGGGCGCCACGAACGGCCAGCAGGGCGGCGTCACCCTGAACGCGCTGCCGCCTCGAACGATCACCGTATCCAACGTCGCTTACACCGTCGGCGACACCGCGCCTGGCCGCTGGTATAACGCGGGGGATTTCGGTGACGGGGATTTGAATAACAGCGACGTCAACAACGCCTTCTACGCGTCGCTCGGCGTGCGGGTCCCGTATCCGTTTTCGGACGCGTTCGACGCCATGGACGCCTTCCCCGAGGACACGGCCGATGAAGCGGGCGGTGACGGGCAGATTCGTTTCCTCGACTGGCAGTTGATTCTGCGCCGTTCTTTGCGCCTGGACACGAACAACTGGCGCCGCGCCTGGTCCACGAATGGCGCGCGCGTCGCGCTCGCGGCAACGCTCCCCGGCTCGCCGCTTTTGTCTGCCCCCTCCTTCACGGCGGGCCTGCAAGGCCAACTCCTCAAGCCAGACGCCCGCCTTGGCGCGCAGAGCGTCGAACAGGCCGCGCCCGGCTCCGTCGTCCGGCTGCCAGCCTACGTCCAGGTGACGCCCGGCGCGTCGCTCGCGGGTCTGCAATTCCGCGCGGTCGTCGATCCGGTCGGCGGCGCTCCCGCTTTGGAACGCTCGCCGCTAGTGGAGAGCGCCCCGCTGCTCCCACCGCCGTTGCCGGTCACCGGACTACCCGTGAATCAAACCGGCGCCGCTTGGGCGCTGTGGTTGAACCCGTTCGCGTCGCCGCTGACGGGCAGCAATCTACTCGGTTACTTGAACGTTGCTATTCCAATGTCGGCCAAGGCAGGCGACCGCTATTCGGTCCAATTCGCCAACGCCGACGGCGCGCCGGACGAGAAAACCCAGTACGACCTCATGACCACGCCCGCCGTCATCGCCGTCCTCTCCGCCGCCCCGCCCAGCGTCAACGCACCGGTTGGTTTTAAGTTGAGCTGGTTCGGCGCGGCCGGCCAGCGCTACGCGATCGAATCCGCCACCAACGTGACCCAGGAAAACTGGACCGTCGAGGGAGCGGAACTGGTCGGCAAGGGCAAGCAACAGACGTTCATCGATCAGAACGCGTCGGCGGGATCGAAGTTTTATCGCCTGCGCGCGCTCCCGTGAAATGGCTATGCCACGCCTCCCCGCAACTTCGACGCCATGAACGGTAAGCGATTACTTGCCTTAAGTCTCGCCATCGGCCTGCGCCTGACGCTGACGCTCCGCGCGCAGACTGTCTCGACTTTGCCGCTGACCGGACTCAACGAGCCATACGGGGTCGCCGTCGATTTAACCACCAACCTTTATTATCTGACCGACAGCGTCAATAACCGCGTCGTCAGCTTTAATCCCGCCAATGGCCAACAGGCTGAACTGGCCGGCGGCGCCTTGTTCAATCCCGAGGGAATCGTCGTCGCTCACGGCGGATTGGTCGTGGCCGACTCGGGGAATCATGCGATTCGATTCATCAGCTTTCAAGGCGCCGAAACGACGCTGGCCGGCGGTACGCCTGGGTTCGCGGACGGCAGCGGCCCCGCGGCGCAATTCCATTCCCCGGCTGGCTTGGCCGTGGATAACTCCAATGGAAACGTCTTTATCGCTGACCTGAAGAATAACGCGATCCGACTGCTGCGCGGCCCGAACAATGCCGTCACCACCTATGCCACCGGCTTCTACGAACCGGCGGGCGTCGCGGTCGGCGACAACGGCGTGGTCTTCGTCGCCGACACCCGCAATCAGGTCATCAAAATGATCTCGACCAACGGCGGCGTGGTCACGATCGCCGGCCAATATCGGATCAACGGCCTCCAGGACGCCGCGAACGGAACGGACGCTCAGTTCAATTTTCCCCGCGGCCTGCTTTGGCTCGGCGGCCAGACTGGTTTGCTCGTCGGCGATTCGGGAAACCAGATGATTCGTCGAGTCTATCAGAATCCCAACCGCAATGTCTGGTCGGTGGAAACGTTTGCGGGGCCGTTCAACGTCCCGATCGGATTAGCGACGGACGCCAACGGTCTCCTGCTGGTCGTCGAATCCAGCGCGCCAGGCTCGCTCAGTTCGCTCACACGGCCCGCCGTAACTCTCAACCTCGGCTTCGCGGCGACCACCCTTCAAAACGCCGTCACGATTGCCTTCACCAATTCTCCGGGCGCCGTCACCCGCTACACCGCCGACGGTTCTGATCCAAATCCGCTTTCGACGCTGCTGCCCAACGGCACGGTCTTTGACGGTGGGCCGCCCGGCGCCGGGCCGATCTTCCGACTCAAGGCCCGCGCGTTCTCGCCGGACGGAATGGCCAGTGACGTCGTCAGCAATACGTTGACCTTCGTCATTGGAGACCCTGTCGCCAGTCCCTCGGGGGCCGCGACGAACAACGCGATCACCGCCGCGCTCTCTTCGGTTACGACCAACGCGTTCATTTATTGGACCTATGACGGCTCGCAACCGGCGCGGACCAACGGATCACTTTATGTCGGCGGCGCCCCGCTCCCGCTCAACGCGAGTGGCGTCCTCAAGGCGCAGGCCTTTAAGAATGGCTACCTTGACAGCGCCACGACCACCAACGTCTTCACCTTCACCGTCTCATCGCCGGTTATCACTCCCGTTGGCGCGATCACAAACAACGCGGTGACCGTCTCCCTCGCGACCGCCACCACGAACGCGTTGATTTACTGGACCATCGACGGCTCGGAACCGTCGCCCACCAACGGAACGCTTTACGCCAACGTGCCCTTTTCGTTGGAAACCAGTGGCGTGCTCAAGGCCAAGGCCTTCAAGCCAGGTTACACGGACAGCGTAACCGCCAGCGCTCTGTTTCAATTCACCGTGACCGACCCGGTCATTTCGCCGCCCGGACTTAATACGAACAACGCCGCGCTGGTGTCGTTTTCGACTCCAACCCTAGGCGCCAGTCTCTACTACACTTTGGACGGAACCGAGCCGACGCCGAAGGACGGCACGCCCTACGCCGGCCCGTTTCAGTTGGCCTACAATTCGCCCTCGTTGAAAGTGAAGGGCTTCAAGACCGGTTACCTCCCGAGCCAAACGATCGCCGTTCCGTTCCTGTTTACCGTCTCGAACCCGTCTCTCTCGATCAGCGGCGGCTCATTCAGCAACGTTCTCGCGCTCACGATCACGTCGCTGACCACCAATCCGGCGCCGTTGCTCCGTTTCACAACCGATGGCAGCGCGCCCACGCTCGCCAGCCCGGTCTGGGTGAACGGAATCTTCGGCGTTTCAGGAGCGCTTCAAGTCCGCGCGTTCGCGCCCTTCTTCACCCCTTCCGACGTCATCAGCAATCAGTTCAATTTCTTCGTCGATACGCCGGTGATCAACTCGACGGGTGTCAAAGCCGCTTCCAGTGGGGCTTACCTCAACGCCGTCACCAACACAATCATGTCCGCGACCGTGGGGGCGCAATTCTTTTACACGTTGGACGGTTCTGATCCGCGCGGACCGGGCGGAATTCTGCTGGCGACGGCCAACAATCTCCTCGTGATCACCACCAACAGCTCGTTGACCGTGGTTGGGGCGACGAATGGCTTCGCGACGAGCGCTCCGGTAAGCCGCCAGTTTACGGTCCAGGTCCCGACGCCAAGCATGTCGCCCTTCACCGGTTACCTCCCGCAAGGAGCGACGGTGACGCTCTCAGACACCCGGCCCGACGCCACGATCTACTACCGCCTCGACGGTCTGGCGCCGACGACCAACGACACGCTCTACACCGGCCCGATTTCGCTGGATCAGATCAGCAATCCCGGCCAGGACCTGCGCGTGCTCGCGGCGCGGGCGTTCGCGCCCAACACGCTGCCGAGCGACCTCGTGACCGGCCGGCCGGCGCCGATTAATTCGATCGGCGTGCCGAGCGACCTGGTCGCCGGGATCGGCGCCTCCATCGTCGTGCCCATCGTCTTGAACCTGCAATCGAATCAACCGTTGAAATCACTGCAGTTTAGAGCGCAAATTTCCCCGGCCACGCCGTTCGCGCCAAATCTCCCGTTCGACCTCCGCGCCGTGCCGATCACGACCAATGACTTTGTCACGGTGGTCGGCCCATCCGCGGCGGGAAACGCGAGCCTTAGCTCCTCGGCGTACTCCGTCACCAGCGGCTCCGGCGTAACGACCAACGTTCTGCTGATCTCGGCCATCGGCACGAACGCGAATTTTGCGGTCCAGGATTTTGGCACGGTCGCGATGCTGCAAATCAACATCCCGCCAACCGCGAACCTCGGCGACGCCTACCGCATCGAAATCCTGCAAGCGTCCGGCACCACCAACGGGCAGCAAGGCGCCGTCTTTCTGACCAACCTTCCGCCGCGAACCATTACCGTCTCGAACGTCGTCTATCTCGTCGGCGACACCTCACCCGGCCGCTGGTATAACGCGGGCGACTTCGGCAACGGCGACCTCGATAACGCCGACGTCAACAACGCGTTCTACGCCTCGCTGGGCATTCGCCTCCCGTATAACTTCACTGACGTTTTCGACGCCATGGACGCGTACCCGGACGACACCCCTGGCTCGGTCGGCGGCGATGGTCAAATCCGCTTCCTCGACTGGCAACGAATTCTGCGGCGTTCGCTCCGGCGCGACACGAACAATTGGCAGCGGTCGTGGACGACCAATGGTTTTCGCGCCGCCATTGCGACGAAGCTGCCCGGCGAGGCGAACCTGCCCGGCGACGCGTTCAGCGGGCTGGCGGGGCAGGTCGTGCGCGCGCAAGCGCAACTAAGCCCGCAGAGCCTGGGTAATCTGGCGCCGGGCGATCCGGTCCGCGTTCCGATCTATGTCGATGTCGCCGCCGGTTCATCACTGGCGGGCCTGCAATTCCGCGCGTCCATCGCCCCGGTTGGCCTCGCCCCGCCACTGCAGGACGCCGCGCAGTTCCTGCCGTTTGACGGCTTGCCTCAGCCGCTCCAGGCCGGTGGACTGCCAGTGAATGAAGTGAGCGCGGCATGGTCGCTGCTCCTGAACCCGTTCACCGCGACTCTGACCGGGCGGCAATTGCTCGGCGCGATTGCTTTCACCGTCCCCGGCGCCGCCCTCCCCGGAGCCACTTACCAAATCCAATTCGCCAACGCGGATGGATCACCCGACGAAAACACCCAGTACGACGTCGCCGGCGGCGTGGCGTTCGTCACTGTTCAAGCGCCGGCGCCCCCGGCGCTCGCGGCCCTGCCCGGCTTCAAATTGACCTGGTACGCGGCGGCGGGCCAGCGTTACGCCGTCGAGTCCACCACGAATCTGACGACTGGACCGTGGACACAGGAAGGGACCGAGCTTTTTGGCCGCGGTCGAACGCAGGAATTCCGCGATCAAAACGCCTCCCCTGGGGCGAAGTTCTATCGAGTGAGGACGGCGCCATGATCCGACGTAAAGCAGCCTTCAAGCCGTCGCGCATGAGAACCAAATTCTGGCTTGGCGTCTGCGTTGCCGCCACCTGGCTTTCCGCGGCGCTCGCGCAAACCGTAAGCACCATCATCACTCCCGCCGGCGGCCTGCTTGAGCCGAACAGCATTGCCGTCGATTCGGCCAACAATTATTACCTGACCGACAGCGCCAACAATCGGGTCATCAAATATGTCCCGAACAATGGCGCCCTCAGCGTCCTCGCCGGTCTGGCCGGCGATGGCAACGACGGTTTCAACGATGGCCTCGGCGTCGCCGCGCGCTTTTCGTATCCGAAGGGAATCGTGCTCGCGCGCGGAGGACTGGTCGTGGCGGATTCCGGCAACCACGTCCTGCGCTTTATCGCCCTCGACGGAACGGTTTCCACCTTGGCGGGAACGCCCGGAACGCCCGGATTCAATAACGGACCAGCGGCAGTCGCGACGTTTAGTTTTCCGAGCGGGCTGGCCGCGGACCCAGGCGGCAACATTTACGTCGCGGACACCAAGAACAACGCGATCCGCCTCCTCGACATCGACAATAAGGTTTCAACACTCGCCGCCGGTTTCTACGAGCCTGAAGGGGTGGCGCTCGGCGATAACGGCCAGATCATCGTCGCCGACACTCGGAATCACTCGATCAAACTCATCCAAACCAATCAAGCGGTCACGTTGATCGCCGGACGAAACTCCCGTTTTTTGAGCGGCACGAACGATTCGTTGGTCGCCACGAATGCGTTGTTCAACAATCCCCGCGGCGTGCTCTGGCTCGGCGGAACCGCCGGCTTGCTTGTGACCGACTCCGGTAATCAGTCGTTGCGCCGGGTTTACTTCAACACGAATTTTAACGCCTATTCCACCGAAACCTTCGCCGGCGCGCCCGGCTTGACCGGTTCCGACGATGGCGCATTGCCCGCCGCGAGGTTTAACAACCCCATCGGCGCCGCCGAGGATCTGGTTGGTGATTTGCTCGTAGTCGATTCCGCAAACAACTCCCTCCGCCAAATCACCACCGGCCCGCCGCAACCGCCCGTCACGAATCCGTCGATCGGCAAGGTTGATCTGGTTATCGATCCCAACTCCGGTCAGCAGGTGACCAAGCTCACCCCGATCATATCGGGCGTTTTCAACAACGACATTGTGATCGCGATCCTCGCCGATCCCACGGTCTCGACTTATTTCACCTCTGGCCCAACGCCGCCCAGCCCGCTCCAGGATTCCATTCCGTCACCCAGCCAAACCACCGGCAGCCAGCCCCCGGCGTACGCTGACGGCGAGTCGCAGTTGCCGCCCTCGATGCTCAACCCGCAGCCGGACATGACGATCAAGGCGATCAGCACCGCGAACGGCCGCCGCCCCAGTCAAGTCGTCCAGGCTCGTTTCCAATTTACTACCTCCAACCCTTCGATCGTCGGCGACAACCCCGCATCATTCGTAGTGCAGGATGGCACCAAGAACGCTCAAATCTACTACACCACCGACGGCTCTGACCCGACGAACAGCGCCGCGTTCAATCCCGCCGTGATCGGCCCGATCGCCAGCGGCACGTCGATCAACTTGAACATCGGCTCCCAAAGCGTCGTCTTCAGCGCGCGAGCCTTCCGGGACAGTTACGCCCCGAGCGAAATCTCGCGCAAGACCTTCACTCCCACGAATTTCATCCCGAATCGGATCACGTTCGGCTTTGACAGCGGCGTGGCTTCCAGCGCCTTCATCGGCTCCTCCGGCCAGACGTTCTATGCGCCCGTGACCCTGAGTTTGATTCCCGGGCAAACGATGTATTCTCTGCAGTTCAACGTGACCGCCGCCGCGACGAACGGCGCCCCCGCGATCGCGCCGGGCGCGGTCGGCTTCCAAAGCATGCTCTCCAAGCCCAAGCCCGATCAACCGTTTCAAGGGAGCCTGATCACGATTCCCCCGGCGATGTTCGTCGGCTACTTCACCAACGTCATCGTGGTGGGCGGACAAGTCGTGACCAACTTGTCGGCCACCTTCACCAACCTGCTCGTCACGAACGCCACTCAGAATCTAGTCGGCGTCGGTTGGCTGGAACGGGCTGGCTTCCAGTTGACCAACCTATTCGACACGACCGCGCAGGATTTGATCACGTTCTCCGGCGTCCACGACTTCACCTTCAACAGCGCGGACGGCAAAGTGGTCGTCGGCGCCTACTCGTTCAACGTCCCGCCCACCGCCACGAACGGGCAGACTTACATAATTCAGCTTGGTCGTCCGTCGGCGACCGAGGACGGCGCCACGAAAGACGTATTCATCGACACGCCCACCAACGGTTCGTTGACCGCCGCCAGTCCGATCAACGCCACCAAACTCGTCACCGTCGGGCAGGCGAAGTATTTGGTCGGCGACGTGCTGCCGCTGCGCTGGATCAACGCGGGTGACTTCGGCGACAATCTCCTCCTGAATAACGACGTCCTCGACGTGTTCGCCTCGGCGATCTACCACCTGAACACCCCCGCCCCCGGCAGCGACTTCTTCGACGCGATGGACGCCTGCTGCGGCGCCTACACGAACGTCCCCGGGCAGAATTATCTGCTCTTCAATACGAACGTCACGGACCCCGCCACGCTGAACGCGCTGGCCACCGGGAACGACACGGTTATCAATACCATTGGTTTCGGCGACGGCGTCCTCGATGTCAGCGACGTCTTCGTGACGTTTCGCCGCTCGATCGATCCGTCGTTGACCTGGTTTCGACGATTTTGGACGAACGGCGTGCGCGCGGCGGAGACCGCCACCAACCAATTCCGGGGCGCCGCCGTCGCCCGACTCCCTGGCGCGGGACGATCCGCCGGCCAACAAGCCAATTTAACGGGCGCGGACCTTGCCGCCGCCCAAGCGGCCGTTACGTTCGTTGCGGGCGACGCCATCGGCGCCGCGGGCCAGACGGTCCAAATCCCCGTTACCGCGCAGATCGCCGCCGGCTACAATCTCAAAATCCTGATGCTGAATCTGGCCGTCTATCCCCTGCAAGATTCCCCGCCTCTGACCCAGGCGGTCCAATTCACACCCGTGGATTCGCTGGGGTCTCCGACGCTGAGCGATTCTCAAGGCGCCGCGAATTACGCGGGCGCTTGGCTAAATACCGGCGTCACCGGCCTGGCTGGCTCCGCGGCGGTCGGCGTCTTGAAACTCACGATTCCCGCTGGCGCCGGCCCGAACGCCGCCTACGCGGTCCGGTTCGAGCATGCCTCGGCGCTGGGCGTTCCCACGCCGGCGACGCATCCTGGGTTGATCACGCTTTCCGATCGATCACAATCGACCTGGAATGACGGCATCCCCGATTCCTGGCGCCTCCGCTTCTTTGATTCGACCACCAGCGTCCTGGCCGCCGCGAACGCCGACCCCGACGGTGACGGCGCGAGTAATTATGACGAATGGCTCGCCGGAACCGACCCATCCGACCCTCACTCACGCCTGCACTTGTTCGCTGGCCCCGCCGGCGTCGGTTCCGGTCTGTTCCTCGCATGGCCCACGGTCAGCGGCAAGCGTTACGTCCTCGAAAGCGCGTCGGCGCTGACGCCGGGCGCCTGGTCCTCCATTTCCACAAACATTTTAGGCGACGGTCTTAACGCGCAATTCCTGGACGCGACGACCGCCGGGGCTTCACGGTTCTACCGCCTGCGGCTGGTTCCGTAACCAGGCTGATTCCGCGGCGCCCGAATCGCGCACACTCTGTCTCAACCACGCCCTCAGTATAGGCCCACCTTGGGTACGCCCCAGCGCCGCAACCGGTCCAATTCATCCCAGCGATTGAGCCGCCAGTGCAGGAAACGCAGCATCCACCAATCGGTGTGCCGCCGGAATCCCCGAACCCTTGCACGTTCGGCGCGAACGTGCCCGCGCAATCGCCAGCAATCGAGGATCGCCTCCACGTAAGCCCGTTTCACGAAGGCCCACCGCCGCGTCAACGCCAGCCAAACGCAGGCCTCCAGGCCGAGCAAAACGATTTGCAGCGGAACCAACAGCAGCAGGATGTGCTGACAGTTCTTCAGCAGGACCAACAGATTGTTCCGATTGGTGTAGAAGCGTTTCATCTCGCTCGTCCGAAACTCGACGATTTTTCCGCCACCCTGCGGATTGACGTTGGCCGCGCCCCGGTGATGCAGACGGGCGCTCGGCACGGCGACCGCGCGCGCTCCGGCGATCCACATCCGCCACGAGAGATCGTATTCGTCGGCGTAAAGGTAAAACACCGGATCAAACTTCCCGACTTCCGCGAATAACTCACGCTCGATCAGATAGGAACAACCGCCGGAGACAAATACCTCGTAGGTCTCCTTTCGCGGCGTCGCCAGGCTGAGCAACCCGAAGATGTCAAACCCCGCGCCCCCGGGGGACTGGATCGTGTCGTCTTCGTAGTCGAACATCATCGGCGTGCCGGCCCGCGCGCCCGCCCGCTTCACTTCCGCGAGCAAATTCTCCAGACAATCCGGCGCCATCCAGGTGTCGTTGTTCAGGAAAAAAAGGAAATCACCGCGCGCCACCGCCGCGGCCCGATTGTTGCCTTCGCAGTAGCCGAGGTTCGCCCCGTTTTGGACGAAACGTCCATTGGCCCAACCGGTGATCAAATCGGCCGCCAGACGATCCGAGCCGTCCGTGGAAAGGTTGTCCGCGACGACGACCTCGAGCTGGTCAAAGATGGTTTGCGCGCGCAACGACGCAAGACAGCGCTCCATCCAACGCGCGCCGTTGTAATTCAAGATTACGACGCTCAGGATCGGCGCTGAAGGGTTATCGCTCATTGTCCGACGGGCGATCGCTCAGCCTTTGCGCGACGCGCGCGCCTGGAGTTCCAGCCAGTCGCAGGTCTTCCGCAGTTGCAAGTCCCAATGCAACGATTTGGCCCGTTCCCACGCCTGCCGCCGCCAGCGTTGATACTGCGTGGAATCTTGCAGAGCCGCGGCCAGCGCGGTCGCCAGCGAGTCCGGCGTTTCGGCCGGCGAGACCAACCCGGTCTCTCCGGCAAGGGTCGAATCGACCAAACCGCCCACCGGATAGACCGCGGCGGGCGTGCCCATGGCGTTCGCCTCGATGACGTTCAAGCCCCAGCCTTCGCGCACCGAGGTATGCACCAGAAAATGGGCCTGCCGCATCTGCTCGTTTTTCTCCTTTTCCGGAAGTTGGCCGGTGAAAAGAGTCTTCTCGCCAAGCCCCGAATCCGCCGCCAACCGGCGCAGGCCGGGCTCGCTCTCCCCGCCGCCGACCACCGTGAGGCGCGCGTCGATCCCCCGCTCACCGAGGAGCCGCAAAACCTCGATCACGTGCTCGACCCGTTTATTTGCCGCCAGACGCGAGACCACCACCAGACGATACGGAGGCGTCAACGGTTTCTCCTCCAACTCCGGCAACGCCACCGTGTCGGTCCCATTCAGGAGGACGGTGACTTGGCGCACGCCGTGGGCCTCGAGGCCGGTCCTGGTCGATTGCGAAACGGTCCAGAACGGCACGTTCCGGTAAAGCCAATGAATCCACCGCTCCTGCCACTGGCCAAAGA
>Ga0265320_10002308_pt1 | contig 13378 bp, 12 predicted proteins | sample 4827metaG_FD_202087 | JGI IMG/M metagenome (GOLD analysis project Ga0265320, IMG submission 202087) | Rhizosphere microbial communities from Carex aquatilis grown in University of Washington, Seatle, WA, United States - 4-8-27 metaG | ecosystem: Host-associated > Plants > Roots > Rhizosphere >...
CGACCTGGCCAGCGTCGATCCCGCCGTCGCGGGCCCCCGCCGGCCGCAGGACCGGGTCCCGCTGGCCCAGCTGCCGGCCAACTTCCGGAGCTCGTTCCCCGCCGCGGCACCCTCCCCTGCCGCCGCCCGGATGGAGGGCGAAGGTGGTCCGGCCGATGGGGCCGATGGCGCGGTCGTCGTCGAGGTCGGGGGCGAGCGAGCGGTGATTCGGAGCGGATCGGTGGCCATCGCCGCGATCACCTCGTGCACCAACACGTCGAATCCGACGGTGATGGTCGGAGCCGGCTTGCTGGCCCGTAACGCCGTGGCCCGCGGCCTGCGCGTCTCGCCACTGGTCAAGACTTCGCTCGCGCCGGGCTCCAAGGCGGTCACTGGCTATCTCGAAGCGGCCGGCCTGATGGCGCCCCTGGCCGACCTCGGCTTCGCCCTGGCCGGCTACGGCTGCACGACGTGCATCGGCAACTCCGGGCCGCTCGACGCGCCGATCGCGGCCGCGATCGAGGACCACGACCTGGTCGTGGCGGCCGTCCTGTCGGGCAATCGCAACTTCGAGGGCCGGATCCATCCCCTGGCCCGGGCCAGCTACCTCGCCTCGCCGCCGCTGGTCGTCGCCTTTGCCCTCGCCGGCCGGGTCGATATCGACCTGACCACGGAACCGCTGGGCGTCGGGTCCGATGGCCAGCCCGTCTTCCTGGCCGAGATCTGGCCGGCGCCCGAGGAGATCCGGACCGTCATCGGGACGGCGATCTCGCCCGAGCTCTTCCGGCGGACCTACGCCAGCGTCTTCGCCGGCGACGCCCGGTGGCAGGCCCTGCCGATCCCGGCCGGCAACCGCTTCGCCTGGGACCCGGACTCGACGTACGTCGCCCGGGCGCCGTTCCTGGACGGCATCGGGATCGAGCCTGCCCCGCTCGCCGATCTCGTCGGAGCGCGGGTCCTGGCCGTCCTCGGCGACTCGGTCACGACCGACCACATCTCACCGGCCGGCTCGATCGCGCCGTCGTCGCCAGCCGGCACCTGGTTGCAGGCTCACGGGGTCGCGCCCCTCGACTTCAACTCGTATGGCGCCCGGCGGGGCCAGCACGAGGTGATGATCCGGGGCACGTTCGCCAACATCCGGCTGCGCAACGGCCTGGTCCCGGGCAAGGAGGGTCCGTTCACGGTTCACCTGCCCGACGGCGTCGAGGCCTACATCTTCGACGCGGCGGAGCGGTATGCGGCCGAGGGCGTGCCGCTGGTCATCCTGGCCGGCAAGGAATACGGCTCGGGCTCCTCGCGCGACTGGGCGGCCAAGGGTCCGGCCCTGCTCGGGGTGCGGGTCGTGATCGCCGAGAGCTTCGAGCGGATCCATCGCTCGAACCTGGTCGGGATGGGCATCCTGCCCCTCCAGTTCCAGCCCGGCGAGAGCGCTGCCTCGCTCGGCCTGAGCGGGCGCGAGACGTATTCGATCGAGGGCATCGCGGCCGGCCTCCAGCCGCGCGGCGAGCTGACGGTGGTGGCCATCTCCGACCCGGCCGACGGCGGGCGCGAGCGGCGCTTCACGGTGCGCTGCCGGCTGGACGGCCAGATCGAGCTCGACTACTACCGCAACGGCGGCATCCTGCCGACGGTCCTGCGCCGGCTCGCCCGGGACTAGGCGCCTCGCCCGGACTAGCCGCCTCGGACCCGCGTGCGGCCAGAGCCGCGGGAATTGTCAACCTCCGCCACGAGCGGCGCCATGGTCGGTTTTGTGCCTCCGGCGGCGGTTCGGGCCGCGATGGCAGCCCGATCCCTGCACGAATCCCCAGGTTCCGCCTGGTGTGAGCCCCGAATTCGGATCGGAGGCGACCATAGCGCCGCTCATGCCGGAATTTGGCAGAGCGCCGGATCCGCGAGCGTGCCGGAGTGGCCCTTCGGCCCGATCCCGGCCTCGATGCCGGTCACGCAACGGGGTTTGCGAGATCAGCCCACGGCACCGTGATCGAGCCACCGCCGGACTGTTGGCTGGCGCTCCGACCAGCCGGCCCAGACCGACTCGGCCCACCGGCGGACCTGGGATTCGAGCTCGGGCCGGTCCCCGGCGAGGGATACGGCCTGGATCGTGGCGGCATATGGCCCTGCCGGCGGCTCGAGCCAGGGCCAGGCGGGCTTGCCCGTCAGCCAGCCTGGCATCGCGGCCACCGCGTCGGCGACGGGGAACCCGCGCTCGAGGACCGCGGCGAGGACCATCAGGTGGACGCCGACCGACTGGGCCTGGCGGCGTCCTTCGTGCCCGGGATGTTGGGCCATGTAGGCATGGACCGACAGCCGGTGCGGCCCGGAGATGCCGAGCTGGAGCTCACGCGCGCCGAGCGCGCCGAATGCCGCCCAGCAGCCGGCCGATCCGCCGACATATGCATGCGTCGGACCGTCGCTGGCCGGGAACCGAGCCCCGCAATCAGGGCAGGGCACCGACCGCGCCGTCGTCGTCAGCTTCCGCCCAGGATCTCGGGCGCCGCGTCGGGGTCGCGCCTGCCGGCACCCGGCGGCTCATCGACCCGGTCGCTCTCTTCCCAGGCCGGCTCACCGGTCTCGTGATTCCGCTCGCGGCCCGCCTCGCGGCGTTCGTGGCGCGGCGCGGGCTCCGGCTCGGAGGCCGCCACCGCTCCCGAGAGGAGGCCCTTGATCCGATCGAGCAGTGACATCAGCCTCGTCCTTCCGTCCCATGTCCTCGGCATTCGGGGCGCAGGGCTCGGTCCCACCAGCCCACTTGAGGCCGCCGGAGATCCCGATTGCCCCGTTCAGTTCGGCACATCATGGCTGAAGGCCGCGGGTAGGACTTGCGTCTGCCACGTTGCATCGCGATTGTTCAGCGTGAACAGGGCACGGCTACGAGTCGAAAGGTCATTCCATGGACGACGCTCAGGTGCTCGCTTCCGCCATATCCCGATACCAGGCGTTCCACGTGCTCTTGCCGCGAGTGCTTGACGACCTCAAGGCTTGTATCGAGGCACAGGACGTGAAGCTGAGCTTTGAGATCCGCGCCAGTCTCGTCGCGGCTGCGGCGGATGCGGCGGCGAGGCTCGCGGTTGGAAGCCTGGCCGAATCCGAATCGTAGGCAGCCGGGCTCAGCGACGACGGCGCGTCCATCGCTCCAGCCGGTAGGCGATTGAGCCAGGGATGGTGGGCGATACTGGATTCGAACCAGTGACCTCACGGATGTGAACCGTGCGCTCTAACCGACTGAGCCAATCGCCCCGGGGTGCTACCGGGCGTCGCGCCCGAGCCGGCCGATCATAGCCCGGGGTCGCGCCGACCGGCAAGGATCAGGCCGTCGGGCCTGCGGGCGCGGCCCGCTCGCCGAACAGGGCCCGGCCGACCCGGACGATCGTCGCCCCCTCCTCGATCGCGACCTCGAAGTCGGCGCTCATGCCCATCGATAGCTCCGGACCGAGCCGGGGATCGGCCGCCCGGACGCGGCGGGAAAGCTCGCGCAGGCGGCGGAAGGTCGTTCGGGCGTCCTCGGGTTCGTCGACCAGCCGGCCGACGGTCATGAGCCCGTCGACGCGCAGCCGGGGCAGTTCGAGGATGGCGCCCAGCGCGGCCTCGAGGTCGGAGGGGGCAAAGCCCGCCTTGGCCGGGTCGTCGTCGACGTTCACCTGGAGGAGGACCGGCACCCGGACCCGCGACCCGCCGGCGCGCGGGTCGAAGTCGTCGGCGAGGCGGTCGAGCCGGGCGGCAAGCTCGAGCGAGTCGACCGACTGGATGACGTCGTAGGTGTCGAGCGCCCGGCGGGCCTTGTTCGACTGGAGCGGGCCGATCAGCTCCCAGCTTGCGCCGGGCACCAACGGCCGCTTGGCTTCGCCCTCCTGGACCCGGTTCTCGCCGAGGACCGTCAGGCCCGCGGCGACCGCGGCACGCAGGCGGTCGGCCGGCACGGTCTTCGAGACGGCGACCAGGCGAACGGCCGCCGGGTCACGGCCCGAGCGCTGGGCGGCCGCCGCGATCCGGCCCAGCACATCCTCACGACGAGCGCGAAATGACGCGACGTCAGACGGGTCAGGTTGCTCCAGGTCGCCGCCGGCAGTCACCGGCCGGGTCTACTTCGGACGGCGGAGGAAGCTCGGGATGTCCAGGTCATCGGGGTCGATCGCGGCGCGCCGGACGGGCTGGATCGCCGGTTCGCCGACGCTCCGGCTCTCGACCCGCACCGCGGCGGCCTCGCGGCCTCGCTCCTCGGGCCGGTCGTCGGCCACGGCCCGGCGCTGCTCCTCGAGCTCGGCGTAGTAGTCGCGCCGGACGCCGCCCTGGTTCTCGAACGAGCCGGCCGCGGCGACGGGCCGGACGGCCTCGCGCTTGCGGTTGGAGTCGAAGCCGGTGGCGATCACGGTGATCATCACCTCGTCGCCGAGGCGCTCGTTGAAGCTCGTCCCGAAGATGATGTTGGCCTCCGGGTCGGCTGCGGCCCGGATCTCCTCGGCAGCCTCGGTCACCTCGTGCAGGCTCAGGTTGGAGCTGCCGGTGATGTTGAACAGGATGCCCTGGGCGCCGTTGATGTTGACCTCGAGGAGCGGGCTGGCGATCGCCTGGCGGGCAGCCTCGATGGCCCGGTTCTCGCCCGAGGCACGGCCGATGCCCATCAGGGCCGAGCCGGCGTCCTTCATGATCGTGCGCACGTCGGCGAAGTCGAGGTTGATCAGGCCGGGCACCGTGATGATGTCGCTGATCCCCTGGACGCCCTGGCGCAGGACGTCGTCGACAACCCGGAAGGCGTCGACGATCGAGGTGTTCTTCTGGACCACGTCCTTGAGCCGGTCGTTGGGGATCGTGATCAGGGTGTCGACCTTGGCCCGCAGCTCATCGGCGGCCTTCTCGGCGACCAGCTTGCGCCGGTTGCCCTCGAACGAGAACGGCTTGGTCACGACGCCGATCGTCAGCGCGCCGAGCTCCTTGGCGATCTCGGCCACGACCGGGGCGGCGCCCGAGCCGGTGCCGCCACCGAGGCCGGCGGTGATGAAGACCATGTCCGAGTCACGCAGGGCTTCGGCGATCTTCTCGGTGTCCTCCTCGGCCGCCCGCTGGCCGATCGACGAATCGCCGCCGGCGCCCAGGCCGCGGGTCATCTTGTCGCCGATCCGGATCTTGTGCGGCGCGTCGCTCTGGAGGAGCGCCTGGGCATCGGTGTTGCAGGCGATGAACTCGACGCCCATCATCTCGGCCCGGATCATCCGGTTGACCGCGTTGCTCCCGCCTCCACCGACGCCGACGACGCGAATGAGCGCGAAGTTCTCGGAATCGGAACGAAGCGGCATGACGGTATCCTCCGGCGGCCCTCCCGGGGGCCGATTCGATCAACTGGTACGCCGTCGAGCGGGGCCCGCACGGTCGGTTGGGTATTCGAGGGAAACGTCCGGCGAGTATACCGTCGCGTCAAGACGGTGGCGCATCGAACTCTGGCCGAAAACGGACGCCGGATTCGCCGCCTACGGGAAGAGGTTGCGGAGGGCGTCCCTGATCCGGCCGACGAGCCCGCCGGCGGGCGCCGAGTCGTAGCGGATCGGCTCGCCCGACATCGTCACCGCGGCGCCCCAGCGCAGGAGGCCGATCGCGGTGCTGTAGGCGGGGGTCAGCAGATTGTCGACGAGGCCGCCGACGCCGGTCGGGCCGGAGACCCGGACGGGCATCTCGAGGACCTCCCGGCCGAGCTCGGAGAGGCCGGCCAGCTGGGCCGCCCCGCCGGTCAGGACGATGCCGGCAGGCAGCATCCCGTGGCCGGTGGCACGCATCTCGTTGCGGACCAGCTCGAGCGTCTCGCGGCAGCGGGCCTCGATGATCTGGCACAGCTCCATCCGGCTCACCGAGCGGCCGGCCTCCTCGCCCAGGACGCTGACGCTGATCATCTCGTCGGCGTCGACCGAACGCAGGTCGCAGGTCCCGTGGCGGACCTTGAGCTCCTCGGCTACCTGCAGGCTGGTCTTGAGGACCGCGGCGATGTCCATCGTCACGTTGTTGCCGCCGACCGGCAGGACGCTGGTGTGGAACGGCGAGCCGTCCGAGAAGAGGGCCAGGTCGATCGTGCCCGCGCCGATGTCGGCCACCCCGACCCCGAGGTCCTTCTCGGTCTCGGTCAGGACCGCCTCGGCCGACGCCAGCGAGCTGGCGACCAGCTCGTCGATCTTGACGTCGGCGGCCATCACGCACTTCTGGAGGTTCTGGACCGCGGTTGCCGCGGCGGTGACGATGTGGGTCTCGACCTCGAGCCGGATCGCGCTCATCCCGAGGGGGTCTTTGACCCCTTCCTGGCCGTCAACGATGAAGCCCCGGGGCAGGACGTGGAGGACCTCCCGGTTGGACGGGATCGAGACCGCCCGGGCGACCTCGGTCGCCCGGTTGACGTCCTCGCGGCTGACCTCCCGATCGTGGCCGCTGACCGCGACCGCGCCGCGCGAGTTCTGGGACTCGACGTTCTGGCCACCGACGCCCACGAATGCCCGATCGATCTTCCAGCCCGACAGGCGCTCGGCCTGCTCGACGGCCTGGGCGATCGAGTTGATCGTCTGCTCGATGTTGACCACGACGCCCTTCTTGAGGCCCGTGGCGGGGACCGTGCCCTTGCCGATGATCGTCAGCCCGCCGTCGGCGCTGACCTCGCCGATGAGCGCACAGACTTTGGTCGTCCCAACATCGATCCCGACCAGGACCGCCTCTCGTTCCACGCTTACGTCGTCCCCTTTACAGGAAGTGCCGTCGAATCAGGGCCAGGTTCTGGAAGATCCGCGGCCCGAAGGTCACGAGCGCCACGAGGTACAGGTCCAGGCCCAGTCGATCGCCGAGGAAGGTGAGCAACACCGCCACCACCGCGTTGGTGATGAAGCCACTGATGAAGATCCGGTTGTCGTACACGCCGTCCAGCTCGGCTCGGACTGCGCCGAGCACAGAGTCGAGGGCCGCCACGATCGCCACGCCCGAATAGCGGGCGACCTCGAAGCTGACGTTGACCTTGAGGAGGAGTCCCAGCAGGACGCCGAGGCCAAGGCCCGCCAGGGGTAGGAGCACGCGCGAGGGCCCTCCAGCCGGTGCGTTTCGGCAAGGCTACCAGACCCTCGCGGCGGTCGAGGCCTGGTCCGGCCGGCGGTGCCTCCGCGGGTCGTGGTTTCGGCGTCATGGCTTGGCTTTGGGGACCCACGTCCCGTTCTGGTCGTCGGCCACGATCACGGACTCGACCTTCGTCTCGCCGACCTGGGCCAGGAGGCTGCGCAGGACCCGGACCTGGCCCGGGATCATCGTCGTCGGCCGGAGGCTGGTCGTGTAGAAGCCGAAGGTCGCGGTCCACAGGTTGGGCACCGCTGTCAAGGTGAAGCCCTGGTCGTCGGCCAGGCTGACGATCAGGCCGTTGGCCGCCGAGCCGAGGTCGGCCGGCTTGAGCGAGCCGAGGCGCGTCGCCGCGTCGAAGGCCACCGGGTCGATCGCGGCGCCGACGCTGACCGCTCCCCCGGCCCGGTTGTCGCTGATGGTGGGCAGGCCGCCCGGAGCCGCGGCGCCGCTGGCCAGCTCCAGGAATGCCACGCCGGTCGCGTCGACCAGGAACCGGCCGCCTGACGTCTGCCAGACCAGGATCGGCTGGCGCTCGACCAGCTCGACCCGGACCGTGTTGGGCAGGACCACCCGGACCGACGCCGAGCGGACGGCGGGCAGGCTCTCGAGCCGGCTGGCCAGGTCATCGGTGCGCAGGGTGACGAGGTTGGTCCCGTCGCTGATCGCCAAAAGGTTCTCGACCGTCGCCTGGCTCGTCCACGTGGCGCCCTCGAGATCGACCGGGGAGCGGAATGAGAAGACCGGCGAGGCGCCCACGCCGTAGATCGCCAGGCCGGCCAGGACCAGCACCAGGGAGGCCAGGGCGCGAGTCCGGGAGAGACCCGCGGACGAGCGCCGGATCGGCCGGCCGGCCCGGGGCAGACCGACCCGCCGGGTGGGCAGCCGGCTCACCGGGGCAGGTCGCCGGGCACCAGCCGGCGCCGGACGCGGCTGTTCCAGCGCTCCAGTCCCAGCTCGACGATCCGCCCGGCGAGGGCCGCGAAGTCGTAGCCGCCGGCCGCCGCCATCGCCGGGAAGAGGCTGATCGGGGTGAAGCCCGGGATCGTGTTGATCTCGGACAGGAACGGCGTCTCGCCCTCGATCAGGAAGTCGAGCCGGGCGAAGCCCTCGGCCCCGATCGCCCGGTAGGCGTCGCGGGCGATCTTGAGGATCGTGGCCCGCAGGCGCGGGTCGATCTCGGCCGTGGGCGACGTCTCGGACAGGCCCGGGGTGTACTTCGCGGCGTAGTCGTAGAACTCGTGGCCGGACAGGACCTCGCCCGGGCCGTACTGCTCGATGGGGCCTGCGTCGTTGCCCAGGACGGCCACCTCCAGCTCCCGGGCGTTGGCCACGTAGCGCTCGACGAGGGCCAGCGTGTCGTGCTCGAACGCCGCGTCGAGGGCCGCCGGGCGCTCGCCCGGCAGGTGGGCCAGGGTCATCCCGACGGAGCTGCCCAGGCGGGCGGGCTTGACGATCAGGCGCGGGTCGCCTGTCCCGGCGGCGAACGCCTCGAGCTCGGCGAGGACGCCGGCCGGCTCGGCGCTCCAGCGCGAGCGGTTGACCTCACGCCAGTCGACGACCGGCAGGCCGAGCCCCCGGACGAGGCGCTTGAAGAGGGCCTTGTCCATGCCCAGCGCCGAAGCGGCCACGCCCGAGCCGGTGTACGGCAGGTCAGCCGCGTCGAGCAGCGCCTGGACGGTGCCGTCCTCGCCAAATGGGCCGTGCAGCGCGATGAAGACGACCGGCCGCGGCGATCGGGCGCGCAGGCGCTCGAGGACCGTGCCGCTCGACAGCGGGCCCTCGGCGCCGAGCGCCGCAGGGCGATCGAAGTCGGCCGGCGCCAGGCGGCTCGTCCCGTCCTCGCTGTCGGGCTCCGGGAGCAGCCACCAGTCGCCGTCGAGATCGATCAGCACCCGCTCGACGGGATGGCCCGCCCCGCGCAAGGCCGCGGCCACCGCGGAGCCCGACACGAGCGAGACATCGTGCTCGGCCGACGGTCCGCCGAGGAGGACCACGACCGGCGTCCGGTTGCTCATCGAAGCTCCTCCGGCTGCCAGTGATCCCAGGCCCCGAGGTAGACGACCTCCTCGACCAGCGTGATCCCGGATCGGCGGGCAACCTCGGCCCGGACCCGGTCGGCCAGCCGGCGCAGGTCGGTCGCACTGCCCTTCTGGTCGTTGACCAGGAAGTTGGCGTGCTTCTCGCTGACCGACGCGCCACCGATCCGGAGGCCCTTCAGCCCGGCCGCGTCGATCAGGGCACCGGCCGACTCGGGCAACGGGTTGCGGAACCACGAGCCGGCACTGGGCGTGCCTAGCGGCTGGTGCGCCTGGCGCCAGCGCTTGATCTCCTCGAGGCGCTCCTTGATCTCGGCCGCCGAGGCTGGCTCGAGGCGGAACGTCGCGCCCAGCACGATCTCGGCCGGGGCGGGCGGCTCGGCCCGCTTCAGGCGGCTGTCGCGATAGCCCAGCTCGAGCTCGGCCGGCGTCAGCTGCCGCTCGCTGCCGTCCGCGGTCAGCACCCGGGCCTCGACGAGGACAGCCGCGGTCGTCGATTCGTGCGCGCCGGCATTGGCCCACACCGCTCCCCCCACCGTGCCCGGGATGGCCAGCCCGAATTCCAGCCCGGACAATCCGGCGGTCTGGCTGACGGTCGCGGCGCGGGCCATCGGCAGGCCGGCTTCGGCGATCAGGCGCTCCTCGCTGATCTCCAGCCCCTCGGCCCGATCCTGGATCACCAGGCCGCGGATGCCGACATCGGCGATGACCACGTTGCTGCCCCGCCCCAGGACGGTGTGGGCCAGGCCCCGCGAGCGGGCGAACTGGACCAGCTTGCGCAGCTCGAAGGCGTTGTGGGCGACCGCGAACAGGTCGGCCGGCCCGCCCAGGCGCAGCGTCGTGAAGCGCGCCAGCGGCTCGTCCCGCGACGTCTTGACCCCGATCCGGCGCTGGATCTCGGTCCCGATCGAGAGCGCGTCGAAGGCTGCTGCGGCGGTCATCGCGATCCGCTCGCCGCGTGGCCACGGGCCAGCCGGACGATCGCGGCGGCCTCCGGCAGCGGCCGTCGCTCTGCGGCGGCGAGGACCAGCTCGGCAACCGCGGCGGCGGCCGCCGGACGGCCCAGGGCGCGCGACGCGGCGGCCATCGCGTTGTGGGCCGCCGGGTCATCGAGGATCCCCGCCGCGGCCACGAGGGCATCGGCGTCGAAGTCGGCGTCCTCGATCAGGCGGGCCGCACCGGCCTCGACCAGCGGCCGGGCGTTGGCCCGCTGGTGGCCCGCCGCGTGGGGATAGGGCACGACGACGAGCGGCCGGCCGAGGGCCGTCGCCTCGGCCAGGGTCGAGCTGCCGGCCCGGCCCACGATCAGGTCGGCCGCCACCAGGGCATCGGTCATCTCGGCTCGCAGGAACGGATACGGCCGGTACCGGTCGCGGACCGCGGCCGGCAACGCCTCGCGCCCGGCGAGGGCCGCGGCGTAGCCCGCGTCGCCGGTCACGTGGACGACGTGGACCCGCTCGACGAGCCGGGCGAGCGCCCCGGCCACGGCCGCGTTGAAGCGCTTGACCGCCTGCGAGCCGCCGAAAATCAGCAGCAGCCGGTCGCCGGCCGGCACCCCGAACCGGTCCCGGGCGGCGAGCGGGTCGATCCCGGCCAGCTCCCGGATCGGCGTGCCCGTCTCGAAGCAGCGTCCGGCCGGCAGGTCGAGCGTAGCGCAGGTCGCCGCGCTCGAGACCGCCACCGCCGCCACCAGGCGGGCGGTCGCCCGAACGCTCCGGCCGGGGATCACGTTGCCGTCCCACATCACCACCGGGATCCGCAGCCCGCGGGCAGCCAGGATGACCGGGATCGCCGCGTAGCCGCCGGTCGTGAAGATGGCCGCCGGGCGGCGCCGGGCGAGGATCGCCGTCGCCTGGGGCACCGACACAGCCAGCCAGGCCGGATCGAGAACGAGATGAACCGAGCGATCGGTGCTCCGCAGCGAGCGCACGGCCAGCCGCCGGAAGGGAATGCCGGCAGCCGGGACGAGCGAGGCCTCGAGGCCTCGCCGCCCGCCCAGCCAGGCGATCTCCGGATCGGCGGGGCTAGCGCGAAGCGACCGGGCGACGGCCAGTGCGGGGTAGATGTGCCCGCCCGTTCCGCCGCCCGCGATCAGCAGACGCATCGTTGAAGGTGCCTCGTTCCACGGTCTCACGCGAGATCGACAGCAGGATTCCGACGGCAGCCAGGCTGATCGACAGCGATGAGCCGCCGGCGCTGATGAACGGCAGGGTGATCCCGGTGATCGGGATCAGCGCCACCACGACCGCGATGTTGATGAACGCCTGGACGCACAGCCAGCCGGTGATCCCGGCGGCCAGGAGCGCCCCGAACGTGTCCGGTGCGGCCAGCGAGATCCGGATCCCCTGGTAGGCCAGGATCACGAACAGGGCGATCACGATCGTGGCGCCCACCAGCCCGAACTCCTCGCCGATCACCGCAAAGATGAAGTCGTTGCTGGCATTCGGCAGGGCGATCCCGCCGGCCACCTGGCTCTGGCCGAGGCCGGCCCCGAACAGCCCGCCCAGGCCCAGCGCCAGGAGGCCCTGCACGGCGTGATAGCCGACGCCCGAGGTGTCCTGCCACAGGTTGAGCCAGGACTTGACCCGTTCGAGCTGGTAGCCGTGGAGCATGAACACGGTCACCCCGCTCACGCCCAGGCCGGCCAGCGCGGTCAGGTGGATCAGGTTGGCCCCGGCGATGAACACCATCAGCAGCCCCGTCAGGGCCAGGACCGAGGCCGTCCCGAGGTCAGGCTCGATCACCACCAGGAGGACCAGCGGGACGTAGATGGCCAGGAACGGCAGCAGGCCCCGCCAGAAGCTGTGGACGTCGGTCCCCCGCCGGGTCAGCCAGTGGGCGAGGTAGACGACCAGGGCCAGCTTGGCCACCTCGGCCGGGTGGATGGCCGGCAGCGGGCCGATCTGCAGGAAGCGGGCCGAGCCACCGACGACCCGGTTGAACTGGGGCACGAAGACCAGCACCAGCAGGACGACCGCCAGCAGGTAGAGCGGGATCGAGAACAGGCGCAGGCGGCGATAGTCGACCCGCATCATGACCATCAGCGCGACCAGGCCCAGGGCGCCCCACACGACCTGCGGGCCGACCACCGCGAACGAGTTCGCGGAGTCCGCGTAGGACGCCATGGCCGACGACGAGTAGACGACCAGGACCCCGATCGCGGTCAGGGCGACGACGGCCACCAGGACCACGTAGTCGGGGGCATGGGTCTCGCGACGAACCACGTTGGGTGTGCTCCGGCCGGTCGTGGGCCGGCTGCGGACCGTGGGCTTGAGCAGGCTGGTGACGACGCTCATCGCTCCTCCGTCGGGTCGGGCCGGGACTGCCGGGCGCTGGTCAGGGCGGCCACGGCGGCCTTGAAGGCCCGGCCCCGGGCCTCGTAGTCGGGGAACATGTCAAAGCTCGCGGCGGCCGGGCTGAGCAGGACCGTCGCCCGGGGGATGCCCTCGGGGTCCTCAAGCCGCGCCGCGGCCAGGCCGGCCCGGATCTCGCGGGCGAGCGCGTCGGCTCGGCCGACCGCCGCCTCGAGGCTGGGGGCGCGCTCGGTCCGGGCGAGGCCCGCGGCCTGGAAGAGGCGCTCGAGATCGGGCCCGCTCTCGCCGATCAGGACGGCCGCCGCGGCGCGCTGGGCGACGACCGGGGCCAGCTCGGACAGGTCGACGCCCTTGTCCCGGCCGCCGGCGATGAGCACGATCGGGGCGGGATAGGAGCGCAGGGCCGCGATCACCGCGTCGGGCTGGGTGCCCTGCGAGTCGTTGACGTAGCGCACGCCGTCCAGCTCGCCGGCCGGTTCGAGGCGGTGCTCGACACCCCGGAAGCTCGCACTCGCGGTGCGGATCGCGTCGGGCGCCAGGCCGAAGAGGAGCGCCGTCGAGATCGCGGCCATCGCGTTCGAGACGTTGTGCCGTCCGGGCAGGGGCAGCTCGGCTACCGGCAGGATCCGCCCGCGCGGCCCGGTCGCGGCGAACCCGCCGCCGGCGAGATCAAGGCGTTCGACCGAGGCGGCCACGATCCAGTCGTCGACGATCCCCACCCCGCCGGGCATCGGCCGCGCGAGCCGGTAGAGGACCGACGGTGCGCCGCCCAGGCCGGCGTACGCCGCGACGGTCGGATCGTCGGCGTTGACGACCAGGGCCCCGTCGGGGTCGACCAGCTCGGCCAGCCGGCGCTTGACCCGGCGGTAGGCGGCCAGGCTGCCGTGACGATCGAGGTGGTCCGAGGTGACGTTGGTGTAGACGCCCACCATCGTCCCGCGCGACAGGGTCGGCAGCTGCAGCTCGGACAGCTCG
>Ga0265320_10002310_pt1 | contig 13378 bp, 10 predicted proteins | sample 4827metaG_FD_202087 | JGI IMG/M metagenome (GOLD analysis project Ga0265320, IMG submission 202087) | Rhizosphere microbial communities from Carex aquatilis grown in University of Washington, Seatle, WA, United States - 4-8-27 metaG | ecosystem: Host-associated > Plants > Roots > Rhizosphere >...
ACCCGCTGGCCTCTACCGAACACGAACACCGCCCACGCCCACCGCCTATCGCTCACCGCCCACCGCTCACGCGCAGAGCCGCAGCACCTCGGCCGCGATGCGCTCCAGCGGCAGCACCTTCTCCACGCCGCCGTGCTTCACCGCTTCGCAAGGCATGCCGTAGACGACGCAGGTCTCCTCGTCCTGCGCGATCGTCCGCGCGCCGGCCTCCTTCATCTCCGCCATCCCACGCGCGCCGTCGTCGCCCATGCCGGTCATGATCACGCCGACCGCGTTCTTGCCGGCGTAGCGCGCCACCGATCGAAACAGCACGTCGACCGACGGGCGGTGCCGCGACACCAGGGGCCCGTCGCGCACCTCGACGTAGTAGCGCGCACCGCTGCGCTTGAGCAAGGTATGCCGGTTACCGGGCGCGACCAGCACGTGGCCGCGCACGACGCTGTCGTCGTCCTCGGCCTCCTTCACGGTGACCGCGCACAGCCCGTCGAGCCGGCGCGCGAAGGCCCCGGTGAACTTCTCCGGCATGTGCTGCACGATGACCATGCCGGGCGAATCGGCCGGCAGCGCCTCGAGGAACACGCGCAGCGCCTCGGTGCCACCGGTCGACGCGCCGATCGCGACCACCCGCTCGGTGGTCTGCAGCATCGCGCGCGACGTCGGCGGGGCGAGCACGGCATCGGCGGTCAGCTTTTTCTGCACCAGCGGCGCGCTCGCCGCCGGCCGGCGCGCGCCCAGGCGTGCCCCCGCCGCCGCCTTGACCACGTCGCAGATGTGCACGCGCGACTCCTCGAGGAATTGCTTGGTGCCGATCTTGGGCTTGCAGATCACGTCGACCGCGCCGCTCTCCAGCGCCTTGAGCGCGCTCTCGCTTCCGTCCTCGGCCAGGCTGGAACAGATGACGACCGGAATCGGGTGCTGCGCCATCAGCTTGTGCAGGAACGTCAGCCCGTCCATGCGCGGCATCTCGATGTCCAGCGTGATGACGTCGGGGATCGATTGCCGGATCTTCTCCGCGGCCGCGAACGGATCCGCGGCGGTCGCGATCACCTCGATGTCGGGATCCGACGACAGCAACGCCGACAGCGTCTGGCGCACGACCGCGGAGTCGTCGACGATCAGGACACGCACTTTCTTGTTCACGTTCAACCTCTCCGCGCCGTCGCTTCCAGCGGTTTGCGATAGACGCTGGGCACGCGCTGCGCCAGCGGGAGATCCAGGCCGGTGATCGAGTCGGAGTGTCCCAGGAACAGGTAGCCACCCGGCGCCAGCAGCCCCGACAGGCGATCGAGCACGCGCTTCTGCGTCGGGCGATCGAAGTAGATGAGCACGTTGCGGCAGAAGATCACGTGCGGCGCACCACGCATCGTGAACGGCGACAGCAAGTTCAAGTGCACGAACCGCGCGCGGGCGCGCAGCTCGGGCGCGATGCGCACGAGGCTGGTGTCGCGCTGGCGGCTTTGCAGCAGGTAGCGCTGCCGCATCATCGCGGGCACGGGCTCGATCAGCTTCTCCTCGTAGATCCCGCGGCGCGCGACCTCGAGCACCTCGGTCGAGATGTCGGTGCCCAGGATCGAGAATCGCATGCGCGGGCCTTTTTCGCTCGCGTTCGCGAGCACCATCGCCAGCGTGTAGACCTCCTCGCCGGTCGAACAGGCCGCGCTCCAGACGACCAGCGCGCGCTGCGCGCCGACCCCGCCGCCGACGCCCGCCTCGTTCAGCGCCGGCAACACCTCGCGCGTCAGGTAGTCGAAATGCGCCGGCTCGCGGAAAAAGTCGGTCTTGTTGGTGGTGACCTCGTCGATCATGCGCACGATCTCGTCCTGCGACGCCGCGGGGCCGAGCACGCGCGGACAATATTCGGCGAAGCTGCCGAGCGACAGCGCGCGCAGCCGCCTGCGCAGGCGCGCCTCCAGCGTCACGCGCTTGCCCGGTGGATAGCGGATCCCGCAGTGGTCGTGGATGAACGCGCTCAGCAGCTCGAACTCGCGATTGCCGAGCGCCGCACCGGCCCACTTCGGGACGGCGGATGACGAAGCCGGGGTCACGTGTCCGAGCCAGCCGCGCGGTAGCCCTCGAATGCGGCGTCCTCGGCATCGCCGAGGGACAGATCCAAGATCGGACCGGCGGCGACCCCCTTGGCCGCGGCCACGGCCGGATCGCCCGCGGCCCGGGCGGCCGGCTTCCGCGCCGCCCGCGAGGGCGCGCGCGGCGGCGCTTGCTCCGGCTGGCGCAGCGAAGGCTGTACGCTCGCGTCGCGTGGGACCTCTAGTCGGAAGTAGGTGATCGATTGGCGAAGCTGGTCGGCCTGACCCGTGAGCTGTTCGGACGTGGCGCTGGTCTGCTCCGAGGCGGCGGCGTTCTGTTGAATCACCCGGTCGAGTTGCTGGAGCGCCAGCGTGATCTGCTCCGCCCCCGTATCCTGCTCGCGGCTGGCGGCGGTGATCTCCTGGACCAGCTCGGCGGTCCGCTGCACGTCGGGCAGGATCTTGGCCAGCAGCGAACCCGCCTTCTCGGCGACACCGACGCTCGACGCGGACAGCTCGGTGATCTCCCCGGCCGCCTTCTGGCTGCGCTCAGCGAGCTTCCTGACCTCGGACGCCACGACCGCGAAGCCCTTGCCGTGTTCGCCCGCGCGCGCCGCCTCGATCGCGGCGTTGAGCGCTAACAAATTAGTCTGCCGCGCGATCTCGTCGATGATCGAGATCTTGTTCGCGATCTTCTTCATCGCGTCGAGCGTCTGGCCCACCGCGATACCGCCCTCCCGGGCGTCGGCCGCGGCCTTGTTGGCGATCTTTTCGGTCTGCGCGGCGTTGTCCGCGTTCTGGCGCGCGTTCGCGCTCATCTGCTCCATCGATGACGACACCTCTTCGATCGAGCTCGCCTGCTCCGTGGCGCCGCGGCTCAGCTCCTCGGCGGAGGCGTTCAACTCGGTGGCGCCGGCGGCGACGTTCTCCGACGACACCCGCACGTCCATCACGATCGCCGAGAGCTTCTTGGTCATGGCGGCGAGCGCGTTCATGAGCTCGTCCCCGTCCGAGCGCGGGCGAATCTCGACCAGCAGGTTCCCGCCGGCGATCTCCTGCGACAGCCGCGTCACCTTCTGTGTGGCCGCGACCATGCCTGCCAGGGCCCGCATCAACTCGTCCCGGTCGGACCGCTCGCGCACGTCGACGCCGACCTTGCCGGCGGCCATCTCCTGACACACCGAGGTCACGGTGCGCATGCTTCCGACCAGGGAGTTGAGGTTGTTCTTGATCGCGTTGAAGTCGCCCTGATAGGCGGCGGTGATCGTCTCGGGCAGATCACCGCGCGCGACGCGAGCGATGTGGTCCGCCGCCGTCGTCAGGGGCCCCACGACCGCGTCGAGCGCCCCGTTGACCCCGGTTATCACGCGGCGAAAGTCGCCGCGGTGGCGGTTGGCGTCGGCACGCACGCCGAGCGTGCCCTCGGCGGCGGCCGCTGCGAGCATACTCGCGTCGGCGACCAGCGCGTTCACCGCATCGATGCACGTGTTGAGGTTGTTCTTGATCGCGTTGAAGTCGCCACTATAGGAGTCGCTGATGCGCGACGGGATGTCGCCATTGGCGATGCGCGCCAGGTTGCTGGCCGCCATGTCGAGCGGCTTGGTCAGCGCGTCGAGCACGCGGTTCAAGCCGTCGATGACGCCGCGAAACTCCAGGCTGACCCGCTCGGGATGCGCGCGCGTCGCGAGCTTGCCGTCGACCGCCGCCTGAACCAACCCGTCGGTCTCGTCCTGCATGGCGCGGATGATCCGCCCGAGGTAACGGGCCAGGAGCCACCCGAGGAGTCCCGCCAGGGCGGCCGCCGCGATCATGAGCCCGACGCTGAGCTGGATCGCTTCCGCGGCCCGAGCGGCCGTCAGGTCGGCCCGCGCCTTGGCGCTCTCGACCAGCTCGGCCGACAGACGGTCCGCGGTCTCGGTGAGGTCGTGTCGTTGCCTGTAGAGCGTGCCGCCCAGCAGACTGGCCAGCACCGGTCGGTTGTCGGAGTGCCGCAGCGTCTCGGCCGCCGCTTCGATCTCGGGGCGCAGCGCCCTGAAGAGACGGGCGAGGTCGGTGGCCAGCGCGTGCGCACGCTCGCCCTTGGCGGCGGCCACGAGCTGCTCGAGCGCATGATCGGCTTCGCCCACGCGATGGCCCACCTTGTCGAGCCACGCAGCGCGCGCCGGGATGTCGTTCAGGGACGCGCCGTTCATGATGTCGACCCACGACCGATAGAACGCCACCGAGAACGCATCCATCTCTGCGAGCGGCACCATCCCGTTCTCCTGAAGCGCGGCGCTCGACTCCCGCGCCTCGCGCAACCGCGACGCATTGAATCCGCCCAGGGCCACCACGACCAACACCACCGCCCCCAGGGCCAAGACCACCCGGGTGCCGATCTTCAGATTGTCAAACATCGAAACGTCTCCTGTTCGCCGCTCTCGTGCCTGTCCGCTCGACTCACCGTCCGCGAGCCTAGGCGCCTCCGGGGCGCGGGCCTCCGTACGCCTCGAAGGCCGTGTCGTCGCTGTCGCCCGCGGTCAGATCCAGCGCCAGCCCCCCGCCGCTCGCCGGGGCGCTCGGCGCCGCCTTGCCGTTGGCCGGCTTCGGGGGCTGCAGCTTCTTGGGTCTCGCCTTGACAGTCAGCGGGCCGGACGGTCCGCTCGCGCGGCGAGCCGGCAAGCCGTCGACGCGGAAGAAGTTGATCGCGCCTTGCAGCTGGACTGCCTGCGCCGACAGCTCCTCGGCGGTGGCGCTGGTCTGCTCCGACGCCGCCGCGTTCTGCTGGATCACCTGATCCAGCTGCTGCAGCGCCTTGTTGATCTGCGCGGCGCCCGTGTCCTGCTCGCGGCTTCCCGCCGTGATCTCCTGCACCAGCTCCGCCGTCTTCTGTACGTCGGGCAGGATCTTGGCCAGCAGCCCGCCCGCGCGCTCCGCCACGGTCACGCTCGACCGCGCCAGCTCGGTGATCTCGGCCGCCGCCTTCTGGCTGCGCTCCGCGAGCTTGCGCACCTCCGACGCCACCACCGCGAACCCCTTGCCGTGCTCGCCCGCGCGCGCCGCCTCGATGGCCGCGTTCAGCGCCAGCAGATTCGTCTGGCGGGAGATCTCCTCGACGATCGAGATCTTGCCCGCGATCTGGCGCATGGCCTCCGCGGTCTGGGTCACGGCCTGGCCGCCCTCCTTGGCGTCGGCGGCGGCCTTGAGCGCCATCTTCTCGGTCTGCGCCGCGTTGTCGGCGTTCTGGCGGATGTTGGCGCTCATCTGCTCCATCGACGACGACACCTCCTCGACCGACGACGCCTGCTCGGTGGCGCCCTGGCTCAGCTGCTCCGACGACGACGACAGCTGCAGCGAGCCCGACGCGACGTTGTCGGCCGACCCGCGCACCTCGATCACCACCTCGGTCAGCCGCTGGACCATCGCCGCGAGCGACTTCATCAGCTCGTCGCTCTCCGAGCGCTCGCGCACCTCGACCGCCAGGTTGCCCGACGCCAGCTCCTTCGAGACCGACGTGATCTTGTCGAGCGACGCGGTCATCACCTGCATCGCGCTCAGCAACTGCCCGACCTCGTCGTGATCGACCTCGCCGAACGTCACCGCCGTATCGCCGCGCGCGAGGCGTTGGATGACCGCGAGCGCGCTCTGCAGGCCATTACGAATCATGCGCGCCACGATGAGCGCCAGCAGCATGCCCAGGATCGCGCACAGCGCCATCGACGCCCAGATCAAGATGCGCGAGCTGGCGTAGATCTGGTCGCCGAGGTGACTGGCGTCGATCGCGCCCTTTTGATTGAGGTCGATGTCCTTGCGCAGGATCGCGATCGCGGCGTCGTACCTGACCTTGCCCTCGCCGCGGCTCAGATCGCGCCCCTCCACGTTTTGATGCCTGCGATCCAGCGCCAGCACCTTCTTGGTCTCGATCTGAGACTGCGTCCAGGCGGTGCGGAACACGTCGTAGAGCTGGCGCTCGGACTCGCTGGTGATGACCTTCTCGTACTCTAGCTGTATCCGGTTCTGGTTCTGCTCGGACTCAGCGAGGTGCTTTTCGTAGTCCTCGAACTCGCCGTCCGTCGTCGACAAGATGTGCTGCAGTTCGAAGCGCCGATACAGCGACGTCTCGGTTTCGATCTCCGATAGTAGCCGCACGCTGGGTAGCCAGTTCACCTCGATGTCGGTGCTGGTCGCGTTCACCCGCGAGAGCTGCGCGATCGAGAAGACGCCGATGAAAACCTGGAGGACCAGGAGCACCAGGACGACGGCGAAGAACTTCGAAGCGATTTTCAGATCCCGAAACCATTTCATGACATGTCTCCTTGGGTCTCGCCTGCGCGCGGGGCGGGATGGGCTTCAAACGCTTCGCCCACGCCGCCAGTGCGCACCGGCACGCCCCCGGCGCGGAAGTTGTGCGCCGATCCGCGCACCTCGATCACGATGTCGGTCAGGCGCTTGACCATCATGCCCAGCGCCTGCATCCGCTCGTCGGCGCCGGAGCCCGGCCGGATCTTCGCGGGCGGGTTGCCGGCCGCGATCTCCGGCACCAGGCGCGACACCTGTTGACTGGCCGCGACGACCGCCGCCAGAGCGCGCATCAGCTCGTCGTGCTCGAACCGCGCGCGCACCTCGACGTCGAGCCTGCCGGCCTCCAGTGACTGACAGGCGCGCGTGACCTCGCCCAGCGACTCGGTCGTCGCCTCCATCGCGTTCAGCAGCTCACCGACGCCATCCGCGCCGCACGCGCTGAACGAGCGCGTCGTGTCGCCGATCGCGAGGCGCTTGACGATCGCCAGCGCGGTCGAGAGCTTCGACGCGATCTTCAGATCTCGAAACCACGTCATGGCTGCACGTCCCCCGCGGCCGCGCCGCCCGCGACGGCCAGCATCTCGCCCGCGCTCAGCACGCGATCGATGTCGAGGATCACCACGAACTGCTCCTCGCGGCGCCCGATGCCGCGGATGCAATCGGTGTCGATGCGCGTCCCCATGCGCGGCGGCGGCGCGATCTGCGCGGCCGCGAGATCCACGACCTCCTGCACCGAATCGGCGAGCGCCCCGACCACCGTGCGCTCGCCGTCGACCTCGACCTCGAGGATGATCACGCACGTGTCGACGGTGCGCTCGATCGGCGACAGCCCCAGCTTGAGCCGCAGATCGATCACCGGCACGACGTGACCGCGCAAGTTGATCACGCCGCGCATGAAGTCGGGCGTGCGCGGCACCTTGGTGGCGGTCGTGAACGCCAGCACCTCGCGGATGCGCCCGATGTCGATCGCGAACAGCTCGCGATCGAGCGTGAAGCTCAGGTATTGCGACACCTCGGTCGCCGTCGCGGAAGCGGTAGCGGTAACGGTCATGGATTCCTCCCGGTCATCGCTGAGGTCATTGCAGCACCGGCCGGGCCGCGCCCCGGCCTTCGAGCCGTCCATCGGATCGGGCGTCGCGGCCCTGCTCGGTCACCGCGCGCAGCAGCGCCGGCACGTCGACGATCAGCGCCACCGTGCCGTCGCCGAGGATCGTCGCACCCGAGATCCCTTTGACGCGGTCGTAGATCGCGCCCAGCGCCTTGATCACCGTCTGGTGCTGTCCGATCACGCGGTCGACGACCAGCCCGAAGCGCAGGCCGCCCGCGGTCACGATCGTGATCTGCTGGATCGGTGGGTCGTCGCCCGCCGCCTGGAACCAGTCGCGCAGGCGCAGGTAAGGCACCAGCTCGCCGCGCACCGGCGTCACCTGGTTGCCGTGCGCGCGCTCGACGTCGTCGCGGGTCAGCTCGACACACTCCTCGACCAGCGACATCGGCAGCACGTAGGTGGCGTCGCCGACGGCGATCAGCAGCCCCTCGATGATCGCCAGCGTCAGCGGCAGCGTGATGCGTATCGTGGTGCCGACGGCGCGCGCGCTCTCGATCTCGATCGAGCCGCGCAGCGCATCGATCGAGCGTTTGACCACGTCCATTCCCACCCCGCGCCCGGAGACGTTGGAGACCGCTTTGGCCGTCGAGAACCCGGGCAGGAAGATCAGGCCGAAGAGCTCGGACTGCGACAGCTTGGCGTCGGGCTCGATGACGCCGCGTTCGATGGCCTTGGCGCGGATCGCGTCTCCGTCGAGGCCGGCGCCGTCGTCCTGGATCTCGACGATGACGTTGCGGCCGGCGTGGTAGGCGGCCAGCCGCACCTTGCCGCGCGCCGGCTTGCCGGCGGCGATGCGGCGTTCCGCCACCTCGAGCCCGTGGTCGCAGCTGTTGCGGATCAGGTGCACCAGCGGGTCGCCCAGGCGCTCGATGACCGTCTTGTCGAGCTCGGTCTCGGCGCCCTCGGTGACGAGCTCGATGTCCTTGCCCAGCTCGACGGCCAGATCGCGCACCAGCCGGGTGAAACGGCTGAACGTGGTCCCGATCGGGACCATGCGCACGCTCAGCGTGTTGTCGCGCAGGTCGGCCGAGAGCCGCGCGATGTCCTCGGCGACCGTTGATAGCTCGGGGTCTTCGCGGCGCCCTGCGATCTCCGCCAGGCGTGCTTGCGCGATCACCAGCTCGCCGACGAGATCGACCAGCGCGTCGAGCCGCTCGGCGGCGACACGGATGCTCGTCGCGCTCTCCGGCGCGGGTGCCTGGCGCTTCGCGCGCGCATCGCGCACGACCCGCTGCTCGATCGCGGCCGCGCGCACGGCCGCGGGCGCGGCAAAGCCTCTCTCCTCGAGGATCTCACCGATGCGCTTCTGCGACGCCAGCGCCTCCGTGAGCTGGCCCTGCGTCACGTCGCCGCGCTCGACGAGGATCTCGCCCAGCTTCTTGTCGCGGACGTCGGTCAGGGAGGTGTCCTCGATCGACTCGATCTTCAGCTCGCAGCGGTCCTCGACGAAGATGAACACGTCGCGGATCGCGTCGACGCCGCGGCTGGTCGACAGCACCGCCTGCCAGCTCGCGTAGCACGCCTCGGGATCGATCTCGTCGAGCGGCGGAATCGCGCTGGCGTCGGCCAGGAGCTCGCACGGGCCGAGCTCGCGCAGCTCGCGCAAGAGCAGCACCGGGTTGGTGCCGTCGCGCAGCAGGTCGCGGCCGGGGCGGAACCGCACGCGGTAGGCGAGCGTCGGCGCGGAGGTCGCGCCGGCGGCGGGCGCCGGAGCGGAAGCGCGCGCTTCCTGTGCACGCGAGGGCTCCGTGGGCGCGAGCGCCACACCCGCTGACAGGGCCCGAAAGCCGGCCACGATCCGCTCGCGATCGGCGGGGACCGGATCGCTCGGCGAGGCCAGCATGGTTCGGATCAGATCCGTCGCCGTCAGCGAGAGATCGATCAGGGGACGCGTCACCGCGAGCCGCCCGCTGCGCACGTGCTCGAAGGCCGCCTCCATCTCGTGCGCGAACGACGAGATCGCGTTGAGGCCAAACATCCCGCTCGATCCTTTCACGGTGTGGATGGCGCGGAAGATGCGGTCGACCAGCGCGCCATGGACTGGCGCCGACTCCAGCTCGAGCAGCGACTCCTCGACCTCGTCCAGACGGTCGGCTGCCTCCTCACGAAAAGTGGCGATGACCTGCTCGAGGCCTTTCATGTCCGCCACCTCACCCGATCACTTTCTTGACCACCGCCAGCAGCTGCTCGGGCGAGAACGGCTTGACGATCCAGCCGGTCGCGCCCGCCGTGCGCGCCTGTTGCTTCTTCTCCTGCTGCGACTCGGTGCTGATGACGACGATCGGCGTCAGGCGGTGGGCGCTGGACGCGCGCACCGCCTTGATGAACCCGACGCCGTCGAGGTTCGGCATGTTGAGGTCGGTCAGGATCAGATTGACCACGCCGGCCTTCTCCAGCTGCGCCAGACCGTCCTTGCCGTCGACGGCGTCGACGACGTCGTAGCCCGCGGCCGACAGCACGAAGCGCTGCATCTGGCGCACGCTCGCCGAATCGTCGACCGCCAGGATCTTCTTAGCCACGGGCCACCTCCCGGCACAGGCAGCGGTCGCCGCACCCGACGTCGCGGCCGAAGCCGAGCGCGCCGATCACCTCCGTGAGCGCCGCGCAACGCAGGCCGCCGGCGACCTCCAGCTCGCGCCCGGCGCGCGCCGCCGCGCGGTGAGTGGCGCAGATGAGCTGCAGGCCGGCGAGATCGACCTCGTCGACCGCGCTCGCGTCGATGGTGATCCGGCCCTCGCCGGCCAGCGCCGCCCGCAGCGCTTCCTTGATGTCGTCCGCGTTCGCGAGCGTCAGCGATGGGCCCAGCTTCACGACCTGGGGAACCCGCGGCTCGTCCTCGGCCGCCGGCGCGGCGCCCCGCGGCTTCGATTCCTTTGCTTCGATTCGCTCCACCATCTGCCTCCTCAAAAGAGCTCGACGTTGTCCCCGAAGTCCTGTCCCGGTGGCGGCGCGGCGGGCGCCGCCACCCGCCCCGCGCTGCCCGCCGCGGGTCGCGCGCCTGTGGCCGTCGTCGATCGGTGGACCACGCGCTCCGACTCGACGGTGTAGCGCGCGTTCGCGCGCGCCAGGCGCTCGGTCATTCGCCCGCCCGTGCCGGCTACGCCGCGCGCCTCCAGCGCCGACGTCGCTCGCTGTAGCTCGCTCTCGGCGGCTGACAGCGTCGTCAGGTCCTGCTCCTGCCGCTGGATGCGCATCGAGATCTCGTCGACCCCGCGTCTCAGTGTGCCGCCAGCGTCGACCAGCGAACCGATCACCTGGTCCAGCTGGGCGCTGTAGTCACGCAAGCTCGCGAGCAGCCCGTCCAGCTCCTGTGCGATGGGCTCGCCGTCGGCGCCTTCGGCGGCAGCCCCGTCGTCACCGCGCGCTGACGACGCCTCGCCCGCGATCTCGTGCACGACGCCCGCAAACGCCGCGGTCTGGTCGCCGACCTCCGTCGACAGCTCCTGGATCGCGCGCGCGAGCACGCTCAGCACGCGGCCGCCGTGCGTGGTCTTCGCCGCCTCGACGCCGGCGTTGAGACCGATGATCTTGAGATCGTGGCCGATCCGCTCCACGTCGTGCAGCCGGCGCAGCATCTCGGCGATGATGGTGATCACCTGGGACATCGCGCCCTCGATTTCGGTCTCCTGCTGAAGCTGCTCGCGCAGCGCCGAGACCGCATGCGCAACGGCGTGCTCGACGCCCTCGAGAAGAGAGTCGCCCTGATCGTGCTCGGTGAGCCGCCCGGCCTCCTTTGCCAGATCGTTCACCGTCGACGACATCGCCTTCAGGCTGGCCGGTATCGCGCGCAACGCCTGCTCCAGCTTGGATCTCGCCTCCCGCAGCTGTGAGCGCTGCAGGCGACACAGCTCGACCATCTCGCCGGCGTCGATGTCCTCGGCCGCCTCGTCGGGCGCGGCCGCACGCAGCAACGGCGCGAGACCGCCATCGATCTCCTTCAATCCTTCCAGCGTGTGCTCCATCATCTGGCGGGTGATGTCGTGTATTTGGAGGGACATCACCACGCTGCTGACGCTGCCGACGACGCGGTTCGAAGCTTCGGACGTCGCGACACCGACGGCGGCGACGGCCTGCGCGAGCGCGCGCAACGACGCCAGCCCCGCGGCGGCATCGGCGAGCATCGACGACGACCGCTCGCCCTGCCGGCGCGTGAGGTCAGCGACCCGCACCAGCGCATCGCCCGCCGTGCGCTTCATGGTCAGCGCCTCGGCGAGCACGCCGTCGAGCTTGGTCTCGACCAGGCCGCCCAGGCGCCGCACGTCCGACGCGACCGTTCCGAACCCGGTCGACTGCATCCCCGCGCGCGCGTTCTCGATGCTGGTGCTCATCCCCAGCATTCGCAGCGCCGAGGCCGCCCGGCGAAACAGGTGGCGAAAGGTGCCGAGGCGCTCGATCGCGGACAGCACACCGCGAAGCCGCTCGGACTTCGCATCGAGCGATCGCCGGCTAGCAGCCAGGTGGAGATCGATCTGACGGCAGCCCTGCGCCAGCGCATCGACCGGGTCGCTGTCGCGCGGACGCGCACCGTCGACGACCGTCGAGGCGATCTGCACCAGCGACAGCGCCTGGTTGCGTAGCCGCTCCAGCGCCTCGCCGGTTTCGAGAAATACCGTCTCCGAACCAGTGAGATAGCCCACGACGCGCCCCTGCGCGGATGAGACTGCCCGCGCGAGCCCGATGAGCTCGGGTCCAAGCGGGGGAACTGCAATGGCTCCATCGGTCGGCATCGGTTGGGGGGATTGGCCGGTAGATTCGGCTGTCCGCCCTATCGGCGCAGACCCCCAGGAATTGAGATCGGCGGCCAAAAGCCCCCCCGGACGGGGCGACCTCGCAACGACCTGTCCACGAGCCTCCGAAGATCCGGGCCAAAAAACGACAGGTAAAACACCAAATATGGTGGCTTAAAAATGGACGCTCACGCTTTTGTTGCGCATTGGTTTGGCGATTGATGAAAAACGCGTGAAGGGGGAACCTACCTGGCGATGAGCCCAGCCCCCATCGCTCGCTTTTCTTTCGTGGCGGCGCTGACCGGAATGTTCATGGCGACAGCCATGCTCTGCGCCGGTAGCGGCTGTTCGCTGAACACTGCTGGCATCACGGATCCTGGATCGGGCAACGGCACAGGGGGCGGGGCGGAGGCCCGGGGCGGGATCGGCGGCGACCTGACGTCGGTGGTGACAGGCGCCGGCGGCGCCACCGACGCGAGCACCAGCGGAACGGGCGGCGCGACCACCGGCACCGGCGACGGCGGCGCTCCGGGCGCCGGCGGCATGAGCGGCGCAGGCGGCATGACCATTTCAGGAAGCGGGGGCGCGAATGACGGCGCCGGCGGCGCCAAGGACGGCGCGGGAGGCATGAGCACCGGGAGCGGTGGCTCCGGAACCGGTGGCTCCGGCATGGGCGGCGCGCCCGGCATGGGCGGCGCGCGCGCGATGGGCGGCGCACCCGGCATGGGCGGCGCGCCCGGCATGGGCGGCGCGCCCGGCATGGGCGGCGCGCCCGGCATGGGCGGCGCACCCGGTATGGGCGGCGCACCCGGCACCGGCGGCATCTCCGTCATCGGCTGCGCGGACGGCACGCGCGAAGCGTTCATCAACGTCACGACCTTCCCGTCGATCGCGGGCTGCGCCGGCGGATGGTCGGTCGCGGGCGTGGTGTCGGCGGCGTCGATGACGCCGGCTTGCAACCGCGCCGCCGGCAACGACGGCACGCAGCCCACCGGCAACGGCTGCAGCGTCGCCGATCTGTGCGCGGTCGGCTGGCACGTTTGCGCCGGCGCGAACGAGCTCGACACCCTGAACGTGACCTGCGCGCAGGCTGGCATCCCCGCCGCGACCCCGGCGGCTGCGTCGCGTCTCCTCTACGCGACCCGACAGCGCGGCGTCACCGGCACGGTGTGCAACGCCAACGACATGATCGGAACCAATGACGTCCATGGCTGCGGCAACTTCGGCCTGGGCGAGGA
>Ga0265320_10002311_pt1 | contig 13374 bp, 9 predicted proteins | sample 4827metaG_FD_202087 | JGI IMG/M metagenome (GOLD analysis project Ga0265320, IMG submission 202087) | Rhizosphere microbial communities from Carex aquatilis grown in University of Washington, Seatle, WA, United States - 4-8-27 metaG | ecosystem: Host-associated > Plants > Roots > Rhizosphere >...
CTGGGCGAATTCCCCGCCCTCCTTCAGGTTCAGCCCGCCCTGAAGCTCGGCCAGGATGCGCTGCGCCTTCTGCAGCTGGTGATTGACGACCTCAAACCGCCGCGGGTAAGCCGGGTCGAGGAGCGCGGCGTGCGCGATCGCCATGGCCTGCAGGGCGCCGTCATAGAGCATGAGGACCAGCTGGCCGGGACTGGCGGTCAGCACGGCATTGGCACGGTACGTCCGGGCGTAGCCTTGGGCGAGCATGGAGCGCTTCAGGACTCGTCTTCGCTCAGGTCGGGCGCGCCGGCGATCTGCTGCGCGATGCTCTTGATCACGGACGGCGGCGGATAGGACGGGTCGGCGGCGAGCGCGCGGGCGCGCTCGACCACCTCGGGACGGATGGAAGGCTGGCGATCCAGCGCCACGTGCAGGTACGCGGCGCCGTCGGTGGAAATCCGGTCCGGGCGCGGCGGGAGGGCACGGGCGGGCGTCTGGGCCTGGGCGGACGCCTGGTCCGGCCGGGCCGTCCTGTCAGAGGAGGACAATGAAGGAATCATGGTTCGGATGCGAAACGGTCAGCCTCAAGTGGTCGGTAACTGGGAACGCCGTTGACGAATGAGCAGATTATCGGCCACGCAAGCCGGGACTTTAGCGCGAATTGGCGGCGGTGGAGGCCGATTTGTCCGGGATCACCACCGGCGCCTTGACCGGCGGCAGGGTATCGAACATCTCCGCCGCCGCGTAGCCGGTGAATCGGGCCGGCGACTGGAGGACGGCCGGGCTCAGGTCGGCGGGGACCCCGCCGCTGTCGCCCTTGAGGACATGGCGCCGGGCGCTGTTGGCCACGGCGGCGTTGTCGGCGGAAAAGACCTCGTCGAAGGTCCACACCAGGCGGCCGTCGCGGAAGGTGGCGAGCTTGCCGCGGAGGCCGAGGGCGATGGGCTGGTAGGCGTGGAAGACCGTGACATCCACGAACATCACGGCATCGGCGGCAAATTCCCGCTTCAGCACATCCATGAAGCCGGCCGGCAGCGCCGAGACGGAGGAAAACTCCGGGGCGAGGAAGAGGCGTGCACACTGCTCGCGCGACAGCGGGACCACCTCGAACCGCCGTTCCCGCTGGAGCTCGGTGGCGAACACCGCGTCGAGGTCGGCCATGCTCTCGGGCGGGGCCACCCCGCCGCCCGCAGATGGCAGGAGCACCACCCGGCGGATGCCGCCGAGGCTGGGATCGCCGACATGGTTCGCCGGTGCGAAATAGGGCCCGCGGCGGGAGGAGTCTGTCAGGCCGGGATTCATGCAACCGGCGGTCAGCGCAAGGCAGGCCGCGACGATGAGGAACGAAGGGTGAAATCTCGGGGGGAGTGCGGACATGGCTCAGTTGGTTACGCTGTTGCTGGTGCTGGACTTGGCAAAGAAGGCGTTGGTGAGGGTCAGGCTCTGGCTCTGCGCTGCCGACTGGGCGTCGAGCATCTGGATGAAGGAATTCGTCAGCGAGGTGCGTTCGTCGTCGAGGCGGGACTGCAGGGTCGCGATCTGGGTATCGAGGTCGCTCGAGGCGGTCGTGAGGTCCGACTGCTGCTTCAGGTCCGAACTCATCACGTTGGTGAGGTAAGTGAACATCTTCGAGACCATGCCGGTGCTGGGCGTCAGGAAAAAGGCCTGCACGTCGTTCGGGTGGTCGTTCAGCGCCGTCGCCAGCTTCGTCGCGTCCTTGATGGTGAGGTGCCCCGTGGTCGTGTCGAAATCGATGCCGAGGTTGTCCAGGCGCTGCACCGTGCCGGTCAGGCCGCTGACCGAGTCGAACGCCAGCGACTGCAGCTGGCTGGCCCAGGACTGGACCTCGCGGTTGCTGGAGAGCACGGAGGTCGTGACCGTGCCGCCGGAGACGGTGACCTTTGTGTTCGTGTCGATCGCGTCCTGCACCGCGTTGAACTTGTCCATGAAGGTCTGCAACGCCGTCTGCATCGAGGCCGTGTCGCTCGCGACCGTCACCGTTTGGGTGGTCTGGGAGTTGACCGTCACGCTCAGGCCGGCGATCCCGTGAGTGGAGGAATCCAGCGTGTTGCTGGCGCTGGTGAGGACCGGTCCGTCGTTCACGGTGTAGAGCGCATTGTTGCCGCGGGTGAAGGTGCTCCCGGTGCCGACCAGACCGAGGGCATTCAACAGGCCGCCGCTGGGGTCGGAGAGGCCCATGCCGGTGTCACCGGTCGTACTGTTCTTCAGGCTGACACTGTCGGTGGTCGAGTCGTAGGTGGCGGTGACGCCCGCGCCGGATTGGTTGATGCGGCTGAGCACGGTGCTGAGGGAGTCGGTGTTGAGATTGTAGCTGATGCTGACGCCGTTGACGGAAAAGGAGCCGTTGCCCTGGGCGTCGACGGCGGTGACGGCGGTCCGGAGGCCGGCGCTGGCCAGCGGGGTGTATGGCCGGAGGGTGCCGAGGGAGGACGCGCTGGAGGTCGTGGTCGTGCCGTTGTTGGCCAGCTTCATCACCTGGAAGAAATTGCTCGTGTCGTTCGCCGCGCCGAGCAGCACGGGACCGCTCGCACTGGTGAGCGTGATGCCGTCGGCCGACGGATCGTAGCTGCCGGTGACGTTGCCGCCGGTCGCGGTCGAGATCTTGTCGAAGACATCCTGCAGCGAATCGGTGAGCGCGACGGTCACCGGCTGGCCGTTGACGGTGAAGGTGCCGGCCGTGACGGCGCTCGCGGTGTTCAGCGTGGCAAGGGTCGTGCCCGAGACGACGCTCGTGGGGGCCAGCCCCTGCCCCTGGTCGGCGGCGCCCTGCGTCTGGGCCGCGGTGGCGAGCTGCTGCACGGCAAACTTGTAGCTGCCGACAGTCGCGCCGCTGGCGGAATTCGAGTTCCACGTCGTGCCGGTCGTGTCCGAGGTGACGTTGCGCAGGTCGAAGAGGTCGTTCGCCCGGATGTCCTGGATCGAGCTCTGGAGATCGGTGAGCGACGACTGCAGGCTGGTGAGGGCGGTGATCTGGTTGGTGTTGACGGTCTTTTGGGTCTGCAGCGCCGTGACCGGGGCGCTGTCCGCCTGGATCAGCTGGTCGACCACGGATTTCCAGTCGAAGGTGGAGTTGGAAAGAAGCCCTGAGATTTGGATGCCGGCCATGGATGGGTGGGAATTGGGGGCACAACGGCCCGTACCTTTATCGGCACGAAGGCCCGCGGAGTTTAGGCTGGATCGATGCGGATGAATCGCGGCGATCAATTGCCACAGCCGAGCAACGAACCCGGGTTTGTCGGTGTGCCTCGAACCTGCCTGCCTCCCCACACGGGCTGCTGCGACCACCGCAGGTTTAGGATTGAGGCAAACCCAGCCGCCCCCCGACCGGATCGTCCTCGGTCCGCCTCCTGCAAAAAGGTTGGGATGGGAAAGTCTTGCAGGAGCCGATCCGAGGGAAACCGACGAAGGCCCGACGGACGATCCCGCCATAGCACAGCCGGAAGGGCCACCGCGCCATTCTTTCGCACGTTGGTCAGCCTGATGCGCAAGAGCCGGCAAGCCTGGAAAAAGCGGTTGAAGCCAGTGATTTCACCGATGGGCACAAATGATCGATCGGTGACGGACTTCCGGTGCGCACCCGGCATGCGAATTAATTCCGGGAGGTATTTTCCCCCTTAACTTTCTGCATCCGTGTAATCCGTGGCCAAATTGAACTGCGGAAATCAGGATGAACCCGGAGTGGCCGGCCCGGGGACCGGATTCTTTTTTGAAAATTCCCGTAAAGCTTACCGCGGCGCGCGACGATAGCTGCATCCGTTGGGACATGTGTCCCGGCCGGCGCGATCCGGAGCCGCTCCCCCGGATACGACTGCGGCACGGACGCCGCACTTAGCATCAAGGAAGATATCATGTCTGTTGTCATTAATTCGAACTTCGCCGCGACCATCGCCGCGAACAACCTCGCCGCCTCCAACGCCATGTTGCAGCAGAGCCTGAACCGGCTCTCCAGCGGCTCCAAGATCGTCAGCCCCGCCGATGACGCGGGTGGCCTCGCCGTGTCCATGAAACTGTCCGCCGCCGCGACCCGCGAGGGCGCCGTGGCCGACAACATCGGCAACTCCATCTCGTTCCTGCAGACCCAGGACGGCGTCCTCCAGGTCGCGGGCAAGATCCTCGACCGCATCGGCCAGCTCAAGACGCTCGCCAACGACCCGACCAAGAACAGCAGCGACGTCGCGAACTACGACTCCGAGTTCACCGAGCTCACCGCCCAGCTGACCTCGCTCACGCAGGAGCAGTTCAACGGCGTCAGCCTCTTCGGCAGCACGAGCATGACCGCCGCGGTCACCGAGGACGGCAACACCACCTCGGCCGTCACCATCGCCGGCCGCAACCTCGCCGACTCGACGTCGGGTGTCGGCACGCTCACCGCCAGCTCGGTCAGCGCCCTGGCCGACATCAGCCTGAGCGACGTGACGACCGCCATCCAGAACGTGGCGACCTTCCGCGCCCAGAACGGCGCCGAGCAGAGCCGCTTCGGCTTCGCGACGCAGTTGCTCACGGCCAACAAGGCCAACCTCGAGGCGGCCGCCAGTCGCATCACCGACGTCGACGTCGCGCAGGAATCGACCCAGCTCGCCCGCTGGAACATCCTGGTGCAATCCGGCACCGCGATGCTCTCGCAGGCCAACCAGAGCGCCCAGATCGCGCTCAAGCTGCTCCAGTAAGCCGGCTCCTGTCCCCGCCGCGCGGGCCGGGCTAGTCCCCCGGCCCCGCGGTCCAGAATGTCCGCGGTTGTCTGTTTCTGGTGGGGCCAGGGTTTTTTGAATCGTCCTCCCCCTTCCTGTCCCGCTCGCGGGGACAGATTCCCTTTGCGGCTTCCGCCGCAAAAGGCGCGGTCCGGCGCCTTCTATTCCGGACACGTGGCGACGACGGATAGTCGCATCAAGATCAAGGAATGAACCATGTCAGTCGTGATTAATACCAACTACGCGGCAACCATTGCAGCCAACAACCTAGCCGCTTCCAATGCCATGCTCCAGACCAGCCTGAACCGGCTCTCGAGCGGATCCAAAATCGTCAGCCCGGCCGATGATGCGGGCGGTCTGGCGGTCTCCATGAAACTGTCGGCCGCCGCCACACGTCAGGGTGCGGTGCTGGACAACATCGGCAATGCGACGTCCTTCCTGCAGACGCAGGACGGGGCGCTGCAAGTCGCCGGCAAGATCCTCGACCGGATGAGCCAGTTGAAGACCCTGTACGGTGACCCGACGAAGAACAGCAGTGACAAGGCGAACTATGACTCGGAGTTCACTGAACTCCAGTCCGAGCTCACCTCGATCTCTGGCGAGAAGTTCAACGGAGTCAGCCTGTTCGGTTCGACCGGATTGACGGTGGCGGTCACGGAGGATGGCAACACCACCTCCGCGGTTACCATCAAGGGCCGGAACCTGTCGGACTCGACGTCGGGTGTCGGCACCCTCACGGCGAGCTCGGCCTCGACGCTGGGAAGTGTCAACCTGAGCGACGTGACGACCGCGATCCAGAATGTAGCCACGTTCCGCGCCCAGAACGGCGCCGAACAGAGCCGCCTGGGTTTCGCCAGTCAGCTGCTCACCGCCAACAAGGCGAACCTCGAGGCGGCTTCCAGCCGAATCACGGACGTCGACGTTGCACAGGAATCGACCCAGCTCGCCCGCTGGAACATTCTCGTGCAATCCGGCACCGCGATGCTCTCGCAGGCCAACCAGAGCGCCCAGATCGCGCTCAAGCTGCTGCAGTAACAACCCGCCCAGGGATTGTTCTGATTCGCCCAAACCCGGTCGCCGTGCAAACGGCGGCCGGGTCAGGCGGACGGGACACCCTCCCTGCGAAGGCCCCGGCGGGGCCGCCGGCCTGCAAGGCCGACGTTCAGTGGCTCAAGCAAGGCCCCGGCTCCGCCGGGGCCTTCGCATTTTCAGGCGGGGTTGCTGTGAAATCGAGGTGGCCGCCGACCTCCGGGCGGCGGATTAGCCTGCGATCAGTTCGGTAGAATCCTAATCTCGGTGGGTTCGGTAAGAATCGTTCTCGTTCTCTTTCTCGTTCCTCGTTCCTCGTTCTCGGGTTGATGTCCGGAGGCGAGAACGATAAGACCCGGCTGGATGCGAAATCAGGACACCACCATCGGTTCATTCCGCCGCCCGGCCACCTTCGCCAAGGCTACGGTGCCCTCGCGAATCCACTGCAGCCCGCCATAGCGGAAGCGACGGTGGAAAGTCGGCGGCCACTTTTCCAAAACAGACCTCACCCGCCTGCGGCGGAAATCGCATTCGCCACGACCGTCCCGACGGTCTCCTGGCGGTTGAAATGGTCGTAGATCCACCGCCGGGCCCGCACTGACAAGGCGAGTGCCCGCTCGCAGGCCGCGGCCAGCGCCTCCAGGTCGCCGTGCGGATAGCGCACGATCAGGCCCGACTGGAAAAGCTCCTCCAGGCGGCCACCGCCGCGGGAATCCTCGCTCACCGGCACCAGCCCCATGCAGCCCGACCAGAACGGCCGGTCCGTATGGGTCGCGCCCATCGTCGGCGTGGCGAACTTCCGCCCCTCCGGACAGAACCCCACCTTGTAGCGGTTGAGCTCCGCGCGCGCGGCGACCGGGACCGAATGGTCGTGGCTGGCCACGAGGCGGTCGCCAAAGCGCTCGCGCAGGAAGTCCAGCTGGCGCTCGCGGTGCGGCGTGAGGCCGAGCTGCGAGCCAAGGAACAGGATCTTCTCCTCCGGCGCCTCGTTGAACGGCACGGCAAAGGGCTCCACGTTGGCCACCCAGCTCCGGTGAATCGTCCGGCAGCCCGCGCGCAGTGCGGCGCGCCCCGGCACCGCCAGCGGCGCCTCGTCGTGGATCAACACGTGGAGGTGCGGCGCAATCTCCGCGAAGCACGGCATGAACCGGCTGGCCTCGTCGAACGCATAATACAGATGCCGCACACCCATCCGGGCCAGCAGCGCGAAGACCCGCCCGGCGAGCGCTCCCAGCGCCTGCGGTTGGTGGCCCATCGTGACGAGCCAGCGTTCCTCGCCCACCTCGCGCGGGGCGTGCGCGAAGTCCATCACCCCGGACGGACCCAGCACCAACGCCGGCAGGAACTCGAGCGACTCGTGCCGGAGTCCCGCGAAGCAGCGGGCGTTCTCCCCGTACCAGTCGCAATCCAGCCGGGCCCGGCGCAGCAGCCCGGCGTCGCGCGGCGCCGACACGAGCGGCGCGAGATCGATCGCCGGCACGCGCGCGACATAGGCCGCGGCATCCTCCAGGCCTTGGGCCCAGGTGTTGAAATAACCCACGCGCACGCGGCGCACCGCCGTCGCTGGCGCGTTCGACGCAGCTTCCAAGCCGGCGTGAGCCGTGGCGATCATTGGCCGGGGGGCCGCTCGAGGATGGCGAGATAGCCGTTGTTGCTGAAAAGCTTCCGGCCCGGGTGAAACTGCTCAAGCTCGGCCTGGAGTCGCGGCGGCACCGGCCGCTTGAAAGTCTCGATGCAGGCCGCCACCCGCAGCGGGCTCATCCGCAGGTAGCGCAGGTAGTCCTCCGCGAAGAGCCGGTTGATGTTCGGGGCATGATACGTGTAGTAAACCATCTCCTCGGCCGCGGTCGGGTCGGTCTTGCTGAGGAGAAACTCGAACATCTCGCTCGGCGTGCAGACAAGGTGGCCCCACGGCGGGATCGGGCAGTTCTTGTTGAAGACGAAGGTCTGCCCGGCCGCGTCCGTGATCGTCGGCAGATGGTGCCCGTCAAACGAGGACCAGATGGGCGAGAACATCGTGAACAGCTTGCCGCCGGGCCGGAGCAGTCGCCAGGCGGCCGAGAGCACGTTGGGCATGCGGTTGATATGCTCGAAACAGGCGATGGAAAAAACGAGGTCATACTGCCCGTCGAGCGCCGCGGGCGCGTTCTCAAACGCCCCGTCGAGCAGGAGGTATTCGTTGGCCTCGAGGTCGGCGGCCGCGGCCTCGGGCAGGTGCTTCACGTAGTTTTTCTCGAGCGGGGCGTAGGCCCGGTGCCCGCCCTGTCCGACGACCTTCCAGTAGGACAATTCCTCCACGGCCGTCCAGTGCGCCGCGCCGAGTTGGTCGCGGACGAAGGCCGGCGGCAGGCTGCCGCCGATCTCCACCACACGCTTGCCGGCGAACCCGACGAGCTCGGCAGCCTTGGCCGCGTAGGGAACGTGATAGGAAAGCCCGTGCGTGCGCTGCAGCGCGGCGATCTCCGCCGCGGCGGGCGCGAATTCGGGACGGGAGGCGACGGAGGCGACCATGGTGGTGTCCGTTCAGGCCACGCGGCGCTCCAGCTCGGCCAGGGCCGCCGTAACCGGGCCCGGCGCCAGCTCGTCGAGCTCGCCGTTGCGGAGCTTTTGCAGCACGTCGTTGATCAGCGTCGAGCTCGTGCCCTTGGTGTAGGGGAAATAGACGATCTTCACGCCCACGCCGTCGAATTTCTTCTGCAGGTCCTCCCAGCGCTCGTTCTTGAACCAGTCGTCGCCGACGAACATCAGGTCGAAGCGCAGTTTTTCCCACGCGGCGAACTTGTCGAGCGACTCCTGCGGCACGACCGCGTCGACATGCCGGCACGACCGGACGATCTCGAAGCGCTCGGCGAAGGAGATCACGGAGCGCTTGTGCTTGTAGGAGACCAGCTCGTCGGTCGTGACACCGACAACGAGCTTGTCGCAGAGTGCGCGGGCGTTGCGCAGCAGGTTGAGGTGACCGATGTGGAAAAGGTCGAAGACCCCGGTGGTGTAGCCGATTTTCATGTGCAGGCGGGATTGAGGGTTTCCTCGTCGATGCCGAGCTCGCCGAGGCAGAAGTTGAACCAGCGGTCCATCGGCGCGGCCCCGGGGAGATCATCGGGCAGAACCTGCTCCAGCTTGACCGGAAAACCGACCTTCGGGCGCTGGACCACGCGCGGCGGGAGGCGGGAACCGAAGACGCGCTTCAGCGGCGCCTTCACCACCCCGCCGGCCATCTTGTACGCGAGCGGAACCCCCGCCAGCCGTTCGACCAGGCGATGATCGACGAACGGCACGCGGCCCTCGACGCTGCAAAGCATGGTGGAATTATCCAGCCGCCGCAGCAGGCCGTGCAAATGCGCGACCTGGAAGAAGGCCGAGGTAACCGCCAGCGCGCTGCCGCGGGCCACAAATGGCGCCACCGCATCCTCCACCACTTCGAGATCGTCGCCCGAGCCGTAGGCGTAGTGGCGGGCAAAGCCGGGGAGATCCCAGGCGGGCGCCGCGTCGGCCCAGCGGAAGATGCGGTCATACCCCGCCATCAGCTCGTCGGCACCCTCCCCGCTCAGCACCACCGTGTTCTCCTGTTTCACCGCGCGGGTCATCTCGTAGAGCAGGACTTCGTTCGGGACCGCCAACGGCTCGCGACGGATGGCCAGCATCTGCCGCGCGGAGGCGAGGAACTGTTCGGGCGTGACGGTGACCGCGTGATGGGTCGTGCCGAGATGCAGGGCCACGAGACTGGCCCATTCAAATTCGTTTTCCTCCTCCAGTCCGACGACCCAAGTGTGGGTCCGGTTCGAAAGCGCTGCGACGATGCTGCTGTCGAGCCCGCCGCTCAGGTAACTCCCGACCGGCACGTCGGCGAGGCACCGGTAATCGACGGCCGACTGCACGAGCGAAGCCAATTCCTCGTCGGACGGCGCGGCCTGCTCGCCTTCCGGCAGGCGCCACCAGCAGGTGTCACGGCCGGCCCGGCGGAAATGCCCCGCGGGAAACATCCGTACCTCGCGGTACAGCGTGCGGCCGTTGAAAAAACCGCGCATCTTGCGGTACTGCCGCAGGGCAAACTCGTCGATCGTGGCGCCGGGCAGCAAACGCAGGATCGCTGACAGTTCGGACGCGACGATGATGCCGTCGCCATCTTCCGCAACGTAGAGCGGCTTCACGCCGAGGCGGTCGCGGGCCATGAAGGTGTCGCCGGTCCGGGTGTCGCAGATCACGAAGGCGAACATGCCATAGAGCCAGCCGAGCATCTTCTCGCCGTGCCGGAGGTAGAGCTCGAGCAGGAGCTCGGTGTCCGAGCTGGTGCGCAACTCCACGCCCCGCTGGGCCGCGAGTTCGCGGTAGTTGTAGATCTCGCCGTTGAAGACGATCACGTGCCGGCCGTCGCGCGAGTAGAAGGGCTGGTTGCTGCGGGCGTTGAGGTCGACGATGCTCAGCCGGTTGTGGCCCAGCTGCACCGCGCCGTGGCGCGCGTAGCCGCCCGCGGCATCAGGTCCGCGGTGGGCCATCAGACCGAGCGCGTCCTGGAAATCCTCCGGGGCGATGCCGGGCCGGTTGGTGAAAAGGATGCCGCACATGGGAGGATGCTTCAGCCCGCCGCGAGGACGGCCGCGGGAACCGGTTGCGCCTCGCGCACGAGGCGGTCGTGCAGGGCGTGCTTGATCGCCACGCCCACGCCTTCGGGCGGCCGGTACATGTAGTCGGCGTAAGCTGCCCGGCGCGATTCGCCCCGCGGATCCTGCCCCGCGGCCACCTGGTCGATAAAGCGCGTGATGTCGGCCTCCGTACGAGCAGTGTAGAGGTGACGTTCCACGAATTCGCCGTCCTCGTTCAGCTCGGGTCCGGTCGGATTGTGCAGGTAGAGGAGCGGCTTGCCGGTCGCGGCGTATTCCAGGACGAACGACGAGGCGTCGGACAGCATCGCAGCCGAGCGTGCGAAAAGGCCAAGGTACGAGGCGCCGCGGTCCACGAGAATGTTGCCGGCCGCCGCCACCTCCCGCAGGCAGGCCGCGGTCTGCGCGGGCGTCCAGATACCGCGCGATTCCAGTGTGCCGAACAGCAGCGGATGGGGCCGGATCACGAGGACCAGGTCGGGTCGGCGGGCAAACTCCGCCACGATGAATTTCCACCAGCCAAGGAAGGTCGAGAAACCGGTCCCGAACTTTGAACCGTCGGGCCGGAGATCGAAATGCGGATTCCAGCCGATGATCTTCCGGCCGGCCGCGAAGGCGTTGAGCTCCGGTGCGGCCGCGGTCGTGAGGTCGCGCAGCGCGTCGAGCTTGGCGTGGCCGGTGACAGCCACGTGGGAGTTGCCAGCCTCGCAATGAACCGCGTAGGCCCGGCGCTGGCGCTCGCTGCGCGCAAACACCATCCAGGCGAGCTGTTGCAGCGGCATGTTCATCACCATGGTGTTGTTCCGCTCGCCGCCGCCGATCTCCAAGCCGTAGGGCACGTAGGCGATGCGCGGCACCAGCCGGAGCAAGGCCGCCACGTGCAGGAGCTCGGGCCGGGTGACGTCGTAGGGATTCTGGATGAATACGATATCGGCGAAGCCGGGCCGCAGCGGGAACTCGTTCCACTTCGTGAAAGGGACGTCCAGCCGGGTGAGAAACCCATAGATCGCCTCGGGGCCGCCTTCGGTCGGATAGGGATGACGATACGGCGCGGCGATCACGATCGGCGTGAAGGCCGGATCGTCCAGCATCGCACGCCACACGCTCTCGAGGCTGGTCCAGCCCTGGGGATGCTGGACGACAAAGGCCACGCGGACGGGTCGCTCTGCGGGATCGACGAGCGGGATGGGCTCCGCGCAGCCCAGCGCCCGGCGCTGCCAACCGAGTGCCTCCAGCACGCGGTCATGCCGCTTGAGGAAAAACCCGAGTTCGCGGGCGGCCTCCGGTTCGCCGGGATGGCGCCGGGCGGCCTCGCGCAGGGCGGTCTCGGCCGCCGCAGGCTGCTTTTCCGCGAGACGCAGGCGGGCGAGCGAGAGGAGTGCTCCCAAGTGATGCGGGTCCTTGCGGAGGACGCGGGTCAGGCTTTCGCCGGCGGGACGGAGCCGGTCCTGCGCGACCAACGCGCGGGCCAGCAGAACCTCGGTCGCGACATCGCCAGGTTGGAGGGCCAGCGCCCGGCGGAAAAGTTTCTCGGCCAGCGGCGCGCCGTCGCGCGCCAGCGCAAGTTCGCCAAGCACCAGGTGCGCGGTCACCGAGCGCGGATCCTTGGCCAGTGCGGCGCGCGCCAGGTCGAGGGCGGCGGCGGCGTTGCCCTGGCGCAGCTGCACGAGCGCCTGCGCGGCTCCGTCGACCGGCGCGGCGGCGGCCGGCCGCGGCTCGGCGCGACAGAACACGGCGACGTCCCGGCTCGCCAGCTGCAGGCCGGCGGGTGCGAGGTACGCAACGAGGCGGTCGAAATCTTCCTGGACCGCATCCCGGCACCAAAGGCGCTCGGCCCGCGGGGGCAGCACGCCATCGGTCTGCCCGTGGCTGAACACCGCAAGGTCCGCATCCCCGGTTCCCGTCCGGTCCACCCGGGCCCGCGGCAGCGTCGCGAACATCGCCGCGAGGTCGTCCGGCGCGGCGGGATCGAGCGACACCCGCACGTCTTCCTGCGTCCGGTGAATTTCCTGCACACCCTCGTAGACCATGAGTCCCTGAAGCAGCCGGTCGGTGTCGCCGCCGAAGAACATGCGGGTCTTTTCCTCCGGTTCGAAATCGAAGATCGCCGGCGAGACGCCGTCAAACGCCAGCGCCCGGAACGCCTCGCGGCGGACCGACTCGCCGAGGTGCCGGTCGAACCAGCGGGCCCCGGCCTCGCCCAGGCCCTGCGCCTCGGCCGGCCGGGCGACAAGCGCCGCGGCGCGCTCGACCAGCTCGGGCTCGCTGCCGTAGGCGGCCAGTTCGCGGCCCTCGGTGAAAAGGCGGTCGAGCCCGGCACCCGGCGCGAGCCGGTCGGTGATGAGGCCGGCGCCGGCCGCCATGATTTCAAAGACGCGAAGATTAAGGTCACCGTTCAGGCTGGCGTTGAAGCCGAGCAGTGAGGCTCCGTAGAAGGCGGGGGCCTCGTCCTGCGGCAGCGCTCGTTGCACCAGCGGCAGCCCGCGCGCCGTCAATGCACCCAACAGCCGCGTGCGTCGCGGGTGGAAATTCCCCGCCTGGCCGACGAACCCGAGCCGCGAGGTCCGCACCGCGGCACGCGAGGCCCGGACCGCGGCGTCGCCGTGCGGAAACGTGAGGCCGGGAAACCAGTGCAGGTTGCGAAAACCGGCTGCGTGGAAGAAGTCCGCGTGGTGCCGGTCGTAAAGGAAGACCACGCGCTCGAACGGTTCGCCCGCGACATAGCGCAGCATGCCGATCAACGGCGAGCGCAGGTGGTGCGTGTCGGCCACCAGGAGCACGCGCGGCACCTTGAAGGCGGCCAGGTTGTGCGGCACGTTGCGCCAGCCCGCGTCGACGAGGCACACGACAAGGTCGGGCTGCTGCTCCGGCGGGAGCTTGGCCGCGATCGCGGCGAGATCGTAGTTGCCGGCCGGGGTCGCGAGCGAACGGACCCGGCCGTCGGCATCGCGTTCATCGGGCCAGTCCGGGCCGCAATTGACCTGTTCGTCCCCGAGGCTCGGCGGACGCATGTAGCGCGCCGGGCTACCGGTGGAAAAAAGCACACGCATGGCGAC
>Ga0265320_10002315_pt1 | contig 13366 bp, 12 predicted proteins | sample 4827metaG_FD_202087 | JGI IMG/M metagenome (GOLD analysis project Ga0265320, IMG submission 202087) | Rhizosphere microbial communities from Carex aquatilis grown in University of Washington, Seatle, WA, United States - 4-8-27 metaG | ecosystem: Host-associated > Plants > Roots > Rhizosphere >...
CTTCGCGAGCTGGGCGCGCACCCCGAAGCCCTTGCCGGACGGACGTGTTTCGTCGGGTTCGACGGCTTTGTGGACACGATTGTCTCTCCCGTCGCGAGGCGCGACGGTCCGGGAGAGCGCTTCAGCGCCTTCGCCGGCATTGCCGACTTCGGGAGCCAGGTGACGGCCGCCGCCGGGAAAAGCGCGAATTTCGAGCTCTATCCCCGGATGGAGCTGCCCGGCGGAAACGGGCCGATAATAACCGGCGCGCTCGCCGCCCTGGGCGCCCGCGTCACCTGCGCCGGAGCCTTCGGCCGGCCAGAGCCCCACCCGGTCTTCGCGGAAATCAGCCGCAAGGCCCGCCTCGTCTCGCTTGCGGAGCCCGCACGCACGACCGCGATGGAGTTTCCCGACGGCAAGCTGATGTTCGGCATCATGCGGAGCCTGGACGACATCACGCCCGGGGGGATCGCGGCGGCGTTCGGCGGCGACGGATACCGGGAAGCCGTGACGGACGCAGACCTCGTCGTCCTCGGCAACTGGACGATGATCCCGCACATGACCGAGGTCTACGCAGATCTCACGGCAAACATCCTTCCGGCCGCGCCGGGCAGGCCCGGAAGGCAGTTCTTCTTCGATCTCGCGGATCCTGCGAAGCGCTCCGCCGCCGACCTCCGCGGCGCCCTGGATGCGATTTCCCGTTTCGAGGAATTCGGGCGCGTCGCCCTCGGCCTCAATCTCAAGGAGGCGCAGCATGTGCTCGCGGCCCTCGGCACGGGGGCATGCGGGGAAGCCCCCGAGGACATGAAGGCCGGAGCCCGGGCCATCCGGATCCGCCTGGGGCTCGCGAACGTGGTCATCCATGCGACCGGTTCCGCGGCCTGCGCGACTCCGGATGGCTCCTGGTGGGTGCCTGGGCCCTATACGCCGCATCCGCTGATCAGCACGGGCGCCGGGGATCACTTCAACGCCGGCTTCTCCGCGGGACGGCTCCTCGGGCTCGATCCGGAATCCTGCCTGGGGCTCGGCGTCAGCGCGAGCGGCCACTATGTCCGCACCGCGCGCAGCCCCGGCCCCTCGGACCTGGAAGCCATGCTCCGCTAGCCGGGCATTTTTGTTGAAGCGGGATCATTCCCTGGGTCACACTTGCTCCCTCATGCCTCTAAAACAGAAAACCTCCGGAATGCTGATCTCCTTCGAAGGCTCCGAGGGCAGCGGCAAGTCGACCCAGATCGCCCGCCTCGCGGCCCACCTGCAGAGGCTCGGGCGCGACGTCGTGAGCGTGCGCGAGCCGGGAGGCACCGAGATCGGCGAGCAGATCCGCAACATCATCGTCCACAATTCGAAGGGCGACGAGATGTGCGCCGAGACCGAATTGCTTCTCTTCACGGCCGCCCGGGCCCAGCTCGTCCGGGAGATAATCGTGCCGGCCCTTTCCCGCGGCGCCATCGTCCTCAGCGACCGGTTTCTCGATTCCTCCACCGTCTACCAGGGAATCGGCCGCAACCTTGCCCTCGATCCCGTGCACCAGATCAACCGGTTCGCGGTCGGCAACGTCATGCCCGACCTCACGCTGGTCATCGATGTCCCGATGGAGGTCAGCCTCGCCCGGATCCGCCAGCGCGCCAACGATGTCCCCGACCGCATGGAACGCGAGAATATCGGCTTCTACAAAAAGATCAGGGACGGCTATCTCGTGCTCGCCAAGGGCATGCCCGAACGCCTTTCCGTCATCGACGGGACCAAGAGCGAGGACGCGACGGAAAAGGCGATCTGGTCCGTCGTCCAAAAACTGATAAAGTGACCTGGCCGGCCACGCTCGCGGGCTCCCCGGCCGTCGCCGTCATCGAGCGCGCCATCGCCCGGAAGCGGCTCGCGCACAGCCTCCTCCTCCACGGGGACGATCTCGACACCCTTTCCGGGGTCGCAAACGCGATCGCGGGGAGCCTCCTCGCCCCCGCGGATGCGCCCTCCGGGCAGGCGTGGAACGGAACCCTGAGCGGCCATCCCGATTGCTTCATGCTCCGGCCAGCGGGGAAAATGCGGCAGATTTCGGCCGACGCGACCCGGGGCCTGATCGCCAAGGTGCAGATGACCCCCGCGCTCGCCCCTTACAAGGTGGCGATCGTGCACGAGGCGGAGCGCATGAACGCGACCGCCGCCAATATCTTCCTCAAGACCCTCGAGGAGCCGCCGGCCCGCACGGTCCTCATGCTTCTGACGACCCACCCCTACGCGCTCCTGCCCACGATCCGCAGCCGCTGCCTCCACTTTCGGTTCCCGGCCGCCGGAGGCGAAGGCGGCGGAGCAGCCGAGGGCTGGCCGGCGTGGATCCAAGACTATCAGGCGTGGCTCGGCCGGCTCGGGGCGGGCGCGTCGGACAAGGGGGCGGTCGCCGATCGCATCCTGGCCCTCTACGGTCTTGTCGCCCGCTTCGGCGCAATCCTGGACAGGGCGACCGCCGCTTCGTGGGAGGCCCAAAAGGCGTCGCTTCCGCCCGACATCGAGGAGGATGAACAGATCGCCATCGAGATCGGGCTCGCGAACGGATGGCGCGCCCGGTTTTTCGCAGAGATCGAGCACGCGACCCGGGCGTTTGCCCGCCCCCGCTTCGCCGAAGGCGAGCCGGGGAGCCAGCGGGCGTTTGCGGCGGCCATCCAGAGGCTCGAGCACAACGCCCGGCTCTTGCGCGCCAACTTGAATGAGTCGGCCGCCCTGGAGGACTTTCTCCTCTGCTCGCTCCGGCTCTGGGCCCGTCCGCAGAAGCGCTAGCCCGGATATTTCATGAACACGGGAGAAAGATCGTACAAAGCGGTGGAGCAGAAAGGGCCGAAGGCGACCGAAGGTGGCCTAGCAGGCCATCGAGGGAGCATGAGGCACTTTCTGCCCGGCGATTTGTGCGAGATTGGCCCGTGTTCATGAAATATCCGGGCTAACGTCTTCATTTCTTGCCCCGATTCGCGTCTGACCCCAACGTGGAAAAAATGGTCGCCTCAAAAATCCTGGTCATAGACGACCAGCCCATCAACGTGCAGCTGCTCAAGCGGAAGCTCGAGCGCGAGGGCCTGCAGGTGATCGCCGCCTACAGCGGGCGCGAGGGGCTGGACTCGATCCAGAAGACGAAGCCCGACCTCATCCTCCTCGACGTGATGATGCCCGACATGGACGGGATCGAGGTCTGCCAGCGGCTGCAGGCGAGCGAGGAGACCCGCTCGATTCCCGTCATCTTCATCACCGCGCGGACGACGAAGGAGAGCAAGCTCGAGGGCCTGGCGGTGGGCGCCGTCGACTACATTACGAAGCCGATCGACCTGGACGAGACCCTGGCCCGAGTGCAGACCCAGCTGCGCTTCGTGACGATCAACCGGGAAATGGTCGACCTGCAGCGCCGCATGCAGGAAATGCGGCGCGCGGCGACGATCGGCGCCGTCACGCAGGGGATCGCGCACAACCTCAACAATCTTCTCGGAGTCGTCGTCGGGAATCTCGAGCTGATCAAGATGTGCTTCGATCGCCCGGAGGACGTTCAACGCAACGTCGCGCAGGTCGAGGCGGCGGTCCACCGGATCGTCGCCATCGTCCGTCAGCTCACGTCGCTCGTAAACAAGGCGCACTCGCCCCTTGCCGGAATCCCCCTCCAACACCTCCTCGAAGGAGGCGTCGCGCGCTTCCGCTCCGACACCGCGGTCACGGCGCCGATCGCGATCGAGAACCCGCTCGGCAGCCTTGAAATCGACAGCAACCTCGAGGCCTTAGAGAGCGTGCTTTCCAAGGTTCTCATGAACGCCTGGGAATCCTACGATGAGACCTCCGAGGGGCCCCGCCCGATCACCATTCGGACGCGGCGCATCGCCGGGGAAGGCCCCGACAAGGTCGAGATCATCGTCGAAGACCAGGGCCGCGGGATCGACCCCGAGGTCCGCGACCACATGTTCGAGCCCTTCACGAGCACCAAGCGCACGGTTGGCGTCGGCATGGGACTGACCGTCGCGCGCAATTCCATGGAGAATCTCGGCGGCACGCTGGATCTGGCCGACCGGCCGGGAGGCGGAACCCGGGCGATTCTCCTGCACCCGGTCGTCGGCAAGGCCGAGGAATGAAGGTCGCCTTTCTCGGCGCCGGCCGCATGGCCTCCGCGATGGTCGGAGGACTTCTGGCGCGGAAGGCGCTCGCCCCGGCGGACCTCGCCTGCCTCGGCGGAGCCGATCCCACGGGCGCCGCGCTCTCCGCCAGGAGCGGCATCGTTCTCGCGGCTTCCGCCGACGAGCTTCTCGCCGGCGCCGACACTCTCGTTCTCGCCTTCAAGCCGCAGAATCTCGCCGAAGCGGATCCCCGCCTGGGAGAGCTCAGCTCGGGCCGCCTCGTCCTGTCCATCCTCGCCGGAAAGCGGCTGGCCCGGCTCCGCCAGGTCTTTCCCAAGGCGCGCGCCATTGTCCGCTGCATGCCGAACACGCCCGCCCAGATCGGCGCCGGAATCACGGCCTGGTGCGCGGATCGGGAGCTCTCGGCAGCCGACCGGGCAACCGTGGGCACGCTTCTCGGGGCTCTCGGCTGCGCCCTGGAATTGCCGGAGGGCAAGATGGATGCGGTCACGGGACTCAGCGGCAGCGGGCCGGCCTACGTTTTCGAATTCGCGGCCGCGCTGCGCGACGCGGGCGTCGCCGCCGGCCTCGATCCCGCCGCCGCCGAGTCGCTCGCCGTCGAGACCCTCCTCGGCAGCGCGCGCCTGCTGAAGGAGCGCGCCATCGCCCCTGAAAAGCTGCGCGACGAGGTGGTGTCGCCGAACGGCACGACCCACGCCGGACTGCAGGCGATGAATGCCGGAAATTTTCGGGCCCTCATCCGGGATACTGTCCTCGCCGCCACCGCCCGCTCGCGAGAGCTCTCGAAAGATTAGCAGACCGTTCAACGTTTCCGCTTTCCGCTTTCCGATTTCCGCTTTGCCTTCCCCGCTTCCCGCTTTGCCTTCCCCGCTTTCCCATTTGCCTTCCCCGCTTTCCGCTTTGCCTTCCCCGCTTTCCCATTTGCCTTCCCCGCTTTCCGATTTGCCTTCCCCAACTCCCGCTTTTGTATGACCGGCCGCATCCTCGTCACGGGCGGGGCGGGCTTCATAGGAAGCGCGCTCATCTGGGCCCTCAATCGCCGCGGGCTGGAGAATATCGTGGTCACCGATGTCGCAGGATCCCCGGGAAAGCAGCGGAACCTGGCCCCGCTCAAATTCTCGGAATTCGTCGAGGCGGCTGATTTCCGCAGGCGCATCGCGGCGAAGCCCGGCGCCTTCGGCCGCTTCGGCGCCGTCTTCCACCTGGGCGCCTGCTCCTCGACGACCGAGATGAACGTCGCCTACCTCGCCGACAACAACACGGCCTATACGGCCGAGCTCGCGGCCTGGGCGCTTGGCCAGGAGGCCCGGTTCATCTACGCGTCATCGGCGGCGACCTACGGCGACGGCGCCCAGGGCATGGACGACAAGGACGGGAATCTCGCCCGCCTGCGCCCCTTGAATCCCTACGGCGATTCCAAGCACCGCTTCGACCTCATGGCCCAGCAAGAGGGATGGCTGAAGAAAATCGTCGGGCTCAAGTATTTCAACGTTTTCGGGCCGAACGAGGACCACAAGGGGGACATGCGCTCGGTCGTCCACAAGGCCTGCGGGCAGATCGACGCCACGGGAAAGGTGCAGCTCTTCAAGAGCCACCGGCCGGATTTCGGGGACGGGGAGCAGAAGCGGGATTTTCTCTACGTGAAGGATGCGGTCGAGATGACGCTCCATTTCGCAGAAGGCGGCGCCGCGGCGGGCGGACTCTACAATCTCGGATCCGGAGAGGCGAACACCTGGCTCGCGCTCGTCCGGGCGGTCTTCGCCGCGCTCGGCCGCGAGCCCCGGATCGAATTCATCGAGATGCCCGAGGCGATCCGCGACAAGTACCAGTACTTCACGCAGGCCGACATCTCCAAGCTGCGCGCGAGCGGCTACTCCCGGCCCATAACGCCCCTGGCCGAAGCGGTCCGGGACTACGTGCAGGGTTACCTCGTGCCCGGCAAGCGGTTGGGTGAATGACCTCCGTCGGTTGGGATAGCGGAAGCCCGGGCGCATCCGCAGGTTGCTACTATCCGTGGCATGATCCCGTCCCACCGCCTGTCCCGACGCTCCAGAATCAGGAGCTTGCACAATCTCCTGTGTAATGCAGATGTACTGCATATGAAGACCTTCAACGCGCGCCTGACGGATGCCGACCTGAAGAAATTGGCCAGAAAGGCCCGCCTGCTCGGAATAACCCAGACCGCGCTCCTCCGGGAATGGATCAACTCCGTCGATGCTCCGACGGCAGGCGACATGGCGGCTTGGGTGAAGCGCAACGAGGGGAACCCCCGTCTGCATATAGACCGTGTCTGACTATCTTCTCGGTACTTCGTTCCTCATCGACCTCTTGAACGAAACGAAGAGGAGGGAGACGGGGCCGGCGCTCCGTTTTTCGAGACGCTTCCCGGCTCGCTCCCGAATGTATGTCTCCATCGCCTCGCTGGCGGAGGTGCTCGAAGGCGCTCGTGACCCCGATGCTGTCGAGCGCGAGGTTGGCGGCCTGGCCCAACCCCTGGGCCTTACCCGTCAGCACGCCCGAAAGGCTGCGCTGATTCAGAGCCGGGCCCGAGCCTCGGGCTCCCGCATGGGCGAAAACGACGCCTGGATTGCGGCGACAGCCGCTCTGTCGCAACTCAAACTCATCGGCGATGACGACGCGGCCTTTGCTGGACGCGCCGGGCTGGCCTACGTCAACTTCAGGACCGGCGCCCCTTGAAGGCGCCAGCGTCTCTATTTAATGGTTAGTTAATTAGAGAAGTTAGAGCATCCTGGGCATCCCGTCTTAGCTTCTCTTAGCTTTTACTTTGGCACCCTTTGGGGGAGCCAAGCAGCGCGACGATAAAGGCCGATTAGTTTCCTCGGGGAAACTTGTTATTATGGCATCCATGCACGACGCCTCCCCCGCCCCTCGAAGATCCTTTAGGAAAGGCAGCAGCAATGACTCCAATCCCGCCGCTAATCACGATAAACGTGCATATGCCTGCTTGACGTGCTGCATGCTACCCATGCATATTGGGAGGGCCAACTCGTGATCCAGTCCTTCGCCGACAAACCGACCGAAGCGCTTTGGCTCGGCCACCGCCCTCCCAAACTTCCGCCCTCAATCCACAAAGTTGCACTGAGAAAGCTCACCCAACTCGAAGCCTCTTCCTCCCTCGGCGAACTGCGCTTTCCTCCGGGAAACCACCTGGAGGCGCTCAAAGGCAACCGGGTGGGCCAGCACAGCATCCGAGTGAATGATCGGTATCGCGTCTGCTTCCGTTGGGACGGCCAAAACGCCCACGATGTCGAAATCACCGATTATCACTAAGCCATGAAAAAGCACCTCAATGTCCATCCCGGGGAACTCCTTCGGGAAGAGTTCCTTGGGCCGATGGGAATCACCCCCTATCGCCTCGCCAAAGATGCCCGGCTTCCGCACCAGCGCGTCAACGAGATCGTCAACGAGCGGCGCGGCATCACTGCTGAAACCGACCTCCATTTCTGCGCCTACTTCGGTCAGACGCCCGGCTATTGGCTCCGCGTGCAGCTTGCCTACGACCTGCGCGAAGCGATCAACACGGTCGGATCCAAGGTCAAAGCGTCAGTCCATCCGCTCAAGGCCGCCTGACGGTCGTGCGTTGGCGAATGGACGGCTTCGCGACGGCGCAAGGACTTCGAATTAAAATCATGCGCCGTCACGCCATTTGCGCCGTCTTCATCGTGGTTTGGATGGCATGCGGTTGGTGTTTGCCACGGGGAATCGATTTTTACTTGTTCCTGGGCATACCGCTTGTCGTGATTTTCCAATTGGGAATCGCCCGGCGACCCCTTCGGCAACTTTGGGTCCGCGATGGTGGAGGTGGAGCATTCCGACTGGACCGTACTGGTGTGATATTGGCCGTTGTCCTCATCTTGGTTTCAGCCCTGAACTTGATGAAGAACTGGCATTCCTGGAAAATTGAACTCGGATTTGTATTTGGCGTGGTCGGAGCTATCCCTGCCGCATTCGCATTGCGGAATGATTCAGATCGATACTGGGGCGGCCCGATCAATTTCCTCAGAACAGCGGCTCGTTGTTCTTCGGGTCGCTGAGCAGCGCCTCGAACCGCGGGTCGCCGCGCAATGGGGCATAGATGGGATCGAACTTCATCGCGTGGATCGTGGCGTCGGGAAAGGCGCCTCCCTGCCCTCTTATACAGCCGAAGGGCGTGCGAAGGAGTCGCGCATATTCAGCTATTGCGGCATCCTTGTCACCCGTCCACGCATAGACAAACGCGAGATAGGCGCGTTGGGATGCCCCGCCAAGGGCATCAAGCGTCTCAGGTTCCAACTCGACGGCCTTGTGCGCGCAACGCAACGCTTCCTCGCGGTGGCCAAGGAGTGCCTCAGCAGCGCCGCGGGTGGCCCACATCGTACTGTGCATGTCTCCGGATTGGGCTTCGATTTTGATGCGAAGCCCCTCCGAATAATTTTTGATGCGGATGCGTGCCGCGTCCGCATCGCCGTGAGCGGTCAGCGCGATGGCCATATCGATCGCCAAGCCACTTCCTGGAGCCGATCCGCGGTCTAGCCGTATGGCCTCGTCGAGATCGCCGTGCCGAAGCGCCCAGGATTTTTGCAGTGCGATACCCTGTTCCGAAGCTGCCTGCGCCGGCGAAAGCCTCGCGATGAACTGTTCCATTTCACGCGTGGAGCCGCTCGCGATGAAGGACAGGTAAGCGAGGTCAAAGCCGGCCTGCAGATCATCCGGCAACCTCACGACAATGCGGCTCTCGTCCGCAATAGCCTCATCGAAACGGCGGCCCGCTGCCAGCAGGATCGCGGTGTCGCGCACATTGTGCATGTTGCCCGGGTCGAGCTGCTCGAGCTTCCGAAAACTCGCCAAGGATTCGGCCCAGTGGCCCTGCCGGCGCTGTATGGCGGCGATCCGGGCGTAGAGGATCGGATCGTTCGGCCGAAGTCGCTCGGCCTTCCGGTATTGCTCCATGGCCCGCGTGTAGTCGGCTTGACCATAGTAGTAATAGTCGCCGAGCACCCGAATGACATCAGGCGAATCCGGTGAAAGGCGTATTGCAGTATCGACCGCCTCCTTGGCCTTTCTCAGATCGTCTACATCATACGAGGTGAAGGCAAAATAATGGAACGCATAGAGGTACCCCAGGTCGGCGTAGGCGAGGGCATAATTCGGATCCAATTGCACCGCGCTTTGCAAGAGCTGCTCCTGCGATTGAAACCACGAAGATGCGGAAGAAGGTTGCTTGCCCACTTCGCGCGCCTTGAGGACAAGTTCGTAAGCCGCGAGATTTTCCGTCGGGCGCTGTGCGACAAGATCTTTTTCCTGCGGCGAAAGCGCGGCCTGGAGCGATGAGGCTATCGTTTCGGCGAGTTCAGATTGAATCGCGAAGATATCGCTCAGGTCGCGGTCATAGGCCTTGGCCCAAACATGTTCGTCGGTGGCGGCATTGATGAGCTGGCCCGTGACGCGCACCTTGTTGCCCGCGCGCTGGACGCTCCCCTCGAGGATCCAGGCCACGCCCAATTCTCGCGCGATCTGGCGGATCGGCTTCGTCGTCGCGCGATACTGTTCGACCGACGTGCGGGAGATCACGCGCAATTCGGCGATATTGGCGAGATTGGTTAGGATATCCTCCTGGACGCCATCGCAGAAGTAGGCGTTGGCCTTGTCCTCGCTCATGTTTTCGAACGGGAGCACGGCGATCGATTTGTCGCTCACCTGCGGCGTGGGCGCGGCAGTCTCTGACTTCAGTTCAGCCGCAACCCGGGGAGCTGCTGGCGCCTCCTTTATGGACGGGCGCAGAAAAACATAAGCGCCAAGACCGAGTACCAGCGCAACTAAAGCAACCACAGCCCACACAGGAAAACCAGATCGTTGTCCAGCTGCCGCAGAGGTTGGCGCTAGTCTGGGTTCCGATTTTTGCCCCGGGGCGAATAGGGACGGCGCAGCAAGCAGCCGCTTTACCTGTTCGACAAACTGCGAGGTCGGCAGCCCGCCGGTAAGCCGAGTCCATTGCACGCGCATGAACTCTCCCGGGACAACGGCCCCGGCATCCAGTGTCTCATCGACAACGACGGGCACGACGAACGGCACGCCCTCCGCCATGTCGTGCGTGCGCTCAACCGCCTGTTTCCACTCGCGCCGAAAATACCCTTCATGGCGTGACTGCGTATGCGTGGAGATAACTGCCAGAAACAGCGCGCACTCCTTAATCTGCTTCCGAATTTTCGCGTCCCACGCATCTCCCCCGCGCAGCTCGTTCTGGTCGAACCACACCTCGACGCTGTGACTGCGCAAAGCCTCGGCAATGCGCTGCGCCGCCGCGGTGTCCTCGCGGGCGTAGCTGAGAAACACCGCCTTGGGTGAACCGGATTCCATTGTTGGCTGGCAGGAGACCGCGCGAATCTTTCGCTAAGCAGAGTGAAACGCGAGACGAAACCCTTATAGGCGATGGGGTTGCGGTCTTATCGCTGCCGACCCCACCTCGCATTCCCGCTCTCCTCGCCAACCTCTTCAGAACGAACCAAGTCGCGCCCAATTACCCGCGATCACAGGTGGGACTCGGGTTCCGTCGCTCCTATTCTCCTAGGAGAGTGCCGCCCCTTTAGGGCCCCTACTTGATCTGGAGCAGATCGCCCTCGGACCAGGCCGGATGGCTGCCATCCTTGGCGCGGACGGCCGCGACCTGCTCTGGCGTGACCGGCGGGGCCTTGTTCCCCCACTCCTGGCGGACGTAGGTGAGGACATCGGCGATCTTGTCGTCGCTCCAGTTGAAGCCGCTCGGGCCAAAGGACGGCATGACGGCCGCGCTGAAGCTCTTGCTCGTGACGTGCACCGTGCCCTGAAGGCCGTACAGGAGGATCGAAATCACGCGCTCGTCGGGGCCATTGACCCACTCCGAGCCCGCCAGCGGCGGGTACACGACAGGGACGCCCTGGCCCGTCGCCTGGTGGCAGGTGACGCAGGCGCCGCTCTGGTTGAACAGCCGCTTTCCGAAGGCGACCGGATCCACCTTGGCCTCCTTGCCCTTGCCGAGCGGCAGGGAATTCTCGTTGAACACCGTCGGGTCGTAGCGGCCGGAATACCGGTTTAGGTAGGTGGCCGCGAAGAGGATGAGTCCGCTGAAGAAAAAGAGAAGGGCAAGCGGCAGGATGGGATAGCGGGCGCGCTCGTCGGGCTGCGGCTCGAGCAGCTTCTCGTGCGAGGCAAGCAGTTCCTCGTCCGTCATCGCGGCCGGCTGGAAGGTGGGGTCGTTTGGCTGGGACGGGCTCATTTCTTTGTCTCCGCCGGTTTCGCCGGTGCGGCCGCCTGGGCGCCACTGGCCGCGGCGGGGGCCTTCTCATCCTTCGGGGGAGCCGCCGGAACGGACTCGGGATAGTCAAAAGGACTGCTCAGGCTGAGAAGGTAAGCGACCAAAGCCTCGGCCCGCTCGGTCGGCACGACTTCATAGCCCGCCGGAGCCTGAATGCCGGCGCTGGATTGCAGCGCATGGCTGGAGACTTCGCCGGATATCTTCTGCGTTTCAAAAAGGAACTGATAGGCGGGCATCGAGCCCCGTCCATTGTACAGAAGCGAGTAGATGATTGCGGCGTCGGGCGCCGATGGCGCCCGAGCCGAAAAATTGGCCAGGTCCGGGCCTATCCGCGAGTCGCCGAGCTGGACGAACGGCTGGTAAATGTAATCGCGGGCGACGCTCTGGCGCGCGCCCCATCCCCGGGCCTGGTCGTCGCCGTATCCGGGCCGGCGGACCTGCTGCGTGTGGCAGGAGGCGCAATTGAGATCGCGATAGACCAGCTGCCCGCGGGCGGCGGCGCCGGGCATGCCGGCGGGAAAGGACTGGTCCGAGCCCCCATCGTAGAAGGGCGCAAGCGCGCCGAACTGCCGGGAAGAGCCGAGGACGATGCCGGCCCAGGACACACCGAGGGCTGCGAAGAGTCCGAGGAAAAGAAGGGCTCCGTTCTTCATGACGCGCGAGCCTCCAGTGCGGCCGGGCGGCGGATGGACGCGGCCGCTGCGGCATAGAACGGACACAGGGCGCTCTTGAAGAAGTTGACGAGGAGAAGGACGTTGCCGAGGAGAAGGACCGCCTGGGCCGCGCTGGCGAGCAGGAGCCAGGGGGCCGTGTCGGAGCCGATCTTCGCAAATGCGACGGATGGCTGCATCAAGTCGCGCCCCTGGACGATTCCGGCAGCGGCCAGGGCGGCGACGAGGACGAGAACGCCGAGCGCGGTCAGCGCCAGATGCGCCCGGACGAGCCCGCCGTAGGCCCAGGCCCGGCCCGTGAGGCGGGGCAATGCATAGTAGACGCTTCCGATGAGCATCATCGAAATCGCCCCGGTGAATGCCAGCTGATGCTGCGCCTGGTCAAAATGCGTGAACTGGGTCACCTCCGAGATGCCGCGGACGGCGGAGAGGGCGTCGCCCAGGCCGCCGAGGACGTAGGCGAATAGCCCGAAGCCGATGAACTTGAGCGCCGGCCCGCCTGCGCAGCCCGCTCCCCGAAGGTTGATCCAGACGATCGCGTAGTGGAAAAGAAGGGTCGATGCGGCGACGATGGCGATCGTCGAAATCCAAGCCGGAACAGGGCCCCCGATCAGGTGCCTCCCGCCCGTCCACGCGCCGACAAAAAGGAGGCACCAGAAGCCGAGTGAAGCGAAATCATACGAGCCGAGGACGGCTCCCCTCGCCTTCGGCACGACGTAATAGGCGGCCGCCAGTGCGAGCGGGGCGAGCCAGAGGGTCCAGATGCCCTGCTCGTACCAGCCGGCGACGACCGCCTGCAGCGTCCCGCGGACCGGGAACCACAGGAGCATCACCTGCGCGATCGAGAAGAGCCAGGGAAAGAGGAAGAGGGCAGCCACGCCGTACCAGTGCGAGGCGTACATGACGACCCGGCGGCGGCCAGTCCACGCGAGGACGCCGCCAACCGCGATCGCCCCGTAAGAGACGAGGAGGAGCGGCTGAACCGCCAGCGGAAACTGGAGAAGCGGGATGGCCGTGCCCTCGCCGAAGGCGATCCCGACAAGGCCGAGGGTTACGCCAAGATTCCAGAAGAACGCCCCGGCGCCGATCCAGCTCGCCGCGCGCAGCGGCTCGCCGCCCAAGCGCGCCAGAATCCACAGGACAAGGGCCAGGCCGGCGTTCGCAAGCCAGCCGTAGACAAAGGAAGTCTCGGCGAGCGCCTGAACGCGGCCGTGGGTGAAGATCGGGCAGTCCGCCATGAACCCGGGGGCGTGCAGCTGGATCCCGGCGATCAGGGAAAACACGCCGCTCGCGACGAGCCAGGCGATCGCGGAGCCTGTCAT
>Ga0265320_10002316_pt1 | contig 13363 bp, 22 predicted proteins | sample 4827metaG_FD_202087 | JGI IMG/M metagenome (GOLD analysis project Ga0265320, IMG submission 202087) | Rhizosphere microbial communities from Carex aquatilis grown in University of Washington, Seatle, WA, United States - 4-8-27 metaG | ecosystem: Host-associated > Plants > Roots > Rhizosphere >...
GGAAACCCGTAGCGCCGCCCTCATCACCAACCAGCTCGCCTCCATCATCCCCCTTCCCGGCGACGAAGTCCGCGTCTCCTCGATGTCCGCCCAATAACCTTTCCCCTCCACTCACCTTTGTAACCGCCTCCGGCCATGGAAGTTCAAGCCCTCACCAAATACGTCCGCGTCTCGCCTAAAAAGCTGCGCCAAATCACGCGCGTCATCCAAGGCAAACCCGCCACGGAAGCGCTCGACCTGCTCCGGTTCATCCCGCGCAAGACCGCCCGCCTCGTGCGCAAGACCCTCGTCAGCGCCGTTGCCAACGCCGAGAACAACCACCGCCTCTCTTCCGCCAACCTCGTCGTCAAACGCGCCCTCACCGAGCAAGGCTCCGTCCTCAAGCGCATGCGCCCCGCCTCCCGCGGATCGGGCCACCCCATCCACAAGCACACCTCGCACATCCGCATCATCCTTTCCGACAACCAGGCCACTCCGGCCCCCGCCGCCGAGTAACGCCCCACCCCCTTCACCATCATGGGACAAAAAACCAATCCGATCGGCTTCCGCCTCTCAGTTCGTCGCAACTGGGAATCCCGCTGGTATGCCGGCAAGAAAGAACTCCCCCTCCTCGTCCACGAGGACTACCGCATCCGCGAGCACCTGATGGACAAGCTCCGCTACGCCTCCGTGCCCCGCATCTTCATCGAGCGCGCCAGCAACCGTGTCCGCGTCAAAATCTTCACCGCGCGCCCCGGCATGGTCATCGGCCAAAAAGGCCGCCAGCTCGAACAAATCAAGGCCGACCTCGCCAAACTCACCGGCAAAGACGTCCTCCTCGACATCCACGAAGTCAAGAAACCCGACGTCGTCGCCTACATCGTGGCCGAGCAAATCGCCCTCCAGCTCGAACGCCGCATCTCCTTCCGCCGCGCCATGAAAAAGGCCGTGCAAAGCGCCATGGCCCTCGGCGCCGAAGGCATCCGCGTCCGCTGCGCCGGCCGCCTCGGCGGCGCTGAAATCGCCCGCGTCGAACTCGTCCGCACCGGCCGCGTCCCCCTCCACACCCTCCGCGCCAACATCGACTACGGCTTCGTCGAAGCCAACACCGTCGCCGGCAAAATCGGCATCAAGGTCTGGATCTGCCGCAAGGACGAAGAAGGACTGTAGGCGAAATTAAGAATTAAATAGGAAAAATTAAAAAAACCATCCCTCAACCATTCAATTATGCCGCGTTGCGTCCGTCATTGGCCCGCGCCCTCTCTTTTAATTCTTAATTTTTCCTTCCGCTTCGCTGCCACCCTTTCTTAATTTTTCCTTTTTCAATTTTTAATTTCCCCCCGTCATGGCCAACATCGCTCCCGCCTCCCAGAAATACCGCAAGGTGATGAAAGGCCGCATCCGCGGCCTCGCCAAGCGCGGCAACCGCCTGGCCTTTGGTGACTTCGCCATTCAATCGCTCGACCGCGGCGCCCTCCACGCCGCCGAACTCGAAGCCGCCCGCGTCGCCATCACCCGCCACCTCAACCGCCGCGGCAAAGTCTGGATGCGCGTGTTCCCCCACAAGCCCGTCACCAAAAAACCCGCCGAAACCCGCATGGGTCGCGGCAAAGGCGGCGTCGAATTCTACGTCGCCGTCATCAAACCCGGCGCCATCCTCTTTGAAATCGGCGGCGTCAACGCCACCGCCGCCCGCGAAGCCCTCGCCCTCGCCGACGCCAAGCTCGGCTTCCGCTGCCGCTTCATCAGCCGCGAAGCCCTCGACCGCTTCTAATCCAACCCCTCCCGCCATGTTTTCCAAAGAACTCAAGGAACTTCCCCCCGTCGAACTCGACCGCAAGCTCACCGAGCAGCGCGACGAGCTGGTCAGCCTGCGCCTCAAGCAATCCAGCGGCCAGGTCGAAAACCCCTCCCGCTTCCGCACCCTGCGCCGCGACATCGCCCGCCTCCTCACCCTCAAGCGCCAGCGCGAACTCGCCGCCCCCGCCGCCAAAAAGTAAGCCGCCTTTTTAATTCCAACCCTTTCCCTCCATGTCCGAAGCCCTCCAGACCGAACGCACCTCGCGCAAGCACATTACCGGCCTCGTCACCAGCCGCTCCGGCGACAAGACGATCAAGGTGACCTATTTCTACAAAATCCCCCACCCGATTTATAAGAAGGAAATCAAGCGCAAGACCGTCCTCCACGCCCACGACGAAACCAACGTCTGCAAACTCGGCGACAAGGTCGAACTCATGGAAACCCGCCCCATCAGCAAGCACAAGCGCTGGCGTGTCATCCGCGTCGTCGAAGCCGCCCCCATCGCCTAACTCCCGTTCTTTCTCCACCACTCCCTCACCCACTTTCCCCGCCCAGGAGGCAACATCACCATGGTCCAAATGCAATCCCGTCTCGAAGTCGCCGATAACACCGGCGCCAAGCACGTCATGATGATCCGCCGCCTCGGCCAGATGACCCGCTTCGCCCACATCGGCGACATCATCGTCGTCGCCGTCAAGGACAGCACCCCCGACGCCCAGGTCAAAAAAGGCACCGTCGCCCAAGCCGTCATCGTCCGCACCAAGCAAGCCATCCGCCGCGCCGACGGCAGCTACGTGCGCTTCGACACCAACGCCTGCGTCATCCTCGACACCACCGGCAACCCCAAGGGCACCCGCATCTTCGGCCCCGTCGCCCGCGAACTCCGCGCCAAAAATTTCATGAAAATCATCTCCCTCGCCCCGGAGGTCCTCTAGCCATGCCCACCCGATTCAAACGCGGCGACGAAGTCGTCGTCATCAGCGGCGCCCACAAGGGCAAACGCGGCAAAGTGCTCCAAATTTTGCGCGAGCGCGACCGCGTCCTCGTCGAGGGCGTCGCCATCATCAAACGCCACACCAAGGCCCGCTCCGAAAAAGAACCCGGCGGCATCATCCAGCGCGAGGCCCCCATCCATCGCTCCAACGTCATGCTCGGCTCCCGCTTCGACACCAAGAAGCAAAAGCGCGAAGCCGCCGCCAAAAAATAACCAGCCCGCACTCCGAACTTTCCTCCACCTTCCTTTCCCGCCATGACCGTCCCGACCCTCAAGCAATTTTACCTGGATAAGGTCGTCCCCGAGCTTTCCAAGGCCCGTGGCTATAAAAACCCGCATCAGGTTCCCACGATCAACAAAATCGTGCTCAACTCCCGCATCGACTCCGAAGCCGACAAAAACTGGGTTCTGGAAGTCGTGAAGGACATCACCACCATCTCCGGCCAAAAGCCCGTCATCACCCGCGCCCGCACCTCCGTCGCCAACTTCAAAGTCCGCGAAGGCATGCCCTCCGCCGTCATGGTCACCCTCCGCGGCCCCAAGATGTGGGACTTCCTCCTCCGCCTCCTCGTCGTCACCCTCCCCAACATTCGCGACTTCCGCGGCGTCGGCCGCAAGTTTGACGGTCGCGGCAGCTACAACCTCGGCATCGCCGACCACACCATCTTCCCCGAAATCACTGTCGACCCGGGCCGCAAAAACATCGGCCTCGACATCGCCATCGTCACCACCGCCCACACCGACGACGAAGGCCGCGAACTGCTCCGCCTCCTCGGCATGCCCTTCCGCACCGCCTCCGCCGCCACCGCCGTTGTCAAGAAGCCCGACGCCCCGGCCACTGGCACGGAAACCGCCGCCGCTCCGGCTCCCGCCGCCGCCGCGCCCGCCCCCGTCACCGCTTAATTTCTGAATCCTGATTTCTGAATACTGAACTTCCAAATTTGAAATTTCGAATTTCAGATTTCTTAATTCTTACTTCTTAATTCTTACTTCGCCTCCCCCCCATGGCCAAAACCTCCTCCATCCAACGCAATCTCAAGCGTCAGCGCCTCGTGAAAAAATACTCGGCCCGCCGCGCCGAGCTTAAAGCCATCCTCGCCAGCCCCAAGACGACGGACCAGGAATTCTACGTCGCCCAGCGCGCCCTCACCGAGCTGCCCCGCAACTCCGCCCCCAACCGCGTCGTCAACCGCTGCAGCGTCACCGGCCGCGTCCGCGCCTACATCCGCCGCTACGGCGTCTCCCGCCTCACCTTTCGCGAACTCGCGCTCAACGGCAAAATCCCCGGCGTCATGAAGTCGTCCTGGTAAATTCAACTCCGAACTTTCCGCACCATGTCCAGCCACGATCCCCTCGGTGACTTCCTCACCACCCTGCGCAATGCCCTGCACGCGCAAAAAGATTCCTGCGCGTCCCAATGGTCCCGCCTCCGCGCCGAAGTCGCCCGCATCCTCAAGGACGAAGGCTACATCGCCAACTTCGAGGAAAAAACCACCGGCGACGGCCTCCGCCAGCTCGTCGTCACCCTCAAATACGTGGACGGCGCCCCCGCCATCACCGGCATCCAGCGCCACAGCCGCCCCGGCCGCCGCCTCTACTACGGCCACACCGAAATTCCCCGCGTTCTCGGCGGCCTCGGCGTCGCCATCCTCACCACTTCCAAGGGCCTCATGAAAGACAACGAAGCCCGCAAACAAAAAGTCGGCGGCGAACTCCTCTGCAAAGTCTGGTAACCCAGGACAACATCCAACGTCCAACCTCGAACGCTCAACATCCAATAATCTCAAACCGCCGCCTCAGCCGACAACTCCTTGAGCGATTCATCCTGCAACCAGCTTCCTTCTCCGCCTCCCTCAGCCCCTTCGCCCTTCGTCTTACTTCTTAATTCTTCCTTCTTAATTCTTAATTCCCCTTTCCCATGAGCCGCATCGGCAAACTTCCCGTCACCATCCCGGACAAAGTCAAAGTGTCCGTCAAGGGCAACACCGTCCTCGTCGAAGGCCCCAAGGGCAAAGTCGAGAAAACCTTCGACCAGACCGTCGCCATCACCGCCGACGCCAAAACCGTCGTCGTCAAGCCCCGGGCCGACAGCCGCACCGCGCGCGCCAACTACGGCACCGCCCGCGCCGTCATCAACAACATGGTCTTCGGCGTCACCACCGGCTATTCCAAGGACCTCGAAATCCAAGGCGTCGGCTTCAAGGCCACCCTCAAAGGCCCCATCCTCGACCTCGCCCTCGGCTACTCCCACGCCATCAATTATTCCATCCCCGCCGGCATCAAAGTCATCGTCGGCGAAAACGCGCAGAAGAATCCCATCATCAAAGTCGAAGGCCCCGACAAAGCCCTCGTCGGCCAGGTCGCCGCCGACATCCGCCACTTCTACCCCGTCGAACCCTACAAAGGCAAAGGCGTCCGCATCACCGGCCAGTTCGTCCGCCGCAAGGAAGGCAAGAAGACGGCCTAAGCCGCTTTTTTTCTCCACCCTTATTTTATTTTTTCCGATGAAACTGAAGAAATCCAAAGCCCTCGCCGACCGCCGCCGCGTCCGCATCCGCCACAAAATCAGCGGTGTCGCCAGCCGCCCGCGCCTCGCCGTCCGCTTCTCCCAAAAGCACATCTACGCGCAAGTCATTGACGACCGCGCCGGCCGCACCCTCGCCTGCGCCACCTCCCTCGCCAAGGACATCCGCGACACCAAGCTCAAGCCCAACCTCGCCGGCGCCAAAATCCTCGGCGAACGCCTCGCCCTCGCCGCCCAAAAAGCCGGCGTCACCACCGTCGTGTTCGACCGCGGTGGCCGCCGCTACCACGGCTGCGTCAAAACCTTTGCCGACGCCGCCCGCGCCGGTGGCCTTCAATTTTAAGTTCCTCCTCCTCTTCCCAACCGTATGAGCACTGATAATCCAGAGACTCCCGCCGCTTCCCCCACACCCGTGCCGGAAGTAATCGCCGCCGCCCCCACGCCCGCCCCCGAACAAGGTGGCCAAGGTGGCCCGGGCGGTCACGGTGGCCAAGGTGGTGGACGTGGTCGCGGCCAGGGTGGCCGGGGCGGTCACGGTGGTGGTGGCGGACGCGGTGGTCAAGGTGGCGGCCAGGGCGGTCGTCGTCGCGATCGCGGCCCCCGCGAAAACGAACCTGCCTCCGAATACATCGACAAAGTCGTCGACATCAATCGTTGCGCCAAAGTCGTCAAAGGCGGTCGCCGCTTCAGCTTCTCCGCCCTCGTCGTCGCCGGTGACGGCAAAGGCCGCATCGGCCTCGGTTTCGGCAAAGCCAAGGAAGTGCCCGACGCCATCAAAAAAGGCACCGAACGCGCGCACCGCCGCCTCCGCACCATCCAGTTGCGCGGCCCCACCATTCCCCACGAAGTCCTCGGCCAGTCCGACGGCGGCAAGGTTCTCCTCCGCCCGGCCAGCCCCGGCACCGGTGTCATCGCCGGCGGCGGTGTCCGCGCCGTCCTCGAAGCGGTCGGCGTCAAGGATGTGCTCACCAAATCCCTCGGCTCCAACAACCCGATGGCCATGGTCAACGCCACGCTCGACGGCCTCTACAAGCTCCGCTCCGCGAACCAGATTCACGAAATGCGCGCCCGCTCCACGAATTAATTTCCATGAAACTTCATAATCTCACCAATAATCCGGGAGCCAAAAACCGCCGTCGCCGAGTCGGCTGCGGCGTCGGCTCCGGCCACGGCCACACCTGCGGGCGCGGCAACAAGGGCATGAAGGCCCGTTCCGGCGGCGGCGTGCGCCCCGGCTACGAAGGCGGCCAGATGCCCCTCTACCGCAAGCTCCCCCACCGCGGCTTCTCCAATTTCAAGTTCCGCACCGAATACGCCCTCGTCAACGTCGGCGACCTCGGCCGCATCACCACCAAGGAAATTGACGCCGCCGTCCTCGCCACCGCCGGCCTCATTCGCAAGCCCACCCTCCTCCTCAAAGTCCTCGGCTCCGGCACGCTCGACCGCGCCATCATCATCAAGGCCCACAAGTTCTCCGGGTCCGCCCGCGAAAAAATCACCAAGGCCGGCGGCCAGGCCATCGAACTCGCCCCGCCCGCGCCCCCCGCCGAGCCCGCCAAGACCGAAGCCAAGAAATAACGCGGCGCGTTCAACCTCGAACTTCGAACTTTCAACTTCGAACATCCAATTTTTGAAATAGTCACCATCCCCTAACCTGATTTATTTCGCCACTCGACTCCCTTCCACCTCCCAACACCACTCCCCTTGGATGTTGAACGTTGGATGTTCGATGTTTTCCCATGTTTTCCGCCTTCGTCAACTGCCTGAAAATTCCCGAGTTGCGCCAGCGCATCCTGCTGACCCTCGGCTTGGTTTGCGTCGTGCGCCTCGGCACGCACATCCCCCTGCCCGGCCTTGACCCCACGCCCATCGAGGCGTTCTACGACCAAATCACCAGCCGCGGCGGCACCGGCGTGATGAACATGCTCAATCTCTTCACCGGGGGCGCGCTGCGCAGCGGTTCAATTCTCGCCCTCGGCATCATGCCCTACATCAACGCCTCGATTTTCATGCAGTTGTTCGCGGCGATTGAACCCCACATGGCCCGCCTCGCCCAGGAAGGCGACGTCGGCCGCCAGAAAATCTCCCAGTATACGCGCTACGCCACCATCGGCATCGCCGCCGTCCAGTCGGTGATGATCCTCTACGCGCTCGCCTATTTCCCCGCGCAAATCATGTCGGGCTTCACCGACGACCCGGCCCATCCCCTCATCATTATTTCCAAACCCTGGTTCATGTTCAGCGGCATGGTCATCATGACCTCCGGCTCCCTCCTCCTCATGTGGGTCGGTGAACAAATCACGCAATTCGGCATTGGCAACGGCACCTCCCTCCTCATCACCGTCAATATTCTCTCCGGCCTCCCCACTGCCGGCCGCGAAGTCTGGCAGATGCTCCACCCCACCCTCGGCGTCGAAGGCCTCAACAGCAGCCAAATCATCCTGATGGTCGCCCTGCTCTTCATCGTCGTCGCCGGCATCGTCGCCCTCACGCAAGGCATGCGCAAAGTCCCCGTCCACTACGCCAAGCGCGTCGTCGGCCGCCGCGTCTTCCAAAGCCAGAGCAGCTTCCTCCCTCTCAAGGCCAACTTCGCCGGCGTCATGCCCATCATCTTCGCCAGCGCGATCCTGATGTTCCCCCAGCAGGTCTTCACTTACCTCCACGCCTGGTTCGGCATCAGCGTCTTCCAGGACATCGCCAGCATCCTCACCCGCGGCACCTGGGTCTTCTACAGCATCTACACCTTCCTCATTTTCGCCTTCAGCTTCTTCTGGGTCTCCCTGATGTTCAAACCCATCCAGGTGGCCGACGAAATCAAGCGCGCGGGCGGCTACATCCCCGGCGTCCCCCCCGGCGAGCCGACGGCCAAGTTCCTCGACTTCACGATGACGCGCCTCACCTTCGCCGGCGCCATCGCCCTCACTGCCATCGCCGTCATCCCCGAAATCCTGATGTATGTCCGCCAGGTCCCCTGGAACATCGCCCAGTTCTTCGGCGGCTCCAGCATGCTCATCATGGTCGCCGTCCTCCTCGACACCATGCGCCAGGTCGAAACCTTCCTCCTCCAGCGCCACTACGATGGCTTCCTCCGCAAAGGCCGCGCCAAGAGCAACGCCTCCCGCGCCACCCAGACTCTCGACCAGCAGGAAATCCGCGACCTCCGCCCGCTCTGGATTCCCCTCCTCGTCCTTATTTTCGCCGGCGTCCTCGCGTGGGTTTACAACCGCTCCCACTAAACGCCATGATCGCCCTGCGCTCCGAAATGGAAATCCGCTCGATCCGCGAGGCCTGCCGCATTGCGGCCGACGTGCTCGACCGCGTTTGCGCCCTCGTCGCCCCCGGCGTCACCACCTACGACCTCGACCAGGCCGCCAAGCGCTTCATGTCCGAGCTGGGTGCCGAAAGCGCCTGCTACAATTACAAAATCGGCTCCCGCCGCTTCCCCGCCTTCGCCTGCCTCTCCGTCAATGACGAAGTCGTCCACGGCATCGGCACCCTCCGCCGCGTCCTGCGCCCCGGCGATATTATTTCCGTCGACATCGCCGTCCGCTACCACGGCTGGATTGGCGACACCGCCCGCACCGTCGCCCTCCCGCCCGTGGCCCCCGATGTCCAGCGTCTCCTCGACACCACCCAGGACGCCCTCCGCGCCGGCATCGCCCAGGCCCGCCTCGGCCACCGCGTCGGTGACATCGCCCACGCCATCCAGTCCCTCGTCGAAGCCCGCGGCATGAACGTCGTCCGCGAATTCGTCGGCCACGGCGTCGGCCGCACCATGCACGAGCCGCCCCAAGTCCCCAATTTCGGCAAGCCCAACACCCTCGAAAAACTCAAGCCCGGCATCTGCATCGCCATCGAGCCGATGGTCAACCTCGGCACCGCAGACATCAAATACGCCGACGACCACTGGACCGCCCTCACCCGCGACGGCCGCCCCAGCGCCCACTTCGAGCACACCGTCCACATCACCTCCCAAGGCCCGGAAATCCTCACCCTCCCGCCCGTTCGCGCCGCCGCGCCGCCCGCCGCCGCACCCATTTTAGCCTCCTCCACCCACTCCGCCTAACTGCCCTCCCGGCAGATTAGTCAAGATTTTCCTTCCCAACCGCCAGTAAATCATTATTGTGGCCCCTTTTCCCCTGACCGCGCCACCCGGCGCGCGATGGTCGCCACCCAAACGCCATGCCTCGCCTCCTCGGCATTGATATCCCGAACAATAAACGGGTCTCCTACGCTTTACGCTACATCTATGGCGTAGGCCCCACTCGCGCGGATTTAATCATCTCCACGCTCGGCATCGACCCCGCCCTCCGCTCCCAGGAACTCTCCGAAGAGCAGATCGGCCGCATCGTCCAATTCATCGGCGAGCGCGGCTGGAAAGTCGAAGGCGACCTCCGCCGCGAAATCACCTCGAATTTAAAACGCCTCCAAGCCATCAAGTGCTACCGGGGCATCCGCCACATCCACCGCCTCCCCGTGCGCGGCCAGCGCACCCGCACCAACGCCCGCACCCGCAAAGGCGCGCGCAAAACCGTCGGCGTCATCAAGAAAGCTGAATAAATTCCATGAGCGAAGAGCAGGACAAAATCACGCCCGCAGCCGCGGCCCCCGCCGAGAAAGCTCCCGCGGAGAAAAAACCCAAGGCCCCCAAGGCCAAGGCCGACGCCGCCCCCAAGGCCGCGAAAGACCCCGCCGCGCCCAAAGCCCCCAAGGATGACCCCGCGCCCGCCGCCACCGATGCCAAAGCCGACGCCCCCGCCGCCGCGCCCGCCGCCGAAGGCGACAAGGCCGCCGCCGCCAAAGACCCTCTCGCCGAAGACCTCGGCGCCGCCAAAGTCCGCCGCGCCAAAGGCAGCAAAAACATCACCCACGGCGTCTGCCACATTCTCGCCACTTTCAATAACACCAAGGTCACCTTCTCCGACCTCCAAGGGAACGTCATCTCCTGGTCCTCCTCCGGCAAGTGCAACTTCCGCGGCTCCCGCAAATCCACCGCCTACGCCGCCCAAGTCGTCACCCAGGAAGCCGGCCGCGCCGCCATGGCCCACGGCCTCAAGGACATCATCGTCAAAGTCCGCGGCCCCGGCCTCGGTCGCGACTCCGCCATCCGCGCCCTTCAAACTCTCGGCCTCGCCGTCGGTTCCATCACCGACGTCACGCCCGTCCCCCATAACGGCTGCCGCCCCCGCAAACGCCGCCGCGTCTAACTCCGCCAAAACACTCTGCCTGGAACTGGTGCCTTATAACTAGAGCACTAAGAACCAAGGCACTAGAAAACTACATTTCCCATGTCCCGCTACACCGGACCCGCGCAAAAAATCAATCGCCGCTTCAGCCAGGCGATTTTCCCGCCGTCGAAGGCCTTCGAACGCAAGCCGCACCCCCACGGCATGCACGGCCCGCGCCTGCGCCGCAAGATGTCCGAGTATTCCGCCGGCCTGAATGAAAAGCAAAAGCTCCGCTTCATGTATGGCCTCGGCGAAAAACAATTCCGCCTCCTCTTTGATCGCGCCAAAGCCATGCGCGGCGTCACCGGCGACCAGTTCCTCCAACTTCTCGAATCCCGCCTCGACAATATTGTTTATCTGCTCGGCTTTGTGAAGTCCCGCCGCGCCGCCCGCCAGCTCGTCAACCACGGCCACGTCAATGTCAATGGCCACAAGGTCGACATCTCGAGCTACCTTTGCAAACCCGGCGACATCGTCGAAATGCGCGAGCGCCCGTCCTCCCGCCAGCTCGCCACCCGCGGCCTCGAAACCAACCAATTCCGCTCCCCGCCCGCGTGGCTCACCCTCCAGGCCGACGCCCTCCGCGGCGTCGTCAGCCGCCTCCCGGCCAAGGAAGAACTCGAACCCGGCATCAACACCCAGCTCATCGTCGAGTTCTACAGCCGCTAAATTTTTTCTCCGCCTCCTTTTCATCTCAACTCCCGCCCGCCATGCCCAAACGCCTCGGAAAATTCGAATTGCCCAAACGCCTCGCCAAAGTCGAGGACACCGCCAGCGACACCTACGCCATGTTCGTCGCCGAACCGTTTGAAACCGGCTACGGCCACACCATCGGCAACACCCTCCGCCGCGTCCTCCTCAGCTCCATCGAAGGCGCCGCCATCAGCTCCATCCGCATCGACGGCGTGAAGCATGAGTTCCAAAGCATCGACGGCGTCGTCGAAGACGTCACCGACATCGTCCTCAATTTGAAGCAGGTCCTCATCAAGTCCACCAAGCGCGACCCCATCCGCCTCGCCATCAGCGTCGACAAGGAAGGCACCGTCACCGCCGCCGACATCCAGCCCGACTCCAACATCACCATCGTCAACCCCAAGCAGCTCATCTGCACGCTCGACCGCAAGCGCCGCTTCCAGGCCGAGATCGAAATCAAGGTCGGCCGCGGTTACTGCCCCGCCGACGAAAACAAGGTCGACGACCAGCCCATCGGCGTCATCGCCGTCGACTCCCTCTTCAGCCCCGTCCGCCTCGTCAAATACGCCGTCGAGCAAACCCGCGTCGGCCAGATGACCGACTACGACAAGCTCATCCTCGAAATCACCACCGACGGCCGCATCACCCCCGACGAAGCCCTCAAGGAAGCCGCCGCCATCACCAAGCACCACCTCGACGTGTTCGACGCCGTGTCCTCCGACCAGATCGAATTCGCCACCGAGGGCAAGGAAGTCTCCGAGGAGCAGAACCGCCTTCGCAAGCTCCTCAACATGAGTGTCAACGAAATCGAGCTTTCCGTCCGCGCCGCGAACTGCCTCAACAACGCCAACATCACCACCGTCGGCGAACTCGCGATGAAGACCGAGCAGGAAATGCTCAAATACCGCAACTTCGGCAAGAAATCCCTCAACGAAATCAAGCAGAAGCTCGAGCAACTCGGCCTCTCCCTCGGCATGAAGTTCGACGAACGCATGCTCGAAAAACCCACCGAAGTCCTCTAAATCGAATTCACGAATTGCGAAACTAAAATGCCGGTCGGCCCCTTGGCCCGGTTGCCCCCGGCGTTTTGCAGGGTCCGGATTCTGGTTTCTTAATTCTTACTTCTTAATTTTTACTTCTTAATTTCCGCCCATGCGCCACCAGAAACATCGCCACCAGTTGGGCGTCAAAAAAGAGCACCGCGCCGCCATGGTCGCCGCGCTCGCCTCCGCGCTCTTCCGCCACCGCCGCATCGAGACGACCCTCGCCAAGGCCAAGGCCCTCCGCCCCTTTGCCGAGCGCCTCATCACCCTCGCCAAAAAGGCCGAGCAAGCCACCGAAGGCTCCGCCAAACTCCACTACCGCCGCCAGGCCGCCGCCCGCCTGCGCAACCCCGGTGCCCTGCAGGCCCTCTTTGACGAACGCGCCACCGAATTCCTTAACCGCTCCGGCGGTTACACCCGCATTTACAAGCTCCACCCGCGCGGCACCGACGCCAGTCCCATGGCGCTCATCGAATTGATCCCCGCCAGCGACGAGGGCTACAAAAAGTCCAAGCGCGGCAAAGGCGCCGCCAAAGGCAAAGCCAAAAAATCGCCCAAGTCCGCTCCGGCGGCGACCCCGGCCCCCGCTGCGACGGAAGCTCCCGCCACCACCACCGCCGAAACCAAAACCTAATTTCATACCGCCAACCGCGCCACGCGCGCGGCTGATTTTCTGCGACGGGCGGCGCGGCCAATTTGGCACGCCGCCCGCTGCTTTTTCACCCATCTTCGCCACCCCGCCCCGCGCTCCCCGTGGACTTCAGCCACTTCGTCTTCATCGTCATCATGGCCGGCCTCGCTCTTGGGTTCGGCCTCTGGATCTACTACGAACAGCGCGACCAGCGCGCCTACGAACAGGAACGCGCCCAATCCCTCTTTCACTGCCTCAAATGCGGCCGCCTCTACTCCGCCCCCCGCGCCCAACTCTCCGCCCCCTGCCCCGCCTGCCATTTCGAAAACTCCAAACTTAAATTTTAGAATTTTCACCGCCGCGACGCACAGAACGCATATATCCCCCGCCTTCGCTTTTTTGCGGTAAAAAAAATTCTTCGCTTCTCTCCCTCCGCCCCCCTTGACCGATTGCAGCCCTCCTTTTTTCAT
>Ga0265320_10002318_pt1 | contig 13357 bp, 8 predicted proteins | sample 4827metaG_FD_202087 | JGI IMG/M metagenome (GOLD analysis project Ga0265320, IMG submission 202087) | Rhizosphere microbial communities from Carex aquatilis grown in University of Washington, Seatle, WA, United States - 4-8-27 metaG | ecosystem: Host-associated > Plants > Roots > Rhizosphere >...
GAGGGCCCGGCCGCCGCGCTCCTGAACGAGGTCTTCATCGCCGACTGGTGCTTTGCGACACGGCAATCGCCGGAGGCGCTTCACAAGGAGATTCCGGCGCATGTCGTCGAGGCCCGGGGCGCGGGGACCCTGCAGGTAGTCGCCAGCGGCCCGGACGTCCCCGGCGATCCGCTCTACGAGGGGATCATCGCGATGATCCAGGAAGCGGAGCACAGCATCTGGATCGTCACTCCCTACTTCATCCCGGACGACGTCCTCCTGCGCTCGCTGATCGTCAAGGCGCGCGCCGGCCGCGACGTGACCCTCGTCCTGCCGGCAGAGTCCAACCATCCGGTCACCGACTTCGCGCGCCGCTACTACACCCGGGAGCTCAGGAAGGCGGGCGGACGGGTGCTTCTCTACCCCAGGATCATGCTGCACGCCAAGGCGATGATCGTGGACGAGCGCGTCGCCCTCATCGGCTCGGCGAACTTCGACCTGCGGAGCCTGTTCGTCAATTTCGAGATCGGCGTCCTCGTGCATTCGGCGCCCGAAGTCCTTGCGCTCAAGGCATGGGCTGCTGCGTTGATGAAGCAGTGCACGGAGGCCAGGACGGCTCCCGGCGGCCCGAAGATTCTCGGCACCGTGGCCGAGGATCTCAGCCGGCTTCTGGCGCCTTTATTGTGAGCATGTACTCCACGGCGTCGCGGAGCGCTTCCCAGCTCGCATCGATGACGTTGTCGCTCACGCCCACCGTGGCCCAGATCGCGGTGCCGTCCCCGCTCTCGACGAAGACGCGCGTGCGCGCAGCGGCGCCCTGGTTGCTGTCCAGGATCCGAACCTTGTAGTCGCGAAGCGACATCTCGCGGAGCCGCGGATAGGTCTTTTCGAGGGCCCTGCGAAGCGCGAGGTCGAGGGCGCCGACGGGTCCCGTCGATTCCGCGACCGTGTGGACGGATTCGCCGCCTATCCGCAGCTTGACAGTGGCCTCGGCCCAGAGCTGCCCGTCGTGGCGCTCGATGATCACGCGGTAGCCGTCGACCTCGAAGAACGACGGGCGATGGCCGAGCCACTTCGCAACGAGCAGCTTGAACGAGGCGTCGGCGGCCTCGTACTCGTAGCCGCGGAATTCCCTCTCCTTCAATTCCTCGATCAGGCCCTTCATCTCGGGGCGCTTCTCGTCGAGCTCGAGGCCGAGCTCGCGGGCCTTGAGGGCGAGGCTGCTCCGGCCGGCCATGTCGGAGACGAGGACGCGCGTCCGGTTGCCGACCAGGCCCGGATCGATGTGCTCGTAGCTGCGGGCGACCTTCTGCGCGGCGTTGGCGTGGAGCCCGCCCTTGTGCGCGAAGGCGGACTGGCCGACAAACGGCGCCTTGGGATCGGGCCTCAGGTTGGCGAGCTCGTCGAAGAAGAGCGAGAGGTCCCGGAGCTGGGCCAGGTTGGCCGCGCACGGCGCGGTGCAGCCCATCTTGAGGAAGAGGTTGGGAAGGATCGTCGTCAGGTTGGCGTTCCCGACGCGCTCCCCATAGCCGTTCATCGTCCCCTGGACCAGCGCGGCTCCCGCCTGGACGCCGGCGAGGGTGACCGCGACGCCCAGGCCGCTGTCGTTATGGCAGTGGATCCCCACCTTGTCGCGGCCGAAGCGCGCCACGACGGCCGCCGTGATGCGCTCGACCTCGGGCACGAGCTTGCCGCCGTTTGTCTCGCAGAGCGAGAGGTTGCTCGCGCCGCCGCGCGCCGCCGCCTCAAGCGTGCGCAGGGCATAGTCGGGATCATCCAGGTAGCCGTCGAAAAAGTGCTCCGCGTCATAGACGACCTCCCGGCCCTCGGAGACGAGATGCCGGACCGAGTCCTCGATCATCGCCAGGTTTTCCTCCGGAGTCGTGCGAAGGATCTCCCGAACGTGGAGGAGCCAGGTCTTGCCGACCAGCGTGAGGACGGGCATGCCGCTCTCGAGCAGGGTCCGAAGCTGCGCGTCGTCCCCAGGCTTGACCCCCGCCCTCCGCGTCGAACCGAAGGCGGCCAGGCGGGCATGGCGAAGCTTGAGCGTCCGGGCCTCGGCGAAGAAGGCGATGTCCCGGGGATTGGATCCGGGGAACCCTCCCTCGATGTAGTCCACGCCGAACTGGTCCAGCTTCTCGACGACCAGGAGCTTGTCGGTCACGGAAAAGCTGATCCCCTCGCCCTGCGTTCCATCGCGGAGGGTCGTGTCGTAGATTTTCACGGGATTTTTGCTCATAAAAAGAAAAACCCCGGGCATCGAAATTCGGCCCGGGGTCGGAAGCGGTTGGTTTGATCGGCTCGGATCCGACTACGCCATCAGCGCCTCCCCGGGGCGGCCGGGAATGATGATAATGCCGAAGATAATGGGGGAGCGGGGCGACATGATGGGAGTGACGATCGGGTGGAAATTGAATGCTCCCGCCGGCCGGTTGTCCACCCGATTCTTGGCGCAGCTAGCAGGCTGTTGAAAAATCTGCTAGGCCGCGGCGGCGGCCGAAACGAGATCCAGGAAGCTCCGGGCCTCGAGGCTGGCGCCGCCGATCAGGCCGCCGTCTATGTCCTTTTGTCCGAGGAGTTCGGCCGCGTTGGCGGGCTTCATCGAGCCGCCGTAGAGTATCCTCACACGCTGCGCGACCGGATCGGTGAAAAGCTTCGCCAGCAGGCCCCGGATGAAGGCGTGCACCTCCTGCGCCTGCTCGGCCGTCGCGACCTTTCCAGTCCCGATTGCCCAGACGGGCTCATAGGCGACCACCAGGCTCGCGGCCTGCTCCTTGCCGACCCCCTCGAGGCAGCGCTCCGTCTGGGCCTGCACCACCTTGAGGGTGTTTCCCTCCTCGCGCTCGGCCAGCAGCTCGCCGACGCAGAGGATCGGGCGGAGCTGGTTCTTGAGCGCGGCAAGGACCTTCAGGTTGATGAAGGCGTCGGTCTCGCCGAAGAGCGTCCGCCGTTCGCTGTGCCCGAGGATGACGTGGGTGACAAAGAGGGCGCGGAGCATGGGCGCGGAGACTTCGCCCGTAAAGGCACCGGAAGCCTCGGGATGAAGGTTTTGGGCGCCGAGCTTGACCAGCGATCCGTCGATGGCCTTCGCCACGCTCTCGAGCGCGGTGAAAGGCGGGCAGACCACGACGTCCACCGAGGGCTGGCGGCCGACGGCCACGACAAGCTCCTGGGCCAGCGCGAGGCCGTCCGCCGCCGTCTTGTTCATCTTCCAGTTGCCAGCGATCAGCTTTTTGCGCGGTGACATGGGATGGGTCGGAGCCTTTACGATTCCAGAAATGCGACCCCGGGCAATGTTTTCCCTTCGAGGTACTCGAGGCTCGCCCCGCCGCCCGTCGAACAGTGGGTGACCTTGTCGGCCACCTTGAATTTCTTGGCCGCCGTGGCCGTGTCCCCGCCGCCGACGATCGTCGTCGCGCCGCCCGCGGTGGCCTCGGCGATCGCCTGCGCCATCGCCCTGGTCGATCCCGCAAACTTCTCGAATTCGAAGACGCCCGAGGGGCCGTTCCAGACGATCGTCTTCGCCCGCAATATGGCGCTGCGGTACAGGGCGACCGATTTCGGCCCGGCGTCCAGCCCCATCCAGCCCGCGGGAATTCCGGACGCGTCGTCCGCCGGCTGCGTGTCGGCGTCGGGCGCGAAGCGGTTCGCGCAGACGTAGTCGACCGGGAAGACGAGATTGACGCCCTTGGCGCGGGCCTGCGCCGCAAGTTCGCCGACGATCTTCGCCCCTTCCGGGTCGAACAGGCTGTCGCCGATCGCCATCCCGTCGATGACCTTCTTGAAGGTGTACGCCATGCCGCCGCCGATGATGATCTCGTCCGCCTTCTCGAGGAGGTTCCTGATGAGCGGAATCTTGTCGGCGATCTTGGCGCCTCCGAGGATCGCAAGGAGCGGGCGCCGGGGGGTTTCCAGGACGGATGCGAAGGCGTTCAACTCCGCCTCCATGAGAAAACCGGCGGCCTTCTGCGGGAGGGACACCCCCACCATCGAGGAATGGGCCCTGTGGGCGGTGCCGAAGGCGTCGTTCACGTAGACGTCGCCGAGCCCCGAAAGGCTGGCCCGGAATGCCTCGACAGCCTTCGGGTCGGCCTTCCTTGAGGTGCCGTCCTCGAGCTTCACCTTGCCCTCCTCCTCGATGTGAAAGCGGAGGTTTTCGAGGAGGACGATGGAACCGGGCGCGAGGCGGGCGCAGGCGGCCTCGACCTCCGGACCGACGCAGTCGTCGAGGAACGCGACGGGCCGGGCGAGCAGCTTTTCGAGCTCGGCGGCGACCGGCTTCAGCGAAAATTTCGCGTTCCGCTGGCCGTCGGGCCGTCCGAGATGGCTCATAAGGACGACCGAGGCCCCCTTCTCCAGGGCATAGGCGATCGTGGGAAGTGCAGCGACGATGCGCTGGTTGTTCGTGATGGCTCCCGTAGCCTTGTCCTGCGGGACGTTGAAATCGACGCGCAGGAGGACCCGGCGGCCGGCGAGGTCGAGGTCGCGGATGGTCTTGAACTTCGGCATCGGCCTCAGAGCGCCGCCGTGATCTTCTTCAGGAGGTCGACGCAGCGGTTGCTGTATCCCCACTCGTTGTCGTACCAGCTGATCAGCTTGAAGAAGCGGCTGTTGAGCTCGATGCCGGAGCCGGCGTCGAAGATGGACGAATTCTTGTCGTGGATGAAGTCGCTCGAGGCGACCTCATCCGCGGTGTGGGCGAGTATGCCCTTCAGGTAGGTCTCGCTGGCGCGCTTCATCGCCTCGGAGATCTCCTTGTAGGAGGTCTCCTTCACGGTCTTGACCGTGAGGTCCACGACCGAAACCGTGGGCGTCGGCACCCGGAAGGACATGCCGGTCAGTTTCCCCTTCACCTCCGGGCAGACGAGCCCGACCGCGCGCGCCGCGCCCGTCGTCGAGGGGATGATGTTGATGGCTGCGGACCTGCCGCCCTTCCAGTCCTTCTTCGAGGGGCCGTCCACCGTCTTCTGGGTCGCCGTATACGAGTGAACGGTCGTCATCAGCCCCTCCTCGATCCCGAAGCCCTCCTTGAGGAGCACGTGGACCAGGGGAGCGAGGCAGTTCGTCGTGCAGGAGGCGTTGGAAATGATGTGGTGCTTCGCCGGATCGTACTTTTCGTCGTTCACGCCCATGACGATGGTGATGTCCTCGCCCTTCGCGGGCGCGGAGATGACCACCTTCTTCGCCCCGGCGGCAAGATGGCCCTTGGCCTTCTCGGCCTCGGTGAAAAGCCCCGTGGACTCGATGACGACCTGGACACCGAGGGCGCCCCAGGGCAGCTCGGCCGGCGTCTTGGCGCTGACGACCTTGATATCGTGGCCGTTGACGACAAGGACGTCGTCCTCGGCCTTGTCCGGGGCCGACTTCTTGGAACCCACCGTGCCGCTGAACCGGCCCTGGGTGGAGTCATACTTGAGCAGATAGGCGAGGTTGTCGGCCGGCACGATGTCGCCCACCGCGACGACGTCGAACACCGAGCCAAGCAGGCCCTGCTCGACGAGGGCGCGGAAGACGAGGCGGCCGATGCGGCCGAAACCATTGATAGCGACTTTGACTGCCATGGGAGGTCCTGTTTAGGTATGTGTTGTTTTCTGATTTACGGTGAGGGCTCCGCGCGGGCGCGAAGACGGACAAGGAAGCCGCGGCTCCGCGGGTTGGCAAGGTGGTTTTGCTGCAGGGCGCATCTACTCGTCCACCCAGAGTCCGCAGCTGAGCGCCGGCAGCACGATCTGCCTGGCGATTTTCCAGGATTTCTGCCCCCTGGCCGGCAGGAAGCGCTCGGAATCGGCCAGTTGCCGCCAGGTTCCCGCGACGGACTTACCGACCGGAATGGCGACTGAATCGGTCGTCGGATTGACCGCGAAAAGAAGCCGGACCGGACCGGCGGAGCCGTCGGCGTTGTACACCGCGGCCAGGGGCGAGCCGCCGCCGGGAAGCCGAAAGAACTCGAAGAAGGCCTCCGCGGGACGCGAGAACTGCCGCAGAAGCCGGCCCCGGGTGCCGAGGCGAAACGCGATCCAGTCGGCAAAGTACGCGTGCGTGTCCATGCGGTGCTCGAGCAAGTGGTAGTCGAGGGCGTTCAGGTCGCCGCGCTGGTAGGTGTTGTTGACGCCCTGCTTCGAGCGCAGAAAATCCTGCCCCTCGGCCACCATCGGTATTCCGATCGACATGAAGAGGATGGCCGCCATGAGGTGCGTCCTGCGGCGGTCGTTCTCCGTCGGGACGAAGCCGTTGTTGCCGGGGTTCTCGGTGATCGCGTCGATCCAGGTCCGGTCGTCATGGGACTCCGTGTAGTTCACGGTCTGGGCCGGCCACTTGGCGTAGTACCAGGGGGAGCCGCGCATGAAGTACTCCAGGCGGTCGGCGCCCCCGCCGCCACGGACGTAGCCGCGGACGAAGTCCCGGTATCCATCGTTCCATGACGACCATCCGGTGTTGCGCAGGGCGCCCGCGATGTGGCCGCGGAAGCTCCAGGGTTCGGCGATCAGGATGACATCGGGCTTCACGCGCTTGAGGGCGCGCTCGATCTCGCGCAGGGCCTCCACGCCAAGCAGCTCGGCCAGGTCAAAGCGGAACCCGTCCACCCCGTACGCCTCGATCAGGTGCGCGCAGCTGTCGATAATCAGGCGCCGCGCCATGGCGGCGCCGGCGCGCACGTCATTGCCGCAGCCGCTCCAGGAGGCCAGTTCGCCCTTCGCATCCTGCTCGAAATAGTAGATGCGGTCGATCAGCATGAGATGTGCCGGGTCGCCGACGTGGTTGTAGACGACATCGAGCAGGACGGCCATCCCCCGCCGGTGCAGGGCCGCGACCAAAGCCTGAAATTCGCGCACTCCCGAGGCATCCGCTGGGGAGAGCGAATAGCTGCTCTCCAGCGCGAAGTAGTTGTTGGTCATGTAGCCCCAGTGGTATTCCTCGGTTGTCCGGTTATCGAATTCCTGCACCGGCTGGAGCTCGACGCAGTTCACCCCGAGCCGGCGCAGGTAGAATTCCGGGCTCTCGACCCACCGACGCAGGCCGGTGAAGCCGCGCCGCTCCTCCGGGGTCGCCGGCACGGGCGCGTTGGCCGTCAGGTCGCGCACATGCGCCTCGGCGATCACCAGGTCCTGCCAGTCCGGCGTCGCGAAGTCGCGATGCCCGGCGCCTATCCATTCCCGCTCGAGGACGATTCCGGGGCCGCCTCGGTCGACGGCCGCCAGGGCGTAGGGGTCGAGGACGCGGGCTGCGGGCTCGAACCTGCCGGGCCCGTCGCGCACGCCGTCGAGGAGGTACCAGTAGAACCAGCCGCGCATGTTCTGGTCGAGAACGACCTCCCAGACCATGCCCTCCCCGGGGGCGGACCTGCGCCCGAGCTCAAAGACGTGGGGCTTGTCCTGATCGGAAAGCTCGGCGCAGACGCATAGCGTCACGCGGCGGGCCCGCGGCGCGAAGAGGCGGAAAATCGTCTCCTCCGGCGAGGTGATCGCGCCGAGCGGGAGATCCGTCGCGAGATCGTAGAAGAAGCTGCCCGGGACCAGGGGAACGCGGTCGGCGCCGGCAAGAAGCGCCCAGCGTTCGGCCAGGTCGATGGGGCGCCCTAGCTTGAAATGCCAGAGATGCCGCCCCGTCCGGGCCGGGTCGAGGAGACGGTTGGTGTTGCCGCCCGCGTCCCGCACGGAGTTTGACGCATCGTCCGGCACGCCGAGCCAGAGGTTGTCCCCGGTCGCAAACTTGAAACGCTGGATCGTCGGCCAGTAAACCTTGGCAACGGGCCCGCTCCACCGCAGCACACGCTCGCCGTCGAGCTCCGCGGGTATGAGCTCCCATTCCGGGTTGCCGACGGCCTGCTGCCAGCCGTTGAAGTCGCCGGCGACATAGACGCGGTCGCGGGCCGGATCTATGTCGCAGCCATGCTCGAGGGGAAAGACGAAGGCGAGTTCGCCCGGCTGGTACGAGAAGTATCCAAAGGCCCGGCTGGCCGCCATCCCCGGGGCGGGCGCCTGCTCCAGGATATCCGCCGGCCCGTCGCCCAGCTTGAGCCAGGGCGCGGTCTGGCCGCTCCAGTCGCAGTTGAACTCCGCTATTCCCGACGAAAGCGAGTCGAGCCAGGCGCGGATGAGGCGGGGGGGAGAGTCGGCCACAGAGGGTTCAAAATGGAATTACCCGAGGGAGGCGCGAGAACGAATTGAGCCGCGGGCCGGGTTGGTCCATGCTCGATCCAAAGCCGTTACCATGCCGTCCCGCGAAAAGATCCTCGTAGCCATGTCGGGGGGAGTAGACAGCTCCGTCGCCGCCCTCCTTCTCAAGGAGGCGGGCCACGATGTCGCGGGCGCGTACATGAAGAACTGGATCAACGAGGAAGGCGTCATCGGCCGCTGCCCCTGGGAGGACGACATCGAGGATGCCCGCCGGAGCGCCGAGCGGATCGGCATCGACTTCCAGGTGGTCAATCTCATGCGCGACTACCGCGAGCGGATCGTGCAGCACCTGCTCGAAGGCTATGCGAGGGGCCTGACTCCCAATCCGGACGTCATGTGCAATCGGGAGATCAAGTTCGGCGTGTTCCGGGCCTGGGCGCTCGAACACGGCTTCGGCGCGGTGGCGACGGGGCACTACGCACGGAGAGGGCCGGGCCCCGACCCCGTCATCTTCGAAGGCGCGGACAGGAACAAGGACCAGTCCTACTTCCTCGCGCTCCTCGGTCCGGATCAGGTCCGCTCAGCGCGCTTTCCCCTTGGCGGACTGGTGAAGCCGGAAGTCCGCCGCCTTGCACGGGAGGCCGGCCTGGCCAACGCCGGAAAAAAGGACAGCCAGGGCATCTGCTTCATCGGCCAGGTGAAGATGCGGGACTTTCTTCGGACATACGTCCCGGATCGCCCGGGGCCCATCCTCCGCGCCGGCGACTCGCGCGAGATGGGCCGCCACCGCGGCCTGCACTTCTACACGCTGGGCCAGCGCCGGGGCATCGGCGTGCCGTCGAACACCGAGCGCGAGCGTTACGTGGTCGTGGGAAAGCGCGCGTCGGACAACGCGCTCCTGATCGCCTTTGACCAGCCCGGAACGCCCGGCCTGTTCCAGAAGGAGATCCGGGTGCACGGGCTCAGCTGGACCGGCGGGCTGGCCCCCGGCGAGGGCCCCTTGGAGGGGCGAGTGCGCTACCGCGACCCGCGCGTGCGGCTTCGGTTCATCCCCGAGGGCCCGGGCAGCGCTGTCGTCCGCTTCGCGGACCCGCAGCGCGCGCTCGCTAGCGGCCAGATCCTGGCGCTCTACGAGGAGGATCGGCTTCTCGGCGGCGGGATCTATGTCTGAACGGGCTAGACCGCCGGGGCTTCCAGCCAGCCATGGAGCTCCTTCTTGATGTCCTGGCAGGAGGCGTGCATCTGCTCCTCGAACTGGTCCCACCGAAAGCTCGGGAATACCCGGGGAGCAAGGACAACCCAGGCGCGGGTGTCCTCGAGGGACGGCCCGTGGCCATGGGGCTGGTCGCCGTCGTGCCCCACATGATTGCGCCGGCAAAGGTCCCGGGCGAGGCCGACGACCGCCACGAGCTCATGGTCGTCCTCGGCCTCGTCCGGAGTCTCCAACGAGCGCATGACATGGCGGAAGCAATCCGGAAGGCCATGCTTGAGGGCAAAATGGTCCGCGAGTTCCCGGGCCGTGCAACCGAGGAAAAGGCGCTCGGCCTCCGCGGTGGACACGCCAAATTCCCGGGAATGGGCGAGGATGGCCTGCCAGCCGAAGGGGTACAGGTGGGCGACCAGCAGCTTGCCGAGGTCGTGGAGAAGGCCGGCCGTGTACGCGTTGCTCTTTATGCCGTTGAGCTCGAGGTATTCGCACACATTCCTGGACATGCGCGCGACCGCGATCTGGAACATCCAGAATCGCGGCCAGTTGAAGGGGGGCGCGTGCAACAGGCGCTCCTCAAGCGTCACGAGCCCTTTTGCAAGCGTCGCGAGCTTCAGCTCCCCGAGGAGCTCCACCCCGAGCCGGACATCCTCGACCGGTGAGGCCTCCGCGTCCTCCTGGCGCCGAAGGCGGGTCGCCGAAATCAGGATCTGGGCCGCAAGGCCCGGGTCCTTTTCGACCCGATCCATGATCGGAACCAGGCTCGAGCGGTGCCCGTCGGCCAGCATATGAAACATCGCGGCGGCGGAATCGACGACGGGGCAGCCGCCGAGCGCATCGAGCCGCTTCTGTGCATCGGCCAAGGTCACCACCGGGCAGCGGCCCTTGGCCGCAGCCTCGAACCAGAGCGCCTTTTCCCGGGCCTCCCGCTCCGCCTCGCGCTCCTGGTCAGTGAGCATGGGCTCGGGGACGTGGCCCGGGTTGAGATGGATCGCGATCAGCGTGGCCGCGAATTCGAGCCCGGGAATCTGCAGGGATAAGCGATCCCAATCGTTCTCCGAAAGGCTCGCCTGTAGCTCGCCGAGGCATTCAACGGCGCCCCATGCGCCGGCCTCCTCGGCCGACGCCGTGAGCTTGATCAGCCGGGACCCCGCCCCGACGGCGCTTTGGTTTTGCGCACAATCGACGAGGTAGGGAGCCGCAGCCTCCAACCCCGATCGCAGCTCGCCGAGCGTTCGGCGGAGCTCGTCAGGCTGGATCCCCATGAGCACGCAGAAGGACTTCTCCTCCTCGAAAAACCGCTGCCGCCAGGGATTCACCAAAGCCTTGGCAACCTCGGAATAGATGTGATGGTCGTCATAGGGCTTGAGCAGAAAATTTTGAACATGGAGTTCCGCGGCAGCCCTCACGGCCGCGCGGTCCACCTGCGACGTGTAAATCGCAACGGGCAGCAGCTTGAGGAAGCAATCCCTCCGGAGCCGCTTGATGAATTCCATCCCGGGCTCGGTCTTCGGCCCCAGTTCCATGATGACCAGGTCCAGCTTTACGTGGGCGCGAAGGAACTCCCAGGCCTCGTCGAACTTGCCCACAGCCGCCAGGCGATGGCCGCCCCGCACGAGGATCCCCTTGAGGGCTTTCCTCGCCACGTCACTCTCGTCAATCAGAAGCACATTGGCCATAGAGGCTGGATTCGGCCAAAGACGGCGAGCGATCAGGCAAATGGCCGGACCGCCGTCAGCCCTTTGGATCGGCACAAACCGGCAGAACTTGAGAATCGGGCCCGCTCCACTATCGCTCGGTCATGGCGGCAATCAGCTCCCTGAGGCGTTTGGGCCGGCTAGCAGAAAACGAATCGCTCCGACCCGACCTCGGGCGCGCCACGCGGTGCACGCTCGCCCTCATGGCGCCGCTGCTAGTCGCCATCGCGGGCAGGCTGCCCGTCGAGGCGATGTTTGCCGCGATTGCAGCCCAGAATGTCGCGATGCCCGATGTGCGCGGCGCCTATGGGCTTCGCTTCAGCCTCCTCCTGGCCGCCACCGCCATCCTGGCCGCATGCGCCGGACTCGGGGGGCTCCTTGGGCCCCATTTGATCGCCGCTGTCGCGGGGATGGCGGTCGTGGCCATCCTTGGGGGCGTCTGGCGCTACTTGAGCAGCGACTACGGTCCGGCGATCGCAGTCTCCTCAACCCTCATGTATGCCATCGGGCTCGCCGGATCGGGCGGCCCGGCGGCTGCAAAGCACCGCCTCATCGCCGCCTTTGCGGGAGGACTCTGGGGCGTGGCGCTCCAGCTGGCATTCTGGCCGTTCCGCCCGCAGCATCCCCTTCGGCGGGCGGTCTCGGACAGCTGGCTGGCCGTGGCCGACCTCTTTGCCGCGATGTCCCCCGACCCGGTGGCGCCCGCAGGCGAGCGCCACCGGCGCATGGCGGAAGCGGAGGCCGCCCTAAGGACCACCCTGGACCAGACCTATGCGGTTCTCGCACCGACCGGGACCACCCGCCCGCAGGCCTGGCTCCGGGGACTGGACAAGCTGCAGCGCGCTGCAGCTCGGCTCGCCCTTCAGATCGGCGCCCTTGACACGATCCTCGAGGGCCTTCCGCCCGGAGATTGGGCGAACCTCGCGCCGGTCTGGCAGACCGTTCTCACGCCGCTCACGAACACAGCCCGCACGGTGGCCCTCGCGGTCGTGTCGCGGCAGCCGGCGCACCTCGCCGCCTGCGACGTGCGGCTGCGCCGCCTGAAGCTCCTTCTCCCCGCACTGCAATCGCGCGTCCCCGCGGGCGCGCCGGTCGCGGAGATCCTCGGCCAGATCGAGGGACATCTGGCCGTCGTGGGCGGGGCCCTCCGCGCCACGATCGACCGGGCCGGCGAGCGCGCCGCCTTCTCGCTCGAACTTTTCGACCTCAATGCTTGGATGATGCGTCCCCTCGCATCCGCGCTCAACTACGGGGCGCGCATCGACCCCGCGCTCGTCCGCCACACCGCGCGGATCGCGGTCCTGACCATGGTCGGGGTTCTCGCCTTCAAGGGACTGGGGCTTCCCCATGGCTATTGGCTTCCCTTCACGATGGTGGTCGTCCTCCAGCCCGACTACGGCTCCACCCGGCAGCGGGCCGCGCAGCGGATGCTCGGAACCCTGATAGGAAGCGTATTCGCGACCCTCCTCCTCCGGATGCACCTTCCCTTCGCGGCGCTCATGGCCGCCACCGCCGCCGCGAGCTTTGTCTTCACGTACTACATAAAGCGCAACTACGGCCTTGCGGTGGTCTTCATCACCCTTTTTGTCGTGCTCCTGACCGAATCCAGCGGCCCGGTGCCCGGCGCATTCACCCTCGAACGGCTCGCCAGCACGACTGCCGGAGGCCTCCTGGCTCTCTTTGCCGCGCTCGTCTTCTGGCCGGTCTGGGAGAGGGAGCGCTTCCCGCCCGTCCTCGCGCGGGCGCTCCGCGGCAACCGCGATTACCTTCGCCTGCTGGTCGCGCATCTGGAGGCGGGTGCGGGCTACGACCCGGAAGTCATCCGGGCCAAGCGCATGGCCGAGTCCGCAAACAGCGACGTCTTTTCTTCGCTTCAGCGGATGATGGGCGACCCAAAAAACCGGCAGGACCGGCTCGAGCTCGCGGCAACGCTCGCGAACGGCAACCAGCGGCTGACCCGGACCTTCAATCTCGTCGCCCTCCACCTGTCGCCTTCCTCCTCGGAGATTGGACGGGAGCTCGCCCCGTTCGCCCGGCGGGGAGGAGACGCCCTCGAGGCGATCGCCGGGAGAATCGAACGCGACGCCGGAGGGGAGACATCCCTCGGCGACGCGCGCCATGCGCTCGAGGAAGCCCCCCTTCCCGCTCCGGCGGCAGACCCGGCCGCCGGGCCCGGGCGGGGCTGGATCGCCGCGCAATTCGCGCGGGCGGGAACCGAGCTCAGCGCGATGCTTTTGGCGGCCGCGGCGTGGCCCGCTTCACCAGCTCCCGCTTCAGCCGTTCCATCCCCTTCCCGCTGAGGCACGAGATTTCAAGCACCGCCACCTTGTGGCGCCGCTTGAAGCCGGCCAGCCGCG
>Ga0265320_10002319_pt1 | contig 13356 bp, 13 predicted proteins | sample 4827metaG_FD_202087 | JGI IMG/M metagenome (GOLD analysis project Ga0265320, IMG submission 202087) | Rhizosphere microbial communities from Carex aquatilis grown in University of Washington, Seatle, WA, United States - 4-8-27 metaG | ecosystem: Host-associated > Plants > Roots > Rhizosphere >...
TACTCCCGTGAAAAGAATCGTACGATGGGGTCCGAACGGTGAGAGAGGGTTACATAGAGGCGACACGACAGCGCAGCGAAGATTCCCAATCCCTTGGCGAACTCGGTGTAGTCACCCAAAAGGCCGACTTTACCAGGTGACGAGGCGGTTACGGTAGGAAGGGTTCCGTACTCCTTTCGATGCACGTCACGGCAGATGTCAAACTTGGGGTCCAACGTTTTTCCTTTGTCCCAGTGTAAAAGCAAATGCTGGATTCTTCAACTTTTTTTTCCTATAATGCTACCATGAGATTTCCTCTCGTCTGGGCTACAGTGTTGTCCGCTGTAGCCGTTTTTCTTGCCCAACCCAATGATTTCTTGTTGGCGGGCAACCCGTTTCTCGGACTCGTCGGTTACGTTCCTTTCTTTTGGGCCCTGCGTAGGGCCGCCACCAACCGCGCGGCATCGGGCCTGGGTGCAATTTTTGGATTGCTGACCATCCTCCTTCAGAACTACTGGCTGGCTTTCTTTCAGGATTACGCCGCCTGGACTTTGGGAGGAGTCGCTCTGGCCTTCGCGGGGTACTGCGCCCTCCTCGGCCCCGTGGTCCGAACTCTGTTGCGCAGGCGGTGGGTGGGTCGGCCGTTCGCGGTTGGAGCCGTCTGGGTCGTGTTCGAATTCTGTAAAGGAAATGGGTTTCTGGGATTCCCCTGGGGCTTGACGCCCTACCCCTTTCACCAGTGGCCGTGGTTCATTCAGATCGTCGACGTGGCTGGTCTTTCATTTTTGACCCTGCTGATCGTCAGCTGGAACGCCTGGCTCGCCGAGGCTCTGGAGGACAACGGCTACTTCCGGCCGGCAACAGGAGTGTTTTTTGCGGTCGTCCTAGTTGGTTTGGCCGGGTATGGCACCTGGCGGCTCGTCGAACCCCGGCCCTCCCGCGGTACGGTCGAGATCGCGCTGGTCCAACAGAACGCCGACCCCTGGAACACGCACGATGACCTGAGTCCGCTCAGAACCTCGGTGAAGCAGAGCCTGGAGGCGCTGAGGACCAACGATCTCGACTTGATCGTTTGGAGCGAGACCTCGCTCCGCCTTCCCCTTCAGTACTACCGCCCCTACTACGAACGCAACCCGCCAGAAGCCCCTCTGCTTAAGACCATTCGCGCCAACAACGCGTGGTGGCTGCTGGGTAATCCTTACGCACAAGACCCCGAAAAGGAATCCGGCTGGGTCAACGCGACAGTCCTGATGAATCCGCAGGGACAAATCGTCGACTACTACGGCAAGATCCAACAGGTGCCCTTCGCCGAATACGTTCCCTTCTGGGAAGTTCCCGCCGTCAAGAGCTTCTTCCAGTCGGTGGTCGGGCTCTCGGGAAGCTGGGAACTGGGCCGCCAGTGGACGGTCTTCAAGATTCCCGTTGCCGGAAAGGCCAAAAGCCTTTCGTTCTCGACCCCGATCTGCTTCGAAGACGCCTTCCCCTGGCTCGACTCGCTCCTGGTTCGCCAGGGTGCCGAAGTCTTGATCAACCTCACCAACGACTCCTGGTCGCGGCGCGACTCCAGCCAAATTCAGCACCACGTGGCGGCGCTGTTCCGCGCCGTCGAAAACAGGGTCTTTCTTGTCCGATCCAGCAACGCCGGGGTGACGAGCGTCATCGATCCCACAGGACAGATCGTCGCTGGTCCTCTGCCATCGTTTCAAGAAGCCCGCCTGGTCTACAACCTCCCGCTGCCGGCAAAACGATCCCTTACCGCCTATGCGGTTTTGGGGGACTGGTTGGTCTACGTCCTGGCAGCACTTCTGGTAGGAGATCTCTTTCTTCAGAAAAGGAGGCGCTCGTGAGGCGCGTCTTTTTGGTATTGGGCCTGGTTCTTGTGACCAGCGTTTCGATGCCGGCCAGCCCTGCCTTCTTGAACCAGGCCTCCACGCTTCTCGACGCTGGCAAGGTCGAGGAAGCCGCGGCCCTCGCCAAGGGAGTTCTCGACAACAGCCCCGACGACGCCGACGCGCTGGTCATTGCCGGAACGGCCCTCCTCTACCAAAAGATGGAGCCCGGTCGGGACGATTCGATCTACCACCCGACGTCCGACCCCAAGGCTCCGCCGGTCTACGGGCTAAACCCCGAAGCGGCCGCCGCGGTGGCTGCAATTTGGAAGAAAGTCCCCGCGCTCGATCCCTCGAGATCTTACCTGTGGGGAGATTTGGCTCAACTGTGCTTTCGGGCTGGCGATGCAGCCAGGGCCGTGGAATTTGCTCGCCAAGTCCTCACGGTGCCCAAACCAGAACCAGAGGCTCTGAAGGCCGCCGCCGCCGTCTTTGCCCTGAGCCTCGACTGGGACCGGGCCGCCCAGGCGTTGGCCCTGGTACCGTCCAACCGGGCTGTTTTGTATCAGGGACTGAACCAGTGGCGCCTGGCTCGAGACGGCTGGAGAAACACTTTGAAGGCCTTTGTCGACAACCCGGGTTCCGACACCTCAGGGGCAAAACTCGCGGCCTACCTTTGCGGCCCCGCGATGAGGGACAGTGAGTCGGGCTTTTTAGAAGCGATGAAGACCGAATCGACAGTACCTACGTTGGCCGTCCGCCAGAAGTACGCCGAGCGCTACCCGACGAAGTTCCAGGCGCGATTTGAATTGGCGCGTTACCTTGGCGAGTTTGGAAGCTTCACCAAAGCCCTCGAACAGTACGCCGACATCGACCGCCTAGCGTTGGCGACGACTCCCGAAGAGCAACAGTCCGTCGCGTTGGGAGAAGCGTGGGCTTTTCAACGGTCCGGTCACCCGGACGAGGCCAACCGCCTCTGGGAAACGCTGGCCGACGTCAAGGAATTCTACCTGAGGAGCGCCGCCGACTGGTTCCTGGGACAGAACGCCTTGAAACAAGGAAAACCCGCAGACGCCAAAGACTGGTGGTCGAGGGTAGCCTCGGAACCGGGGCGAAGCAAGTACGCTGCCTGGGCCGCCGAGGAACTGAACAAGCTTCCCCACTAACCGTTCATCGACTTGAGGAAGGCGTCGTTGTTCTTGGTCTTGCGCATCTTGTCGATCAGCAGCTCGCTGATCTCCTGATCCTCCATGGGGTTGAGGACCTTGCGCAGAACCCAGAGCTTGTTCATCTCTTCTTCCATCAACAGGAGCTCTTCTTTTCGAGTCCCCGACTTCTTGATGCTGATGGCCGGGAACAGGCGGCGGTCGGACAACTTGCGGTCCAAATGGATTTCCATGTTGCCCGTGCCCTTGAACTCTTCGAAAATGACCTCGTCCATACGGCTGCCGGTGTCGACAAGCGCTGTAGCAACAATGGTGAGGCTTCCGCCTCCCTCAATGTTCCGTGCTGCGCCAAAGAATCGCTTGGGCTTATGAAGGGCATTGGAGTCCACGCCGCCGGAAAGAATCTTGCCCGAGGTCGGAACGGTTTGGTTGTAGGCACGGGCCAAGCGCGTGATCGAGTCGAGCAAGATCACGACGTCCTTCTTGTGTTCGACCAGTCGCCGCGCCTTTTCCATGACCATCTCGGCCACCTGCACGTGCCGGTTGGCCTGTTCGTCAAACGTGGAGGCGATCACCTCGCCCTTGACAGTGCGCTGCATGTCGGTCACTTCTTCGGGACGTTCGTCGATGAGAAGAACGATGAGGAAGACCTCGGGGTGGTTCTCGGTGATCGCGTTCGCGATCTTCTGCATCAAGACGGTTTTACCGGTTCGCGGGGGCGAGACGATGAGACCTCGGGAACCCTTGCCGATGGGGCAGAAGAGATTGATCAGCCTCGTACTCACGTCGCCGGAGACCGTTTCCATGTTCAAGCGGGTATCAGGGTAGAGCGGGGTCAAGTTGTCAAAACTGATTCTGGTCTGGGCGACGGAGGGGTCGTCGTAGTTGACCGTGTCGACCTTCAGCAGGGCAAAGAAGCGCTCTCCGTCTTTGGGGGGGCGGATTTGCCCACTGACCGTGTCACCAGTCTTCAGGTTGAAGAGGCGGATCTGGCTCGGGCTGATGTAAACGTCGTCGGTGCCAGCCAAGTAAGAATTCTGTGGGGAGCGAAGGAAACCGTAGCCGTCGGGAAGAATCTCAAGCGCCCCGTACGTGTTGACGACACCGTGCTGGTCGGAGTGGGTCTTGAGCACCTGGAAGATGATGTCCTGCTTCTTCATGATGTTCAGTTCTTCGTGACTCAGCCCGTACTCGGCGGCTTTTTCGCGAAGATCCACCATGCTCATGGCGGCCAGATCGTTAATGACGATGCGATGGTTCTCGTTGAAGGTGTAGTTTTCTTGCCGCTGCTGCGCCAACCGGTCACGGGTTCTCGGGTCCAGTCTGTCGGCCCGTTCGCCCCTGTCGTTGCGGTCAAACCGCTGCTCGTGCCTGTCGCGGTTCCCAGGTCGTCGCTCACGGTCGCGGTCACGGTTGCCGTTCCCTGAATTCCCTGAATTGCCGTTGTTGCCGTTACTCTTGTGCCGAAAAACCTTCACTTCGGGGGCGGCCATCGAAGCCTGGACGGGGGCCTGGACCTCCCCCGCGGCAGGGGCGGAGTCGGCTGCGGGCGGATCGTCTTGATCCTTGACGAGCTCAACCCGGATCTTTCGGCGTTGTCTCTTGGGGGCTGCCGAATCCTCTGAAACGGGAGAGGTTTGTTCGGGATTCAAGTTGAAGGATTCGCCTTCAGTCGTGCTCATGGCACCTCCACGGTGTTCTGTACGGAAAAATCTGATTTTGAAGAAGGGGGGTTTTTTGGTTCAAAGGGGGCCGAAGGGAAAAGAAACGGGGGAGTGGGAAGCCTCAACGAAGGGCTTGTTATGATTATCGGTCAGGGATCGCAGGCTGTCAAGGTCCTTCTCCGAAAGCCACCAAACCCTTGCCAAGATTCTGGCCCACCGCGAGGCTTGCCGCTGAACGGCAAGGCGATTGCCCCGAAACCGGTGCCGGACGGCCATCAACGATGCGCTCTCCTCTTTGACCGCCGCTACCGCGAACCATACAGTACCGACGGGCTTCTCATTCGAGCCGCCGCTCGGTCCGGCCACCCCTGTGATGGCCACCGAAAGCCCAGCCCGGCTCGCCTCCAGCAGGCCCCTGACCATGGCAAGCGCAACCTCCCCGGATACGGCGCCGTGGGCTTCCAAGAGTCCGGGAGAGACTCCCAACAAGCGAACCTTCGCCTCATTGGCGTAAGAAACCACCCCGCCCCAGAAGACCTCGGACGACCCCGCCGGCACCGTCATTTCGCTGGCCAACAGCCCCCCTGTACAGGACTCGGCGCATGCAAAGACCAAGCCCTCATGGCGAAGGAACGACTGAAACTCTGCTACAGAACCACGCGATGGCACGGTCAGGAACCTCGGCTTCTTCTCAACGGACCCTACAGGGTCTCAAGCGATTGTTTCAGTTGAGTCGGCGTCGCTAGGAAGATGTCGAGACCGTCGGAGTTCTTGAGCATCTCGACCTTGCCTTCGAACACGGTCCCATCCTCAATGCGCAACTGGGCAGTTCTCAGGTTCCCGATGATCTTGCCCGTCGTGCTGATTTCGGTTTGGACAAGCGCCTCGACGTTACCTTTGATGGTGCCCGACACCATCAACGACCCGACCTTGATTTCGGCCAAAACCTCGGCACCCTTGCCGACGATCAGGAAACCCGAGGATTCGATCCGTCCTTCACAGCGGCCCAGGATCTTCAAGGAGTCCCTAAAGCGTAGAGTCCCCCGGAATACCGTTTCAGGACCCAGGACCGTCTTGATTTCTTCTTCAAGTTGGTTGTCTTTTTTTGGATTCATTTCGTCTTCATCACGAAGACCCCGTCCCAATCGGCAGGGGGGGGATTGTCGATCAATTGTTGGCACCGGTCCAAGTACACTCGCGAAGGACCATCGTCCTTGTCTGCCTTGAGAGCCGCTTCAAAATATTCCTTGGCACGGACAAAATCCATGGCCTTGTACAATTTTCGGCCTTCGGCGAAACATCGAAGAACCTCAGCCTTCTCCGCTGTGATCACGGACCACCTCCTCGGATCAGCTCGTCAACCCGTTGAAATGTTTCTGGAATTTTTCTTCAAGGTCCTGCAGGGAAACCTCGGTCGACCGAATTCGGTCGCCCTCGTTCCTCAAATCCTGGATCTCTTCCCTCAGTCCTTCCAGAGTGGCCAGGACCTGACCACCCTCTTTGAGCACCAAGTCGCGGAACATTTCAACTCGGCCCTTGTGCGTCGCATCGAGGCTCTTGGCGGCGTCGATCATGTCGTCCATGGGACCCTTCAGGTGATCGGTAAAGTACACAAGCGACTTATTCAAACTCTCAAACAAGGCAATGCGGCGCTCGCGGTTGACAACCTGATGTGCCAGTTCCTTGTTCCGCAAGACGGCCCGAATTCGGGCCAGCACTTCAGAGAAGTTGAATGGCTTGGTGATGTAGTCTTCGATGCCGAGCTCAAAACCTTCGATCTTGTCTTTCACAGCGTCCATAGCCGAAAACATGATGATCGGGATGTCCCGAAACTGCTCGTAGGCCTTGCTCTTTTTTAGGATCTTGGTCAATTCCCACCCGGTCATCTTGGGCATGATGTTATCGAGGATGATGAGGTCGGGCTTGTCCTGCTGGATCATCTCCAACGCTTCCTCACCGTCCTCTGCCATGACCACTTGGAATCCCAAACGCGACAACATGACGTCGAAGAAATCGAGGTTGATGGGTTCGTCGTCGACGATCAGGATCTTGCCTTTCAATGACACTTGTGGACTCCAAGTGTGATTCTCCTACAGTTGGCCGCCCTTGTCAACGTGCGTTTCCCGTCTGAAGGCGGCCAGGGCGACGGCGAGAGCGCTTCCCCAAGCAAACCAATCCCCTGTCTGGGAATACAGAGTGGCTTGTCCGGAACCTAGGTGGACCGAGGCCTGGAGTACGCCTGGAGGCCCCACCGGCAGAAGGGCCAGGAGTTCGCCCTTCGAAGAAACAGAGGCCGTGGCTCCGTCGTTGCCGGCCCTGACGAGGGGGAGGCGGGTTTCAACGGCCCGGAAAACCGCAAGAGAAAGATGTTGGGTTCGCGAAGCGACTCCTGCGGCCCACGAATCGTTGGTCAGGTTGACCAAGGCCTGGGCTCCTGCGATAGAAAAGGCGCGGGCTGGCTCGGGGAAGGCATCTTCGAAACAGATAGGAGTGCCAACCCGAACCGCGCCGGCGTTCAGCAACGTGTAGCCGTGGCCCGGGGTCCAAAAGTGAGTATCGGCGTCTCTAAGCCATCGGTAGACCCACGGAAGAAGGTCTTTGTAGGGAAAGGACTCAGTAAAGGGCACCAGCCGGTTCTTCTCGTAGCGGCCGACCCATTGGTCCTTCCAAGCCAACACAGCATTGTAGTCGGCTATGGTCCCGTCTTCCCGCTTTTCGCGGTGGTCGTTCCCCACAAGGAAAGGAACGGAAGTGGTTTCCAGGAACGACTCAAGACGCCGTACCAGCAACAGACTGTCAGGGTTGTCGTGGTAGCGTTTGTGGTATTCCACCGAGGGAACGAACGCCGTTTCGGACCAAACAACGGCGTCCGGATTCGCCTCAAGCGCCAGCTTGGACAAACCGACGAGACGCTCAAATCCCGCTTGGTAGGCTTCGGGACCGCCCTTCCAGGGGTCCTGGGCCTGCTGCACCAGGGCCGGCCGCCACAACCGGGTGGTTTCGGGTTGGGCCAGCTTCCAGGCGCCGTAGCCCAAATCGAGAGACCACAGCCCCAAGATCGCCACCAGGTTGAGCCTTAGAAGCCGACGCGGCACGGTTGGCCGGATAAAGGCCGCCAGCCAGGCAGAGGTGAGCGCCAACAGCAGGGTGATTCCCGAAGAACCCACAAGGTCCGCGCTCTGAAAGGTCAGCGGCCACGACCAAAACGCCGTGGCGATAGCCCCGTAAGGATAGGCAAAGAAGCCTTGAACGCGCACGAACTCGAAGAAGGTCCACATCAGGGCTTGGAACCAAAGACCCGACCGGGGAAACCTCCTCCAAAGAAGGGAAGAAACAAGGAAGGCCAGGGAGTACCAAAGGGTTTGGAATCCCAGCACCAAGGGAAAGGCAAGAGGGTGAAAGGAGAGAAGCCAAAACTGGGAAAGCAGGGTGACGAGCGCAATCCAGAGGGCTCCGCCTAGGGCGGACTGCCCGGGACTCTTGCGCGCGGTGAACCAGAAGACGGGCAAAAGGGCCAACGGGCCCAAGAAAGCAAAGCCGTCGTGAAAGATCTCGTTGGGCAGGGCCAGAACGGGAAGCAGGCTTCCCAAGGCCAAGACGGCGAAATCGAACACGGACCGGGCTACTCTCGCAGTTCCCAGGTCTTCTTTTTGAGGTCTTTACCGGGGCGGAAAACGGTTACCCCGTGGTTCTGAACAGGAACGACTTCGCCGGTCTTCGGATTGCGGGCTTTTTCCCGTCCCTTACGGGTCCGGATCTCAAAAGTTCCGAAACCCCGAAGCTCAACGATGCGGTCCTCCATCAGGGCCAGCTTCACTTCGTCAAAAAATTGGTCGACCACCGAGTGAATGGTCTTCCGGTTTATTTGCGTCTTTTCGAAAATGGCCTCGATGATCTCGGCCTTGGTCAACTTGGGCGTGGACACGAGAACTCCTCAAGGGAAAGGTAGAAAACTCAGGCCTTGACGGCCGCAAGACGCTTGGACAGGCGCGAAAGTTTGCGGGCCACGGTGTTCTTGTGCACGTGTCCCTTGCGGGCGGCGGTGTCAAGAACCTTCTGGACTTTGATGAACTTTTCGCCGGCGGTCACCTTGTCGGCGTCCTTCAGCAGACCCTCGAAAGTCTTCACAGTCGTCCGCACCATGCTGCGGTAGGACTTGTTCGCAAGACGTCGGGTCTGGTTCTGACGGATGCGCTTTTTGGCGGAACGGGAATTGGCCAAGGAAATCACCTCTGAAAAAGATAATGTATTACAACAGCTAGAGAAATTACCAAGACCGAGGGGGGTCTGTCAAGGCGGTTTTCTGCCCGACTGACGGAATTTCTATTATATTGTCCGGACAATGATCCGTACCTTTGCTTCCCTCCTCCCCTATTTGAAGCGTTACGCGCTTTTCTACTTGACGGGCCTGGTGTGCCTTTTGATCACGAACACGGGTCAGCTCCTGATTCCCCAGTGGCTCAAGGCGGCCGTGAACCACCTCGCGGCGGGCCACCCGAGCCGGGACTTCATCTTCGGAGTCGTCGAAGCGATGGTCTTGACGGCTGTGATTGTCGCCCTGGGACGTGTCGGATGGCGATACTTCTTGGCGGGCGCGTCGCGGCGTATCGAAAAGGAACTCCGGCAGGCTCTTGTCGATCATCTGCTGACCCTGCCTCCTTCGTTTTACGCAGGGCAGAAGACGGGAGACCTCATGGCAAGAGCCACCAACGACCTTGAGGCTGTGCGCAATTCGATAGGCATGGCGTTGGTCGCTCTCACCGACGCCGTCTTCATTTCGGGGTCGATTCTGGTCATCCTGTTCGTTCAGAATCCCGTTCTTGGCTTGCTGATCGTTTCGCCGCTGCCCATCATCACTGTGCTGGTTGTCGGCTTTGGCGGCCTGGTCGGACGAAGGTTCAAGAAGGTTCAGGAGGAGTACTCCTCCCTCTCGAACTTTGTCCAGGAACATCTTGCCGGCAACCGGGTCATCAAGGCCTTCACACAGGAAGGCCAAGTGGACGCAAGGTTTTTGGCGGCCAACCTTGAGTTCCGCAAGGCCAACATGGAACTTGTCAAACTGTGGGGCTTTTTCTTTCCCATCATCAGCGCCCTTGCCGGCATCTCCGGATTGATGCTTCTGTACTTCGGAGGCCGCGCCGTGATGAACGGTACCCTGAGTCCTGGGGACTTTACCGCCTACCTGTCGTATATCGGCATGCTGATCTGGCCGCTCATGGGCGCCGGAATGGTCGTGAACATGGTTCAGCGTGGGGCGGCAAGCCTGGGGCGCATCAACGAGATTCTCCAAACCGAGCCCGAGATCCGATCTCCCGAAACCGGAGCGCTTCCCCGCCCCAAGGGCTTTGCCCTGCACCTGAGGGAGTTGAGCTACCGTTTCAGCCCCGAGAAACCCCTTGTGCTTGACAGCCTCAATCTAGTGATCCCTGAAGGCGACTTCTTGGGCATTCTGGGGCGCCTGGGCAGCGGCAAGTCGACGCTTTCAGCCCTCCTTCCGCGGCTCTATGATCCTCCGGCCGGAACCATCTTTCTCGACGGCCACGACATTAGGAACTACGAGCTCAACGAATTGCGGCGGTGCTTCAGCATGGTTCCGCAAACGACCTTTCTGTTTTCTGAGAGCATGAAGAACAACATCGCCTTCGCCAATTCAAGCGCCAGCGAAGCGCAGTTGCGCGAGATGGCCGAGTTGTCGACCATCAGTAGGGACATGGACACCTTCTCCCAGGGCTGGGAGACCCTTGTCGGCGAACGCGGCGTCACGCTCTCAGGAGGCCAGAAGCAGCGGCTTTCCCTGTCGAGGGCGTTGGCCGCGGAGGCTCCCATTCTTATCCTTGACGACGCGCTTTCGGCGGTCGACGTCGAAACCGAAGAAAAAATCATCCGTCACCTCAAAGAAACCCGCCTGGGCAAGACCAATATTCTGATCTCGCACAGGGTCAACACGCTGAGGCACTGTTCGCGGATCATCGTCCTCGACGAAGGGCGCATTGTGCAACAAGGGACGCATGACGAACTGATGCAACAGGAGGGACTCTACTCGGAGATCGCCCTCCTTCAACACGTGGGGGCTTCATGAGCGACCAGAACCTACTTCAAAAATTCGATCTGGCGATCGTCCGCAAACTCTTCGCCTACCTGAAGCCCTACAAGCGCGCCGTCATCGTCTCGTTGGTGGCGTTGCTAGTCTCGGCGGCGGCTGAACTTGCGGTGCCAGTGCTGCTTCAAAATGGCATCGACCAAGGTGTGATGAGGAAGGATCTGGGTCACCTGACGTTGGTGTCGGGAGGAATTCTGGGGATGCTTCTCGCCGGCATGGTCGCCTCGTTCTTTCAGGTCTACCTTCTGTCGCGGGTCACCCAAGACATCATGAAAGACCTTAGAACCGGTCTGTTTGCGCATTTCCAGCGCCAAAGTTCGCGCTACCTGTACAACCATCCGGTGGGCAAACTCGTCTCGGCGGTCACCAGCGACGTCGCGACGCTCAGCGAGTTCTTCAACACCTTGTTCACGTCGCTCCTCAAAGACTTCCTTGTGATGTTGGGGGTCATTGTCACCTTGTTTGTGCTGAACGCCCCTTTGGCCTTCTTCACGGTTCTCAGCCTGCCTCCAGTGTTGGTTCTCGTGGCGCTATTTCGTCTGTGGAGCCGAGGAGCCTTTCGGCTGGTCCGCGCCCAGGTCAGCCGGGTCAATGCCTTCCTGTCGGAACACATTCAGGGAATCTCCATCGTTCAGCTCTTCGGCCGCGAAAAGAAGAGCCGGGAGGATTTTGCCAAGGAAAACGAAGGTCTGCTTCACGCCAACCTGACAGAACTCATGGTCAATGCGGTCTTTCGTCCCTTGATCGACGTGCTCTGGGCCGTCACGCTTGGATTTCTGATTTGGTTCGGCACAGGATTGTCGCTGGAGCACACGGTCACCTTGGGCGTCCTGATTGCCTTCATCAACCTTGTCGGCCGGTTTTACCAGCCCGTGGGAAGCCTTGCCGAGAACTTCACCCTGCTTCAATCGGCGATGGCGGGAGGAGAGCGCGTTTTCGGCTTCCTGGGCGACGAGCAGCCCGTTGCTGACAACGGGAAGCGCTCGCTTGCCGAGGCGCGCACAGGAGACATCGTTTTCGACAAAGTTTCTTTCCGCTACCTTCCCGACGAGCCTGTTCTTGACGGTTTAAGCTTTCGGGTCGAGGAAGGACAGACCGTCGCCATCGTCGGCTACACCGGTGCGGGCAAGACGACAATTACAAGCCTGCTGACCCGGATGTGGGATATCGACGACGGGCACATTTTCTTCGGCGGCATCGACTTGAGAGAGTTCAGCCTCGACAATCTTCGAGGAGGAATTCAGAGCGTCCTCCAGGATGTCTTTCTTTTCACGGGAACCATCTACGACAACATCGACCTTGGCCGAGGCCTTTCACGGGAACGAATTGCCGAAGTGTGCCGACACGTCCAGGCGCAGGAGTTCATCGAGAAGCTTCCCGACGGCTACGATACTGTTCTCAACGAAGGTGCCACGAACCTGTCGGCAGGCCAGAGACAGCTGCTGTCGTTTGCGCGCGTTTTGGCCCAAAATCCCCGCGTTCTGATTCTCGATGAAGCCACGGCCAACATCGACACCGAAACGGAAGTGCTGATCCAGAAGGCGCTGGGGGAACTGCTCAAGAACCGAACCAGCCTCGTCATCGCCCACCGGCTGTCGACGATCCGTCAGGCCAACAAAATTCTTGTTCTCGATCAAGGCCGCATCGCCGAGGAAGGCACTCACAGCGAATTGATGGAAAAACGAGGGTTCTACTACAACCTCTACCGGCTTCAGTACGAGAAGAAGACGGTGACCGGATAGCCGGATCTTCACTGATCGACCGGATCTGAAAAGAGATTCAACAGGTGGACAGGATTTCTTCAGGATTTGCAGGTCAGGAAGCAACGAAGAAAGAATCCCATTTCGCTCTTCCGTTCCTTCCTTTCTTCTCCTATCCGGTCAATCTCATCTCTTCATCCGGTTAAGCCGGTTGAATTTCCTCGGTTCAATGCCTCAAATCCACCAGTAGCCCGTGCAGTTCGTCGACTTTTCGCAGGATCTCAAGTTTGTCTTTCTGGTTCTGCAGCACGTAAGCTCCAAGCTTTTCAAGCTTCTCGTCGATCACATGGAGAAGCGCATACTTGGGCTTCTTCATGTCTTTGCGAAGCCTGCCTTCGGTCTCCGAGAGTTCAACCGACCCATCGATCACCTGCCGGATAAAGCGGGCCACGGCCTTCTTGTAGGCGACGACATTTTCGGGACTTGGGTTGTAAGAGAGTTCCTGACCCGAAGCGTAGACCTCGTCAAGCAAGACTTCCAGGGCCTTTTCGGACGCCGTGTCGGCGTCGCCGACTGCGGTTGAGGACGGTGGGGGCGGCGTTTCTGCCCTGGTCAAAAAGCCGAGAAACCCCGCCTTAGGCGCTTCGCCAGCGCGTTTTCCTTTCTTGGAGGCGTCGTCCTTCCGAGGAAGAAAGGGCTGAAGCGACCCTGGGCCGGTGACCCTATCCATGGCTGAGCGGGGTCGAAACCACCGCCCGGCGATCGATCTTGAGGGTAAAGGCCTTCTGGGTCTGGAGGGGATGGACGCCTTCTTCACGAATCCTCGGGGTCGAGCAACAGTAGCCCTCGACAAGAACCCCGCGTTCCATGCGAATCCGGGGCGCGTAAAGGTTGCCGACGACAAGGGCAGACGCCAGC
>Ga0265320_10002323_pt1 | contig 13346 bp, 6 predicted proteins | sample 4827metaG_FD_202087 | JGI IMG/M metagenome (GOLD analysis project Ga0265320, IMG submission 202087) | Rhizosphere microbial communities from Carex aquatilis grown in University of Washington, Seatle, WA, United States - 4-8-27 metaG | ecosystem: Host-associated > Plants > Roots > Rhizosphere >...
TGTATTGTTTTTTGGCCGGATCCCAACTGCGAAATTCTTTCGCCGGGATGTTCATGGTGATTTTGCCCCCCTGGTTGGCCTGCAAATGAATCCGCATGAATCCGCACAGCGCGAGCCGGGGTTCGGGCCGGGCTGAATTCGTGTGGCGGAAATAGACCTGCGCCACTTCATCGCCGTCCCACCCGCCGGAGTTGAGCAGCTGAAACGTGAGTTTGATCGTATCACCCGTGGCAACGCTCGTTCCATTGAGTTTCAGGTTGCTGTAATCAAATCTGGTGTAACTCAAACCGTGGCCGAAGGCGAAGTCCGCCCGGCCCGTGAAATAGCGGTAGGTCCGGTTGGACATGGAATAATCGTCAAAGGCCGGCAGGTCGGTGGTGGCGTGGTAAAAGGTGACCGGCAGGCGTCCCGCCGGGTTGACATCGCCAAAAAGAACCTCGGCCACGGCGCGCCCGCCTTGTTCGCCGGGATACCACGCCTGCAAGATGGCGGGCAGGTTCGTGGCGGCCCAGGGCATGGCGATGGCGCTGCCGCTGCAATTGACAAACACGACAGGTTTGCCGGTGGCTTGCAACGCCTTGAGCAGTTCGCTTTGCACCGCCGGCAGTTCGATCTGCGTCCGGTCGCCGCCGCTGAAGCCATCGTAGTTGACCTTCATTTCCTCGCCTTCGAGCCGGGGACTGATGCCGCCGACATAAATAATCACATCGGACATCCAGGCCGCGGCAATGGCCTTGGTCCACAATTGGCTGTCGGGTTTGTTCGCCGGGTCCGGGCTCAATGCCAGCGGGCAGGCCGGTTCATAAACCACTTCGACGTTCGTGCCGGCAACGCTTTTGATGCCATCGAGCACGGTCACCGGCCGGGCCGGGGTGCCATTATAATTGCCGAGCAACACCGGTACGGAACTGGCATTGATGCCGATGACGGCGATGCGTTTGATTTTCGTGCGGTCGAGTGGCAACAAGTTGTCGTTTTTCAGCAGCACGATGGATTCACGCGCCATTTTCAGCGCGAGGGCCTCGTGGGCCGGCGTGTCATTTTGTGCGGTGGAAATCTGCGCGTACGGCACCTGGTCTGGCGGATCAAACAGTCCCAGCCGGAACCGCGCTTCGAACACGCGGCCGACAGCGGTGTCAATTTCCTTTTCCGAGACCAATCCCTTTTTGACGGCGCGCACCAGCGGACTGTAATCCGCCCCGCAACACAAATCGTCGCCAGCCTTCACCGCCGCCGCGGCGGCCTCTTCCGGTGTGGCGCTGAATTGATGATTGGCCCAGATGTCATAAACCGCCCCGCAATCGGAAACCACATGGCCGTCAAAGCCCCATTGCCGGCGGAGCAGGTCGGTGAGCAGCAACGGGTTCGCGCAGGCCGGTTTGCCGAAGACGGAATTGTAGGCGCCCATCACCGCGCCAACATGGCCTTCCCGGACGGCGGCTTCGAATTGCGGCAGATAGGTTTCGTAAAAATCGCGTTCGGACGGGCTGACGTCAAACCGATGGCGGTCCGGTTCCGGCCCGCTATGGACGGCAAAGTGTTTTGCGCAAGCCATGGCCTTCACGTATTTCGGATCGTCGCCCTGCAACCCGCGAATGAAAGCCACCCCGAGCCGGGCGGTGAGAAACGGGTCTTCACCGTAGGTTTCCTGGCCGCGGCCCCAGCGCGGATCACGGAAGATATTGATGTTCGGCGTCCAGAAAGTGAGGCCGAAATAGCGCGCGCTGTTGCCGTCGTGTTTGGCGGCGTAGTCATTGTGTTTGGCCCGGGCTTCGGCGGCGATGACGCCGGCGGTTTCGTGGAGCAGCGGGCTGTCCCACGTCGCCGCCATGCCAATCGCCTGGGGGAAGACCGTGGCCGTGCCGGCGCGGGCGACGCCGTGCAGACATTCGTTCCAATAATCGTAGGCGGGGACACCCAGCCGCGGAATGGCCGGCGCGGTGTTGCGCATCTGCTGCACCTTCTCGGCGAGCGCGAGGCGGCGGACTAGGTCGGTCACGCGCGCTGCGGTGGGTTGGGACGAGTCCTTCCAGATTTCCGGCCCGGTGACCACGGGCGGCTGCAACGCCGCGGCATCCTCGGCGTTGATCAAATCCGCCGCGGACATTGAAATCATGGAGAGCCCCGAGGCATTCCGGAGCTCGAATGTATTGAACTTGGCTGTGTGGTTGCGGCCCGTGAACGTCAGCGTGAGCGGCCCATTCGCGGCGTCGCCGGGAAAATCAATCCGGTTGGTCAGGTAAAAGACTCTCCCCGTGCCCCCAGCCGTGGCAAAAATATCGAAATTGTGCGCCAGGATCTGGTCGCCGCAGGCAATGTCGAACCCACGCTGGCCGGCGGCCGTGTAATCGATTTCTGCGAACCCGAGCAGCACCGTGTATTGGCCCGGGGGAAGATCCGGCACGGACAGGGTAAAATTCCCGCCCTGAATTTCCTCGCGAAACATTTCCTCGCCCCGGCGCGGTGCGCCGGTAATCGCCAGGCCGTCGGATCCCCGGTTGTGTTCGAACTGGCCGCTGACCAGAACCTTGCGGTCACAGGCGACACAGGTTTCCTCGCCGGCGAAGGCGGCGGTGGAAAGGCCAACGGTGAAAGCTGCCAGCCCGCAAAGAATCGTCCGTTGCATGACGGCGAAATTACACGGCTCCAACATGGTGCGACAACATGATTCTATGAAGGATTGACCCACTGCTTACAAAACTTTGTAACACATGTTACAAAGTTTTGACATGACTGGTTCCATCGTGTCTGTCAATATCGCGATGTGAAACCCAAGACCGAAGCTTTTCTGAACTTTCTGCTCTGGTCGGCTGAGAAGCTTGCCTACCCCACCTTTCGCAATCTGACCGATTCCTACGAGGGCTGGGCTTACCGTAATGGTTTGTTGCGACAGGTGGCCACGTTGGAGCAGCGGCAATTGGTTGAGCGTGATCTCGCCTCGTCCGATGACCGCATGTATCGCCTCACCCAGCGAGGCCGGTTGCTCGTGCTGGGCGGACGTGATCCGCAAATCCAATGGGCGCGCAAATGGGATGGTCGCTGGCGGCTTGTTCTGTTTGATGTTCCCACGTCACAGAATGCCTTTCATATCAAGTTATGGCGTTATCTTCGAAACAGAGGATTTGGTTGCCTGCAAAATAGTGTGTGGATTACTCCAGACCCGCTGGAAGCAGAACGGCAAATTCTCGGGGACGGAAAGATCAATGTCGAATCCCTTATTCTTTTGGAGGCGCGACCGTGTGCGGGAGAGTCCGATGCGGAAATTGTTGCGGGTGCATGGAACTTTGAAGAGATCAATCGTTATTACGTCCGGTATTTGAAAATTCTTGGTGAAAAGCCGGGCGGGGTGATGGGAAACGAGACGGCAGCGAAGACACTGCTGCGTTGGGCGGTGGTTGAGCGTGAAGCATGGCTGGAGGCAGTCAGGAGCGATCCGCTCCTCCCGGAAAAAATCCTGCCGGCTGGTTATCTGGGGCAGCAGGCCTGGCGGCGAAGGGTGGAAGTGCTCCAGGAAGCCGGACGACAAATACGTGCTTTCAATCCGTGACACGTGGCTGCAAAACTTTGTAACATCTGTTACAAAGTTTTGCGCATGGTATTCATGCCGGTTATTCAGGTTAAGGCAAAGCCGGGCGGGGGGTGCAGGATTGCGCGGTGACGGACGCCGTGGCCGGGGACAAACCTTCCGTGCTGGCGGTCAGCCTGATTTCGCCGGGTTCCCGGGTGGATTGGACCATGATTTGCGCGAGGCCGTTGAACACGCTGCGCGACCACGCGGAGGCGGCCAGTTGGCCCACGAGTTCCACGTTCACGTCGGAGTTGAGACCGCCGGAGCCGGATCCGTTCGACACGCCCACGGCGATGACGTTGTCGCCCGCGCGCAATGTTTTTTTGATGTCAAAAGCCGGTGAGGCTGACCAGTCGGCGGATTCGCCGACGCGCCGGTTGTTGACAAAAATCCAGCCGTGATCGTCAATCCCGCCGAAACGAACCTGCACCCCCGGATTGGCGAGGTCGGCCTCGGTCAGGTTGACATGCGCGCGGAAAATGGCGGTCTGACCTTCGCTCAAAACCTGGTCGCCCGTGTCGCCGTCGGTCTTGGGCTTGATCACATTCCAGGTTGAGTCATCCAGGTCAGGTGCGTATTCGGGGGCGAGGGCGCCCTTGGCCGGAACGTCGGCAAGCTTCCAGCGCCATCCGCTCACCGGAACCGATTTCACCGGCGGTTGCGCAACGAAGGTGTCCGGCTCATGACAACTCGGATCGCCATTGCCGACGCCGAGAATTTTTCCGGCGCCGTTCAATTCAAAGCGGATTTTATTCCCCGCCACCGGCACCACGCGACCCTGGGCATCGGTCACGGAAACGGTAAACACACTCACATCCTCACCATCGGCGTTGATCGTGGCGCGATCCGGTTTGAGTTGAACGGCCGCGGCGGCGCCGGTCGTTTCCACCTTGGTTTCGGCGGCGAGCTTGCCGCCGTTGAACCCCTTGGCCGACAGGGTGCCGGGCGCGTACTTCACCTTCCACGACAGCTTGGAATTGCGTTTCATCGGCTGTTTGCCGAGCGACTGGCCATTGAGGAAGAGCTCCACCTCCTCGCAATTGCTCAAGGCGTCCACGCGGATTTCCTGGCCCTCCTTGCCCGGCCAGTTCCAGTGCGGGAGCAGATGCAAAACGGTGTTCGTGGTCCACCAGGACTGGTAATAATAAAAATTGTCCTTCGGAAAACCGCATACGTCGAGGATGCCGAAATGTGAATTGATGCACGGCCACGCGTAAGGCGTCGGCTCGCCGCGATAATCAAAACCTGTCCAGACAAACCCGCCGCTCAACCACGGTCGGTCGGCAAAGTAACTCCACCATTTCTCGGTCGTGGAGGCCCAGCTCGGCGCGTTCACATCATAGGCGCTGACGTAGCCCCGCACTTTGTCGTTCTCGTAAATGCCACGGGTGCTGACGGTGCTGGCCTGTTCCGTGCCAACGTTCGGCTGGTTCGGGTGCTTGGCGTGGTAATCATCCATGCCACGCCCGACATGATAATTCCAGCCACGCACTTCGATGACGCCGTTGATGCCGTCGAAGGTGTCGCCGACTGGCGCGGCGTAAGTCACGGGGCGCGTCGGGTCGAGCTGCTTCACGAAATTCTGCATGGTGCGGGCGACGTTGCCGCCCTGCGGGGTGGATTGCACAGAAAACTCCTCATTCGCCACGCTCCAGATCCCGACGCAGGCGTGATCGCGGTCGCGGCGGATCTGGTCTTCCCATTTGCGCAGATTCTCCTGGTCGCTGCCGAGCAGGCGGCTCTCGTCCATGATGATCATGCCGAGCCGGTCACAGGCGTCGAGCAGTTCGGGCGTGGGCGGATTGTGCGAGGTGCGGATGGCATTGCAGCCGAATTCCTTCAATTTGGCGACGCGAAAACTTTGCAGCGCATCCGGCAGCGCGGCGCCGACGCCGGCCATGTCCTGGTGATTGCAGGTGCCGTAAAGTTCATAATGCTTGCCGTTCAACAAAAATCCATTCGTCGGATCAAAGCCCACGGTGCGGATGCCGAACTCGGTTTCCTTTCGGTCAACAATTTTGCCATCCACTTCAACGGTCGTGACCAGCGTGTAGAGCTTCGGTGATTCGGGCGACCAGAGTTCAGGTGAAGTCACGTATTTTTCGTCCTCCGAAACATATTCCTTTGGGAATGGATTGTCTTGGGTGAAAGTCATTTCGGAACTGCCGCTCGCCACAATGTTGCCGGCCGGGTCGAAAAACTCATTCGTGACCACCAGCCTGGCGGCCGGGCCGCCATTATTTATCAAACGGGTTTCAGCATAGAGTGTCGCACTTCCTTCCGGCACATTATTTTTGAATTTGCTGTAAACAAAAATCCCATCCGGCGCGATGGCGACTGGCGCGGTTTTGTCCAGCCAGACGTGGCGGTAAATGCCCGCGCCTTCGTAGAACCAGCCCTCGAACCTGGTGGCGTCCACTTTCACCGCGATGGAGTTCTTGCCGCCGAAATGCACGATGTCGGTGATGTCCTCGCGGAACGGGTAGTAACCGCCCTCGTGCCGTTGCACGAGCCAGCCATTGACCCAGACCGTCACGTCGCGGAACGCGCCGTCGAACGTCAGCCAGATGCGCTTGCCGTCGTCCGCCGCCGGCAGTTCGAACGTGCGGCGATACCAGCCGACGCTGTTTTTGGGATAGCCCGGGCCGACCGGTTTGAAGCCGTGGCTGGTGTCGGCATTTTTGTCGAACGGCAGTTCGATCGCCCAATCGTGCGGGAGGTCGAGGGTGCGCCAGGCGATGTCGCTGAATTTTTCCGACGCCGGGCCGCCGCTGGCGCCGGCCTTGTCGAGCCGGAGCGCGCCCGGCCAGTCGTCGCCGAGGTGGAATTTCCAGTTCGCGTCGAGCGAGAGATGTTCGCGCGGGCTGTTGGTGTCCGCGGCAAAAATGCTGGAAGCCAGCAGGGCACAGAACGTGGCGACAATAAACCGGTCGAAGACAGTGCGTTTCATAATGCCGGAAAGTTAAGAGTCACGGCCATAAAGGCAACGCCAAATTCTGTCGTTAAAGTTAAGGAGGTTCATTTTGACATTGGCACCCGCCAGCACCATTCCGTGGCGGTGGGCGTCTCGTCTGCCGTAGATGGCTGATGTCCCGTCCACCCTCCGCAGCATCCCTGCCACGGAGGACGGGCCGCCCGAAAAGAACGATGGCAGGGAACGAGCGATTCTGGATAGTTCCGGCTTGGTTTCTGCCGACGGGCGTTTTATCCGCCGGGCGGGACGACCCGGCTCTACGGCCGGCAGGATGCCCGCCGTTACCAAACCCGCATTCTGTGCCAAGGTTAACTGGAACAGCCATGCCATCAGGGCGTGGGTGACACGGTCGTCTGGTTGGGGATCCAGACGGTCATTTCGCCCGGCCCGCGATTGGCCCAGGCGAAATACGGGATGGCCTTGAAATCCTGCAGGCGGGTCAAGGTCTGGTCGGAATTGTTGGTGGCCAGGTTGAAGCCCTTGCCTTCGATGACCTGTACCCCGTTGAGCAGGGCCGGGTCGAACCGGGTGGTGAGCGGCTGTTCATCCGGCAAAAGCAAATCGCGCACCTTGCCGCCGGTGGTGTCGGGCCACTCGAGACAAAAAACAATCGGCCCACGCTCCAACGCGATCCGGCCGCGGTCGGCCGCCACATTTTCACCGGCCGCCACTTTCCGGATACGCATGGGCAGATTGAGTTCAATCACGTCGCCGGATTTCCACCATCGATCCAGGCTGAGGTAACCCTGGTCGAGCTTGACCGGCAGGTTCCGGCCATTGACCGCGAGGGTGACCGGTTCGTTCACCGCGTCGCAATATTTGTAGAGCCCGCCGGGTACCGCCTCGTTGCGCGCCCAGCCGGGGATGCGGAGGTTGAGGGTGAACTTCACAGGTTTCTGCCAGTCCAGTTGGACGGTCATTTTGACCGCGCCGTCCCACGGATACCGGGTTGCCTGCGTGATTTTGACCTTGCGTCCGTTCTCCAGTTTTAAGTTGGCGGTGCTGCCGGCGTAGAGGTTGGCGTAAATGGTGTCATTCGATTGGGCATAGAGATAGCCGGGGAGGGACGGCAGGAAGCGGGTGATGTTTCCCGGACAGCAGGCGCAGCCGAACCACGGGCTGCGCTGGTGCGAGCCGTCGGATTCAAGCGGGTTGGGATAAAAGAATTTCGTGCCGTCGAGCGAGACGCCGGAGAGGAGCCCGTTGTAAAGCGTGCGTTCCAGCACGTCCATATATCTGGCATTGCCGTGCAGCAGGAACAGGCGTTCGTTCCAGTAAACATTGGCCACCGCCGCGCAGGTTTCATTGTAGGCGGTAAGGTTTGGCAATTCATAGTTGCGGCCGAAGGCCTCGCCTTGCGGCCGCGAACCAATGCCGCCCGTCAGGTAAAGTTTTTTGTCCACGCAATTTTCCCAGATGGCATCGATTGCCCGGACGTACTCCGGGTCGCCGGTCAGGGCCGCGACGTCAGCCATGCCGCTGTAAAGATAGCCGGCGCGCACGGCGTGGCCGATGGCCTCGGTCTGGTCCACCGGCGGGATGCGCGATTGATGATAGTCGTCGCCGCCCCGGTGGCTGCCGCGCACGTCGATGAAATATCTGGCGAGATCAAGGTAGCGCGGGTCGTGGGTGATGCGATAAAGCCGGACGAGGCCCATTTCGACGATTTCATGTCCGGGCCAGAGATGCAACTGGTTGGTTCCGGGGCCGAAGGTCTGGCACAGGAGGTTGGCCTCCCTGATCGCGACGTTGAGCAGGTTGGTTTTGCCGGTGGCCTGATAGTGGGCGGCGGCGGCTTCAAAGAGATGTCCGGCGTTGTAAAGCTCGTGGCTCAGTTCTTCCTCGTTGATCCACCGGTTGGTGCCCGACCATGGATGCGGATGTCCGGGATCAATGGTCCGGGTGGTGTAAAGGTAACCATCCGATTCCTGGGCGGCGGCAAACAGGGCGATCAGCGAGTCGAGGTAGGCCGCCAATTCCGGGTCGGGTCGGACCGCCAGGGAATAGGAGGCGCCTTCGAGAACCTTGTAAGGATCGGTGTCGTCGAACGGAAATCCCGGCGGTTTGCGGTTGGTGAGATTCTCGCCCCGCAACACAGCCGCCGCGCGTTCAAAATTGTCCATGCGCCCGGACGCCTTGCACTGTCCAAATGCATACGGAATCGTGACGACCCGGTTGGTTTCGAGGCGTGGGGCCCAGAAAAGATCGTCGAGCTGGACCGCGGTGAAGGGCACGCCGTGGATGGGGTAATCGCGCGACCCCGGCCAGGCCGCCAACAAATTCAAGCTGAAAACAAAGAAAAACGTGCCGGTCCAAAAACACCGGCGGAGAAATGTGGTTTCCATGGACACACTTTTATTTGACGGAATGGGCGGTGGCAACCGGAATCGAGGAGCGTTGGCACCAAAAAAAGGTGCCCAAAGCCCAACAAAGAATCGGCGGTCTGCATTGACATGACCGGCCCCGGCTGAATAACCTCTTTGCCCTTCCACGGGACTTTGTGATACCGTGTGTAGCGAGAACATTTGTGGCTGAACAAGACGATTATCTGGTGGATTTGCTGGTGGACCTCGGCTTTGTAAACGCCGAGCAGGTCGCCCAGGCGCGGGCGGAAGCCCAGGCTTCGGGCGTGGGGGTGGTGGATTTGTTGCTGGCCAACAAAATCATCCGACCGGCGGACGTGACCCAGGCCAAGGCCGCGCAATTCGGCGCGGAGGTGGTCCAGTTGGGCGGGCTGCAAATTCCCGACGACGTCATCGCCATCATTCCCCGCCACATCGCCAAGAAATACCGCGTCGTTCCGGTCTTCAAGACCGAGGGCAAGGTCGCCGTCGCCATCGCCGACCCGTCCGATCTCAACACGATTGACACGCTGACGCATTTGCTCAACGCGGAAATCGAACTGCGGGTGGCCGCGGAGCAGGACATCGAGGCCGCGCTCAACAAATATTACGGTGGGGCGGAAAAAAAGAGCATTGCCGAGGATGCCCGTTTCAAGGACGTCATCCAGGAACTCACGGAGGAGCACGTCGAGGCCACGCTGCCCGGCGAGGATGACGGCGGGGCGGTGGATGCCGACGCGCCGCTGATCCGCCTGGTGAACCAGATCATTGTGGACGCCTTCAAGATCCGGGCGTCGGACATTCACCTGGAGCCGCTGGCGAAACGGTTTCGTTTGCGCTATCGCATTGACGGCGTCATGCAGGAGATGAAGGCGCCGCCCAAACGGCTGCAGGCATCCATCATCACCCGGCTGAAAATCCAGTCGAACATGTCCATCTCCGAGCATCGCATCCCGCAGGACGGGCGCATCCAGTCGAAGGTGGGCAACAAGCTGATTGATTTGCGCGTGTCGTGCCTGCCGACGAATCACGGCGAGAGCATCGTGATGCGTATTCTCGACAAGGAAGGTTTGAAGCTGGGGCTGCCGGAACTCGGGTTTTTTACGGACGACCAGCAGACATTCGAGCGGATCATCGGTTTGCCGGACGGGATCCTGCTGGTGACCGGGCCCACCGGTTCCGGCAAGACCACGACGCTTTATTCCTGCCTGCACTTCATCAACCGTCCCGACCGGAAGATCATTACGGTCGAGGATCCGGTGGAATACGTCCTGGCCGGCATCAACCAGGTGCAGGTGAGCGAGAGTGTGGGGCTGACCTTTGCCATGGCCTTGCGCTCGATTCTCCGCCAGGCGCCGAACGTGGTGATGATCGGGGAAATCCGCGACCTGGAAACCGCGACCATTGCCATCAACGCGTCGCTCACCGGCCATCTGGTGTTTTCGACGCTGCACACCAATGACGCGCCGAGCGCGGTCACCCGGCTCATGGACATTGGCGTGAAACCCTTCCTGGTGGCCTCCTCCACGCGCTGCCTCATGGCGCAGCGGCTGGTGCGCAAAATCTGCAAGAAATGCGCGCAGCCCTACGAGCTTACGGAGGCGGAAATGCACGGCCTGAGCCTGACGCCGGACCAGTTGCAGGGCGCAACGTTGCGGAAGGGCCGCGGATGCAACGATTGTGGAAACACGGGCCATCGTGGCCGCTTCGGCATCTTTGAAATCTTCGTCATTGACGACGATTCGCGGAAATTGATTTACGACAAGGCGACCTCCTCGGTTTTGCGCGCGCGCGCCCGGGAAATGGGCATGCGCACCCTGCGCGAAGACGGCATTCGCAAGGTGCTGGCCGGCCTCACCACGGCGGAGGAAGTCATCCGCTCCACGGTGGGCGATGAATCGTAACCCGAAGCAATTTTTATGTCATATTCGATGTCTGATTTGTTGCAGCTGGTGGTGGCCGAAGGGTCGTCCGACCTGCATATTCGCGTGGGGGCGCCGCCGGTGATCCGCGTGCATGGCATTTTACACCGGGTGGAAGGCCCGCAACTCAAGCCGGAGGACACCGAGGAATTGATGCGCAGCATCACCTCCGAGGAGCACATCCAGAGCACGCGTGAGCGCGGGGGCGCGGACTTCGGTTTTGCGTTCGGCGATGCCGCGCGGTTCCGCGTGAGCGTGTTCAAGGAGAAGGGCAACTTTGGTCTCGTGCTGCGGCAGATCCCGAACAAGATGCTGACGATGGAGCAGATTGGCCTGCCGCCGAGCGCCAAGGAGCTGCTGTACAAACCGCGCGGCCTGTGCCTCGTCACCGGTCCGACGGGTTCGGGCAAGACCACGACGCTGGCCTCAATGATCAACATCATCAACGAGGAACGCGAAGAGGCGCACATCATCACCATCGAGGATCCGATCGAGTATTACCACAAACACAAAAAGGCGCTGATCACGCAGCGCGAAATCGGCGTGGACGTGCCGAATTTCGCGGAAGGCCTGCGCCGCGCGTTGCGCCAGGATCCGGACGTGGTGCTGGTGGGTGAAATGCGCGACCTGGAAACCATTGACGCCGCGATCACGGCGGCGGAAACGGGGCATCTGGTCTTTGGCACGCTGCACACGACCGGCGCGGCCAAGACGATCGACCGCATCGTCAACGCCTTTCCGACCAACCAGCAGGAGCAGATCCGCATCCAGCTTTCGACGGTGTTGCAGGCGGTGATTTCCCAGTTGCTCATTCCACGCGTGGATAAACCGGGCCGCGTGGCGGTGTTCGAGATCATGGTCAACACCCCGTCCATTGCCGCGTTGATCCGCGACAACAAGACGTTCCGCCTGAATTCAGACATCCAGACGGGCGCGAAATTCGGGATGGTGACGCTGGACAGTTTTCTGATCGATAAATACCAGCAGGGCATGATTTCGCGGGACGAAGTGGTCACCAAGGCCCAGGACCCGACGACGGTGCAGCAGAAATTGCAGGAACTGGAACTGGCCCAGGCCGGCCAAAAACCATAAATATTTTGTAACATGGCGGAAGACATTTCAAATCCGTTGCTGTCCCTCATCCGGGACCAGGGGATGATCGACGACCTGCAATACGAGGAGGTCGCGGCGGAATTCAAACGCAGCGGCGCGCCGGTGGTCCAGTTGCTGCAGGATTTCGGGATCATGAAGCTCGAGGACATCCTGCACGTGATGGCCACCAACCTGGGCACGGAAGTCGTTTCGCTGAAGGACATCAACTTTTCCCCCGAACTTTTGAAAGCCATTCCGGCCAACGTCGCCCGGATGTATCATTGCATGCCGGTGGCCATGAAGAATGGCACGTTGCAGGTCGCGCTGGCCGAGCCCCTCGATCCGGCTCACGCGGATGAAGTTGGTTTCGCCAGCAAACGCGACGTGCAGGTGGTGGTGGCCGATCCGGTCGAAATTGAAAAGGCGGTGGAACGGCATTACGGCCAGGAGGAAGCCGAGGATTTTTCGAAAATTCTCAAGGAACTTGGGTCCGACGCCGACATTGCGCGCGAAGTCAGCGAAGCGACGGACAATGCCAAACTGGAGGAGAACCTGGCCAACCAGGTGCCCATCGTGAAATTTGTGAACCTGGTGATGTATCAGGCCATCCAGGACCGCGCGAGTGACATCCATTTTGAACCGTTTGAAACCGAGTTTCGCATCCGCTACCGCGTGGACGGCGCGCTTTACGAAATGTCGCCGCCGCCCAAGCACCTGGCGTTGCCGGTGATTTCGCGCCTGAAGGTCATGGCGAACCTGAACATTTCCGAGAAGCGCCTGCCGCAGGACGGGCGCATCAATTATAACGTCGCCGGCCGCCAGGTGGACCTCCGCGTGTCCACCCTGCCGACGCAATTCGGCGAGTCGGTGGTGCTGCGCGTGCTCGACCGCCAATCGGTCAACCTGGACGTCAGCACGCTGGGGTTTCCCAAGTACCTGAATGATTACGTGCTGGAGGCGATCCAGCGGCCCAATGGCATTCTGATCGTGACCGGGCCGACGGGCTCGGGCAAGACGACGACGCTTTATTCCTGTTTGCGGCAGGTCAATACGATTGACGCCAAGCTGCTCACCGCCGAGGATCCGGTCGAATACGACATCGAAGGCATCATGCAGGTGGCCATCAACGACGCGGTGGGCATGACGTTCGGCAAGGCTTTGCGGTCGTTTTTGCGCCAGGATCCGGACATCATCATGGTGGGGGAAATGCGCGATCTGGAAACCGCGCAAATTTCCATCCAGGCGTCGCTGACCGGGCACCTGGTTTTGAGCACGCTGCACACCAACGACGCGACGGGCGCGGTGACGCGTTTGATCGACATGGGCGTGGAACCGTTTTTGATTTCATCCACGCTGATGGCGGTGCTCGCCCAGCGGCTGGTGCGGACCATTTGCAAGAATTGCCGGACGCCGTTCGAGCCGACGGAGGAACAACTGTCCCTGTTGAA
>Ga0265320_10002324_pt1 | contig 13345 bp, 13 predicted proteins | sample 4827metaG_FD_202087 | JGI IMG/M metagenome (GOLD analysis project Ga0265320, IMG submission 202087) | Rhizosphere microbial communities from Carex aquatilis grown in University of Washington, Seatle, WA, United States - 4-8-27 metaG | ecosystem: Host-associated > Plants > Roots > Rhizosphere >...
TCATCTGCGTGTTCGCACAGGTGCTTCACGGTCCAATCCTCAACGGCCACGCCAACGATCGGACAGTCGAGCAGCCCGCGCGCCTCGAGTCTGTAGAGCGAGCGCAGCGTCATCTTCCTGGCGAGATCGCCGGTGATGCCAAAGATCACGAGCACATCGGCGGGTTCACTCATCCGCGGCTCCCTGCCGGCGCAGCGCAAGACCCGTCAACACCTCACGCACCGTGCGGTCGGCGATCAGCGCCGTCACGTCGGCGGAGCCGACGGCTGTCGGGATCACCTCGACAAGTTCGGCGCCGACCACGTCGAGCTCGGTGGCGAGCACGCGCGCAGCCCAAAGCAGCTGCGCGGTGCTCATCCCCCCGGGCTCGGGGGTCCCGGTTCCCGGGGCCAGCGACGGGTCGAGCACGTCGATGTCGATCGACAGGAAGACCGGACCGCTGCCGACGATCGCCACGGTCCGCCCCACGATCTCCTCGATCGACAGCGTCCGCACGTCCTCCATCAAGAACGACGTGATGCCCCGCTCGCGTTGCCAGGCGAACGTCTCCTCGCCGGGCCAGTACCCGCGCAGCCCGATCTGGACGTAGCGCGCGGCGTCTACAACGCCACCCTCGACCAGGCGGAACATCGGCGTCCCGTGCGAGCGCTCCACGCCGAAAACCGTCGTGCCAGTGTCGGTGTGGGCGTCCAGGTGGACCAGCCCCAGCGGCCCGTGCCTGGCGGCGACCGCGCGCATGTCGGGCTCGGCGATTGAGTGGTCTCCTCCCAGGACGAACGGAATCGCCCCGGCCGCAACGACCTCACCCACCGTGCGCTCGATCGCCGCGTGAGTGGCCGTGGGATCGCCGGGCACGACGGGCGCGTCACCGTAGTCGAGCACCGAGAGCGTCGCGAACGCGTCGATGGCGGCGTCGAGGTGACGGCCCGGCGGACAGCCGGCCGCCCTTATCGCGCGCGGCGCGAAGCGGGTGCCGGGGCGATCGGACACGAGATCGTCGGTCGCCGCGCCGACGATCGCCACATCAACACCCGCCAGATCCCCCGGATCCTCGCTGTAGCGCTGGCCGGCGAAGCTGAGCAGGCCGGTGAAGTCGGGCTTCTCCCCGTATTCGGCCCAGCGTGTGAGCGGGTCGATCATCCCCGCGGACGCTACCAGCGTCGCGTCGGGTGACTAACCTCTGCTGCGGTGAGACAGCAGCTTCGACCCCTTTTCGACCGCGTCGTGATCAAGGAGCTCGAGCCGGACCGGATCCGGCAGTCGGGACTGGTCGTGCCCCCTGGCACTCACGAACCGCCGCCCCAGCATGGGATCGTGCTCGCCGTGGGGACCGGGCTTGACTGGTGGGCACAGGCCGGCATCGAGATGCCCGTGTCGCCGGGCGATCACGTGGTATTCCCGTTCTCGGCCGGCAGCTGGGTCGAGATCGAGGAGGAGCGCCTGCTCGTCTGTCGTGTCGGCGAGCTGCTGGGAGTGCTCGAGTTCGTCGAGGAGCCCACGGTGCTGCGCGAGTCGGACTGACCCGCGACGGCACGCTGACCGTCGACTCCGCGCGGCGCTGGCCGGCGCCGCTGCAAGGAGCGGCTCGCCGCGCACAGCGGCTCGCCGGCCTCAGGCGGCCGCGTAGCGGCGCAGAGCCTCGACGAGCGGGCCGAGCTCGCGTCCCCTGGCGGTGAGGCGGTACTCGACGCCGGGCGGGCTCTCCGGGATGACGGTCCTGACGATCAATCCCGCGCGCTCGAGGTCGCGCAGCCGCGAGGAGAGCATCCGGGGTGATATGCCGACGACGGCCGAGCCGAACTCGTTGAAGCGCACGGCCCCGGAATGAGCGGCGACGACCACCTGGATGAGCCACCGGCGTTCCAGCAGGTCCGCCGCGAGGCGGACCTGCGGATTCACCGGCTCGCAGCTACGACAGCGCGACATCGCGCGCCGGCTCGAGCGCGAGTTCGAGCACCTCGGCCACGGTCATCACCGGGTGAAAGCGCACGCCTTCGCGCACCTCGCTCGGGATCTCGTCCAGGTCGCCGCGGTTGCGCTCCGGCATCACGATGTCGGTCAGGCCCGCGGCGCTGGCAGCCAGTGCCTTCTGCTTGAGCCCGCCGATCGGCAGCACCCGCCCCTGCAGCGTGACCTCGCCGGTCATGCCGACGGTGTGCTTGACCGGCCTGCCCGACAGCAGCGACGCGAGTGCGGTGACCATCGTGACACCGGCGCTCGGGCCGTCCTTGGGAATCGCCCCGGCGGGCACGTGAATGTGGAATTCACGTTCCTCGAAGGCGTCGTAGGGGATTCCCAGCTCGGCTGCGTGTCCGCGGACGTAGGAGAGCGCGATCCGCGCGGACTCCTTCATCACGTCGCCGAGCTGCCCCGTGAGGACCAGTCCGGCGGCTGAGCCGTGCGACTTCATCGATGTCGCCTCGACGAACAGAACATCGCCGCCCGTGCCCGTCACGGCGAGCCCGGTTGCCACGCCGGGGACCGCGGTCCGCGCCGCGGACTCCTGGAAGAACTTCTGACGTCCGAGCGCGTCTCGGATGGCCGCGATGTCTACGGCGACGGGGGCATCGACCTTGCCCGAGGCGATCCGAGTGGCCGTCTTGCGCAGCAGCTTGCCGAGCTCGCGCTCGAGGTTCCGGACGCCCGCCTCACGGGTGTACTCGGAGATCACCGTGCGAACCACCTCGTCCGAGATCGTGACCTCGCCGTCGAGCAGACCGTTGCGGTCGCGCTGGCGCGGCCAGAGGTAGCCCTTGGCGATCGCCAGCTTCTCCTCGCCGCTGTAGCCGTCGAAGGAGATCACCTCCATGCGGTCAAGCAGCGGTCCCGGGATCGTGTCCGCCTGGTTGGCGGTCGCGATGAAGAGCACCTGGCTGAGGTCCAGCTCGACATCGAGATAGTGGTCGCGGAAGCTGTGGTTCTGCGCCGGGTCGAGGACCTCCAGCAGCGCTGAGCTCGGGTCGCCGCGCCAGTCGGCGCCGACCTTGTCGACCTCATCGAGCAGGATCACCGGGTTCATCGTTCCGGCATCGCGCAGGGCACGGACGAGCCGGCCGGGCAGCGCGCCGATGTAGGTGCGCCGGTGGCCACGTATCTCGGCCTCATCGCGAACGCCGCCCAATGACATGCGCACGAACTCCCGTCCTGTTGCACGGGCGATCGACTCGCCGATCGAGGTCTTGCCGGTGCCGGGAGGTCCGATCAGCGTCAGGATCGCGCCGGACCGCGGGTCGGCTTCGATGCCCCGCTCCTGGCGCAGCTTGCGCACGGCCAGGTACTCGGTCACGCGATCCTTGACGTCCTCGAGTCCGGCGTGATCGGCGTCCAGAACCTCGCGAGCCGCGATCGGGTCCAGCCGTTCGTCGGAGCGCTTGTTCCATGGCAGCGCGATCATCCAGTCGAGATAGGTTCGGATCATGCTGGCCTCGCCCGACTGCTCGCCCATGCGCTCGAGACGGCCCAGTTCCTTGAGCGCCTGCTCGCTGGCCTGCTCTGGCATCTCGGCGGCCTCGATCTTGCTGCGGTACTCCTCGACGATCGAAGCGTCGTCCTCGCCCAGCTCCTTGCGGATCGAATCCATCTGCTTGCGCAGGAAGTAATCGCGCTGCTGCTTGTCGGCGCCCTCCTGGACGTCGTCGCGGATCCGCTTGCGAATCTGCAGCTCCTCGAAGCGCTCACGCTGGAACTTCAGCGCCAGCTCGAGCCTGTCAGTCACGTCGGTCGTGCGCAGCAGCTCCAGCCGCTGTTCGTAGCTCAGGTCGGGGCTGTAACCACAGGAGTCGGCGAGCATGCCGGGCTCGCTGATCGAGCGAAGCCAGCCCGTGATGCGGCCGTCGGCGCCACGCAGCTCGAGGATCTCCTCGACCACGGCGCGGTACTCGCGCGAGAGCGTCCGCGTGCGCGCGTCGACGGGGACCTCGTCGCGGCGCTCCTCCACATCCACGAACAGGGCGCCGTCGGAGCCGGTGCGCGCGGCGCCGATCAGCGCGCGATGCTCGGCCTCGACGTTGACGGCGTGACCGCCGCCCGGCAGCCGCACGCGTTCGGTGACCACGGCGACGACCCCGACTTCCGCGTACTCGCCCTCGTGGCGCGGAACCAGCACGACACGCTCGTCGTCGTTCACGGCGACCGTGAGCGTGATGCTCATGCCGGGAAAGACGACGGTGTCGTCGAGGGGGATCAGTCGCAGCTCACTCACAGATATCAACTCCCTATTTACTTACGAATGAGTAGTAAGTGTAGCACGGGGCCCACGCGCGCCCAACCGCCTGGTTAGGCTGTCGCCCATGGCCCAGATTTCCGGATCGGTCGCCGAAACGCTCGCCGCGCGCGCCGGCGAGGCGATGGAGCTCAACGACCGCTATCTGAACCCGCAACTCGGCCGGATAGTCCGCACGCTGGGCTTCGATCGCGTCTGGATGCACGGCGAGGGCGCTCATCTGATCGACGCGTCGGGCACGCGCTATCTGGACCTGCTCTGCGGCTACGGCACCTTCGCCGTCGGGCGAAACCACCCCGACGTGGTCGCCGCCCTGCACGAGCTGCTCGAAGCGCGCAGCGCAAGCCTCCCCCAGCTCGGCGTGAGCGTGCTGGCGGGCGTGCTCGCCGAGCAGCTCGTTGCGCTGGCTCCCCCGCGAATCGCGGCGATGGTGGCGGCCAACACGGGCACCGAGGCCGTCGAGGCGGCGATCAAGCTCGCCCGCGGCGCGACGGGACGTCCGCGGATCCTCTACGCGAGCCACGCGTTCCACGGCCTCACGCTCGGTGCGCTCTCACTCAACGGCGACGAGCAGTTCCGCGAAGGATTCGGCCCGCTCCTGCCGGGCACCGCCGAGGTTCCGTTCGGCGACCTCGACGTGCTGCGGGCCGAGCTCGCGCGCGGCGATGTCGCCGCGTTCATCGTCGAGCCGGTGCAGGGGAAGGGCGTCAACCTGCCGCCGGACGGCTACCTCGCCGCCGCTCAGCAGGCCTGCCGCGAGCGCGGCGCGCTGTTCGTCTGCGACGAGGTGCAGACCGGCCTTGGCCGCACGGGTCGCTTCTTCGCACTCGAGCACTGGGGTCTTGACCCGGACATGATCTGTGTTGCAAAGGCGCTGTCGGGCGGGTTCGTGCCGATCGGAGGTGTGCTCGTGTCAGCAGACATCCGCGATCGCGTGTTCGACGGGATGGAGCGCGGAGTGCGTCACGGCTCGACCTTCGGCACGGGCGACATGGCGGCGGCGGCCGGCATCGCCACACTCGCGGTGATCGAGCGCGAAGGCCTCGTGGCGCGTGCCGCGGCGCTCGGCGACCTGCTGCTCGAGCTGACGCGACCGCTCGTCGATCGCTACGAGATCGTGCGCGACGTGCGCGGTCTCGGCCTGATGTGGGCCATCGAGCTCGGGACGCCCGATCGCCTGCGCCGCCGCGCCGTCTGGAACCTCGTCGAGCGTGCGCAAACCGGGCTGGCGGCGCAGCTGATCGTGGTTCCGCTCTTCCATCGACACCAGATCTTCTGCCAGGTGGCCGGCCACCGCATGAACGTTGTCAAAGCTCTGCCCGCGCTCGTCGTCGACGAGGCCGAGATCCGCCGCTTCGCCGCCGCGCTGGAGGATGTCGTCGCCCGCGCCGACCGCATGGGTGGCGCCGTTGGGCGCCTGGGATGGGACCTGGCCCGCGGCAGCGCCCGCGCGCTGCGCCGGTGAAGGCGCTCGTAACCGGAGCCTCCGGCTTCATCGGCGGGCACGTCGTCACCGCGCTGCTGGCGTCGGGCATGGATGTGCGCGCGTTCGACCGCCGGCGGCCGGCCGGCGGCTCTACCGGCGCGGAGTTCTTCCAGGGTGATCTGCTCGAGCGCGACGCGGTGCGCCGCGCGCTCGCCGGCTGCGACGCGGTGTTTCACCTGGCGGCGCTCTACAGCTACTCCCGAGCAGATGCGGCGACGATGCAGCGCGTCAACGTCGAAGGCACGCGCCTCCTGATCGAGGAGGCGGCCGGGCGGCGGCTCATCCACACGTCCTCCTGCGCCACCTGCGGGCCGGTCGCCGGCCGCGCAGCCACCGAGGCGGACCGGCCCGCGGGCTGGGAGCTGGGCGTCCCCTACAAGCGCACGAAGCTCGAGGGGGAGCGGATTGCGCTCGACGCCGCCGCGCGGGGAGCCGACGTTGTCGTCGTCAACCCGACGACGCCGGTCGGTCCCGGCGATCACGGGCCAACGCCGACCGGCAAGATGGTGGCGGACGTGGCGTCTGGACGCGCGCGCGCCTACCTGGCCGGGAGCGCGCTCAACGTCGTCGCGGTCGAGGATGTCGCCCGCGGTCACCTGCAGGCGTTCGAGCTGGGACGAGCGGGCCAGAGGTATCTGCTCGGCGGTGAGAACCTTTCGATGCGAGATGTATTCGCCGCCATCTGCGAGGCCGTCGGCCGAGCGGCACCGAAGCTCGCCGTCCCCTGGCCGGCCGCCTACGCCGCGGCCTGGATCGCCTCGCGGCTGATCCGCGAGCCGCGACTGCTCGTTCTGGACGAGGTTCGCGTGGCGCGCTGGCCGATGCTGTTTGACGATTCACTCGCACGCGCGGAGCTCGGCTACAGCTCGGAGGCTGCGGTTTCAGCGCTGGCGCGGGCCGCTCGAGCGGTTGGGCCCGCCGTCTGAGCGCCGTCCGCGATGCCCTGCGAGCACAGGCTCGCGGGCGACACACGGTCAACCCAGATGGGGGCCGCCACAACGATCGCGGCCGCCGAGCCCGTCCCGGTTGCGCGGCCGTGGCGGCCACACGCGCCGGTTCGCTTCGACCCCGCCGGGCAGCCGTTGCCAACGCGCTAGCGTGACCTCGGTCCGTGACCACCTTCGCCGAACGAAAGGGGAAGCCGTGTCCCTTCTGAACCCTGCCGCACGTCAACTGATCGAGTCCGGCAAGCTTGCGCACCTCGTGACCCTCGCCCACGACGGGAGCCCGCGCGTGGCGATCATCTGGGTCGGGCTCGACGGCGACGAGATCGTCGCGGGGCATCTCGACACCGGTCAGCACAAGCTGCGCAACATCGCCGCGGATCCGCGGGTCGCGCTCTCGATCGAGGGCGACACGGTCAACCCGATCGGCATGCAGGAGTACCTCGTGATCCGGGGACGCGCCCGCCTGCAGGCCGGCGGGGCGCCGGAATTGCTGCAACGGCTTGCTCGGGTCTACATCGGCCCGGACGCCGTGTTTCCGCCGATGGCCGACCCGCCCGAAGGAATCGTGTCGCGGATAACCGTCGAGCACGTTGGCGGCATCGGCCCCTGGAGCTGACCGATCGGCGGGCATGCTCGCGGCGAGCCGGGGTCGTTCACCGATCCGCCGGCCACTCCCCCGTGCGGTCGAACTCCTCGCGCGCGGCGGCCTCGCGGGCGCGATCCGGTTGGCTCTGCGGTCCCAGGCGCCCGACAATCACACCCACCACGACGATAAGCATCAGCGCCAACAGGGCCGAGCCAACCACCTCCTGCACACCGCCGCCGGGGACGGCGAGCAGCACAAACCCCGCCAAACCCGCGATTCCCACCGTCACGATGCCAGCGCGCTGCCGCACGGCGGCCAGCGTATTGGCTGGCGCGCGGACCGGCGGTCCGATCGGACTCGCGGTGCGCGCAAACCGGCGGTCCGCCGGCGGTCCACGGACTGGCGGTCCACTCGGACTCGCGGTGCGCGCAGGCCGGCGGTCCGCCGGCGGTGCGCTCAGGACTGGCGGTCCGCTCGGACCGGCGGTGCGCTCAGCTCGAAACCGCCGTCGGCCGATCGCCGCCGGGATTCTCGGGGGATGGCGTCGGCGGAGTTGCCTGCTCGGGCACGACCACCCCAACCGCTGCGGCGGCAGCCAGCGCGAACTCTGCCGTCGAAGCGAACCGGCGCCCCGGATCCTTGTCGATGGCCTGGACGATCACGAGATCGAGCGCCTGCGGCACCGCCGGCCAGTGGCGGCTGGCGTGCGGCGGCTCATCGTGCAGGTGCGCAGCGATCACCGCGGCGTCGCTTGCGGCCGGATACGGCACGCGCCCTGTCACCGCCTCGTAGAGCACGCAGCCGAGCGAGTAGATGTCCGCAGCGGCTCCCACCGGCTCGCCCCGAGCCTGCTCGGGCGACATGTATGCAACCGTCCCGAGGCGCTCCCCCACGCCGGTGAGGCCTTCACCGCCGAGTTCCCGCGTGACGCCGAAGTCGGTCAGATAGGCGTGGTCGCGGTCGTGCAGCAGGACGTTGGCCGGTTTGACATCGCGGTGCACGAGGTTGCGCGCATGCGCCGCGCCGAGCGCGCCGGCGATCTGGCCGATCAGGGCGACGGCTCGCGTCGGTGAGAGCGGCCCTTCGCTCGCGAACACATCCGCGAGACTCGGTCCGGGAACGAGTCGCATCGCGATGAACAGCAGCCCGCCGTCCTCGCGCGCCTCATAGACCGGGATCACGTGCGGATGCTCCAGCGCCGCGGCGACGTGGGACTCGCGCACGAAACGCGCGCGGAACTCCTCATCATCGGCGCGCGCCGGGTCGATCAGCTTCAGTGCCACCGGCCGTCCGAGCGTGAGCTGCTTCGCTTCGTACACGACGCCCATTCCGCCGCGCCCGATGAGCGCGACGAGCCGGTAGCCGGCGATGACCGACTCCGGTCCGATCGCCCGCGCGCGGACGCGCAGCGCCATGCCGGGGTCTGCGAGCACCGCCTCGACCACCGCTGGGTCAAAGCGGGCGAAGCGGTCGCGCAGCAACGCAAGCTCGCGGCGCTCGAGCGCGAGCGGGACTAGGACGGCTCCGGCGCCACTAACCGCCAGCGCCGCGAGAACCGGAACGAGCAGGTTGATCGTGCCGCTGTCGAATGCGATCTGGGTGCCGACCAGCAGAACCGCGACGGCCGCCAGGCCGGCCCAGACCATCATCGGCCAGCGCACCCGGCGCAACGCGAGGATCGGGAGCAGCAACGCCGCGACGACGAGCAGCAGCCAGTTGACCAGGGCCGTCACCGACCCCAGCGGGGCGCCGTTCATCAGCGTCGCGATCGCGTCAGCCTCGATCTCCGGGCCCGACATCGGTTGCGACGTCCACCCGCCCACCGCGTGCTGATCCTGAAGGTCGCCGGCCGTCGCGCCGACCACGACGATTCGCCCACGCACCGCGGCCGGGTCGAAGTGCGGCGAGAGCGCGTCGACGAACGAGTACGCCTTCACGGTGCCGGCAGGACCGGGAAAGTCGATCCATTGTGGCCCGCCGCGCAGCGTCGCAGCGAGTGTGGCGGACGACACTCCGGACGCGCGTGCCGTGGCCGCCGCAAAGCTCTGCAGGCCTTCCACCGACACCGGTATCTGGCGCACGGCGGAGTCGCTCGCCTCAGGGAACTGGGCACTTCCGACGCTCAATCCGAGCCTTCGCTGGTTGCGGATCCCTCCCAGCACGTTGGTGGCGCCGCTCGAATTCGTGGCGGCTCCCGCCATCACGAGGTGCCCATGGTCACGCTGCGCCGCAAGATAGAGCGCCACGTCGTCGGCGTTGTCTGTCGCGTGATCGAAGACGAGGTCGAACGCGATCGTGCGCGCGCCATCGCGGCGCAAACGGTCGATGATCCGCGCGTCCCACACGCGGCGGAACGGGAACGAGCCGTATCTGTTGCTGTCCAGCGTCCGGTAATCGATCCCGACGATGACCACGCCCGGCCACGGCTTCTGCGTTCCGCGGATCCCAAACCGCGCGTCGATCGTCTGCAACTCGAGGTTCCTGCCGAACGCGGTGTGCCAGGTCCCGTAACCGGCGGCGAGCGCGACCAGCGCGACGGCAAGCATCGCCGCCGGCAGGCCGAGCCGGGGCAGGCCCGCGAGCCGGCCCCTCAGCGTTCGGCTACGACGAGGCCCCACGTGATCGCTCGTTCAGCGAGCTGCGCGCGCTTTTGGTTCTGCGGCAGGCGGGCGACGCCGAACAGCTGATACATCGCGCGCAGATTGGCTTTGACCGCGTCCAGCGAAAGGTGGAGCTCCTCGCTGATCTGCTGGTTGCTCGCCGGCGAGGCGAGGTGCAACGACCCTCCGTACGGCCGGCACAGCGCCACCAGGACGCGGCGTTGGGTACCGCTGAGCTGATCGAGCGTGACGCCAATCGCCGCGCGGACCGTCGGCGCCGGCGCCGCCAGTGGGCTTCGAAACAGAACGACCGTGGCGCCGATCCTGATCGCATCCCCGTCGGCGAGACGCCGCCGGCCCGCAATGCGCTGTCCGTTGACGAACGTGCCGTTACTCGAGAGCCCGTCGTCGAGCACGATCCACTCCCCCGCGACACACTCGATTTCAGCGTGCAGCCGCGAAACCTCGGCGTCCCACGAGATCGCGACGTCGGCCAGCTCGTTGCGCCCGATCGTCACCCGTGGCCTGGTCTCGCCGTCGAGCGCCACGATCCGCTGCTGCTGCGCGCCGTCGCGAAGCACGAGAAAGGCTCGCCCGGTGCGCTCAGCCGACAGGCGCTCCTTCACCTCGCCTCCCGAGCGGGCCACCGGCGAGCCCGCTGCATCGCTGGGCCCGTTGCGCGCTGACGCGGTCACAACCCCGCGAGTGTAGACGCTGCGGCGCGCGGTTCAGCGGGTCAGCGGCCGCGCACCAGGTACTGGTGGCCGGCCGTCAGGATGAGGCTGCGGTGACGAACGAGGTCCGTCAGCTTGACCTTCCCCGCGGAGACCGCGACCAGCGTGCCGTCGCAGCGATCGGCCACCTTCCATCTGGTCCCCTGGTCGGCTGCGGTCGCGTAGTGCCCGCGCGTGGAGAACTGGCCGTGGGCGTTGCCGAACACCTGATTGACGACCTTCTTCGATTTCGGCCTCTGCTTCCTCGCGGGGGCGGCTGCGGCATGGGCCTGCGGCTTGCTGACGCACGCTTTGAAACTGCTCGCGAGCACCAGCACCGTCGCGGTCCCCCGCCCCGGCTGCGTCACCACGAACACACCGCCGGCGAACAGGCCGCTAGCGACCTCTCCGTGGCCAATTCCGCTCTGGACCAGCACCGTCCCGTGTCGCGCGTCAAAAGTCGCGCCGAGCGGGACCAGCTCACCCGCGGCAAGGGACACGAAGTGGTGCTTTCCCGGCAGCTTGATCAGCACGTCACCGGCCGCGACGGTCGCGCCGACCGTGGTGCCGCGCACCGGCGCGAGCGTCGAGCCGGTCGTGAAGGTCTGATCGGGCGTCGCCGTCTCGCAGATCGCTGAGCCACAGTCGCTGGCGACGAGGCGATAGTGGTAGGTGGTGTAAGGCGCCAGCCCGCTCAGCGGCGCGCTCACGGCGACACCGGCCGACGTCGCGGTGGCCGCCGACGACGGCGTCTGAAGGCCGTACGCGGTGCTCGTGCCGTATTCGAAGTGGTAGCTGACCGCGGTCGCTGCGCTTCCGATCGGCTCAGCGATAGTGCCCGAGAGCACCGCGCCGGCGAGTGTCACGGCCGACACCGGCGTCAGGGCGGCGGTCAAGGCCGGTGGCGTGACCGGCGCCGCGCCGGTCGTCGGCGGCGGCGGTGCCAGCGGCGGTGTCAGGGGCACGCGATCGACCGTGCTTGCGGTGCGATCGATGACGAACAGAGCGTCGGCTCCACCCGGATCCTTGAGGATCGACGCGATCGTGTCCGCCGTTGGCACGATGGCGGGGTAGTTGGCGAAGACGCCTGCGGTCGTAACCGACGTCAGGCCGCCGTCTGTGCCCGCGTTGTCAGGCATCCACAGCCGGCCGTCGGGCCCCGCCGCGATCAGATCGGGGTTCGCGTTCGATCCGTCGGGCAGGTCGAACGCCGTGACGGCGCCCTGCGGCGTGACCCGCAGCACGGCCGACGGATTCGAGCCGCTGCCGGCGCTGCCGGTCCAGAGGTTGCCGTCGGGGCCGACCACGATGTTGCCCAGCGTGCCTACCACGCCGACCGGGTGTTGCGTGACGTCTCCGTTCTGATCGACGGACCCGATCTCGTCGCCTCCGCTGCCCGGCTCGGTGAACCACATCGTCACGCCGTCGGGCCCCTCGACGATCGACTCGGGGTTGGCGTTCTCGGGCAGGTCGGCGGCGGGCGTCACTACGGTGTACGGCGGCGCAAGCTCATCGATCGCGTTGCCGCCGACTCCTCGTGCCACCCAGAGATTGCCAAGGCTGTCGCCGGCGATCGCGGACGTGCGGTACAGCAGACCCGAGTGCGTCACCGCGGTCACCACACCCGACGGCGTGATGCTCTCGAGTCCTCCGTAGTCGCCGGCGAGGACCGTGAACCACAGGACGCCCGCCGACTTGGTTGCGGCGACCCCGGCCGTGATCGCGGTGGGCGCAGGCAACGGCGGCGGTGCCGTGGACTCCGGGATGATCGTGCTGGTCGAGTACTCCACGACCTTGCCGGAGCTGACCGTCCCGACGTGGTAGACGTTGTTGGAGTCGTGGTTCGTCTCCACGAACCAAGGATTCCCGTCCGGCCCCGAGGTGAGGCCCGTGGCTCCCGTTGGGCCGGTCGAGCCCGTCGGGATGGCGTAGGGCACCGGCGCGCCCGGCGAGTCCGCTCCCGCGAGCGCAGCCCAGCCAAGGATCGCGATGCAGGCGATCGAAGCGGCGGCGGCCAGGCTCCGTCTCATCCCGCCACCACCCGCGCACGCTCGCCGCGTGCCTCGACAAGGTCACCGTCGTGCAGCTGGCGACCGCGCCGCGTCTCCGCGACGCCGTTCACGCGCACGCCCGCGAGGGCGAGCAGCGCCTTGCTGTCGCCGCCGGACTCCGCGATCCCGCTGAGCTTCAGCAGCTGGCCGAGGCGGATCGTCTCGCCGGTGATCTGAATCTCCTGGGTCGCGGGCACGAGGTGATCTTGACGAAATCTCCACGTCGGCACCGCACATCTTGATGCGGCCCACACGGAGGCGCTCCTACGCTGATTCCAATGACTGGCGACATCATCGCGATCGTCCTCGGGATAGTCGCGTTCGCGGTGCTCTACCTGATGATCGAGGGGATCGACCGCGTATGACCGTGCTCGGCTACTTCGTCGCCCACATGAGCGCCGCCGATTTCCTTGGCCTGGTCGTGTCGGTCATCATCTGCGTCTACCTCGGGTACGCGCTCATCCGCGGGGAGCGGTTCTAGGCCATGACCGTCAACGGCTGGCTGCAGATCCTCGCCTTCTGCGCCGCTCTGATCATCCTCTCGCCGTTCCTCGGCCGCTATATGGCCAAGGTCTACACCGGCGAACGCGTCTTCTTGACGCCGGTCTTCGGCCGGTTCGAACGACTGCTCTACCGCTGTTTCGGCGTCAACCCCAAGCGCGAACAGGACTGGAAGTCCTACGCGCGCAGCCTGATCATCTTCTCGCTCGCCGGCTGGATCATCCTCTACATCGTCCTGC
>Ga0265320_10002325_pt1 | contig 13342 bp, 12 predicted proteins | sample 4827metaG_FD_202087 | JGI IMG/M metagenome (GOLD analysis project Ga0265320, IMG submission 202087) | Rhizosphere microbial communities from Carex aquatilis grown in University of Washington, Seatle, WA, United States - 4-8-27 metaG | ecosystem: Host-associated > Plants > Roots > Rhizosphere >...
TGGCGGGGATGGTGTTTACGTTGATCCAGCGGATTTTTGAGCATCAATTCGAGCGGATCGGCCTGCAGCCGGTGCCGGGATTCGCAACGGTGGTGATTTCGATTCTGTTCCTGGGCGGCATCCAGCTCCTCTGTCTGGGCATCCTGGGTGAATACATTGGCCGCATTTACGAAGAAGTGAAACGGCGGCCGCGGTGGGTAATCAAGGAATCGGCCGGTCTTCCCACGCAGCCCGGGCCGGAAGTTCATCGCGACGAGTGAATATTCCCCGATGGAACCTCTGAAGGACATTTTCGCCCGAAAACGGCAGTTCATACTTTACTGCCTCATCGGCGGTACCGGGGTGACACTGGATTTCCTGGTTTATTCGGCTCTGGTCGGGGCGGCCCAGTGGCACGTTCAATATGCCAATGCCGTCGGATACGCCAGCGGCACGGTGTTGTCCTTCATCCTGAACGCGCGCTATAACTTCAAAACCAGCGACCGGCTGGCAATGCGGTTTCTCTGTTTTTGTGTCGTGGCGTTGCTCGGCTGGATGGCTTCGGCGGGCGTCCTGTATCTGCTGGTGAACCGGTTTGGCCTGGACAAATACCTGGCCAAGCTGGCGACGATTGTGGTGGTGGTGATGGTGCAATATAATCTCAACCGCCTGCTGTCTTTTCGGAAAATTGAATCGCCATCCAATGGCTAAGCCACTCCTGATCATCGGCGGCGGCATCACCGGCCTGACGGCGGCATATCTGGCGGCCCGGGCCGGGCGGGAGGTGACGGTGCTGGAAGGTTCGGCGGCGATGGGCGGATTGCTGCAAACCTTCCCGGTGGGCGGCAACCGCCTGGAATATTTTTATCACCACCATTTCACCCACGACGCGGAGTTTCGGTGGCTGCTGCGCGAGCTGGGGATCGAAGACCGGCTCGAATTTCACCGCTCAACGATGGGGGTGTTCCGGAATGGGCACATCTACCCCTTCAATGGCGTGGGCGATTTATTGCAATTCAAGCCGTTGAGTTTTTTTGACAAAATCCGGTTCGGACTGAGCAGTGTGTATCTGGCGCGGGCGATGGACTGGCGCCGGAGCGAGGACATGCCGGCGATGGAATGGTTTCGGCGGCACGCGGGCGCCAGCACAACGACGGCGTTGTGGGAGCCGATGTTGAAGATCAAATTCGGGCCGTATGCGGAACAGGTGCCGGTGGCGTGGATGGTGGGGCGGATGCGGCAACGGTTGAGTTCGCGGCAAGCGGGCGGGGAAAAACTAGGCTACCTGCGCGGAAGTCTAAAGGTGTTGCTGGACGCGCTGGATGCGGACTTGCGGAAACGCAACGTGAAATTGATCACGAATGCCCGGGTGCAGCAACTGGTGACCAGGGACGGCCGGGTGCAACAGGTGGAGACGAGCCAGGGCACGTTTGCCGCGGACGAAGTGCTGCTGACCGTGCCGACACCGGTGGTGGCGCGGTTGTTGCAGGCGCAATTGCCGGATTATGCGGCGAAGCTGGACCAGGTCGAGTATTTTGGCGCGGTGTGCACGGTGTTGGAGTTGTCCCGGCCCTTGAATTCAATTTACTGGTTGAATGTGGCCGATCCGGGGTATCCGTTCGGAGGCGTGATCGAGCACACCAACCTGGTGCCGGCGTCGGAATATCAGGGCCGGCATCTGGTCTATCTCTCACGTTATTTTGCAGCCAATGACATGCTGGCAACCGCTCCGGAAGCGCAAATCCGCGAGATCATGCTGTCGCCGCTGAAGCGGATCGCGCCGGGCTTTACCCCGGAAATGTTGCATGAGGCGCACGTCTTCCGCACCCTGACGGCGGCGGTGGTGTGCGGTCGTAATTTTTCGAAACGCGTGCCGGGCTGCCGCACGCCGCTGGCCAATTTGTTCCTGGCGAACATGACTCACATCTACCCCGACGAACGCAGCTGCAACAACTCCATCCGCGTGGCGGCGGAAGCGTGCCGGGTGATGGGGATGAACAGTTCGATGGTGCCCCGGGGCGCCTCGTTGTCGGGACTGATTGGAATGGAATGAATCGCAACGAAACCTGACCCATGAAACTGAATGCTGCCGCGTCGAGCGAACCGCCGGGCCAATCCCTTTTGTCATTCGGTGAAGTGCTGTTGTTTCTGGTGAGCAGTGTGGGCTGCCTGACGATGGTCTTCGGAGCGGTGTTGTGGAACCAGGCGCTGCTGGCGCCGCTGGATATCCCGGCAGCGATGTACGCAAAGTATCACTGGGTGGACCCGCAGCAGGGACCGACGCCGAACAACCATTACATTGTGGACATCTTCGACCACGAACTGCCGCGGCAGTACAGCATTTACCGGGCGGTGCAGGTCGGGGAATTTCCGTGGTGGGACCCGTACACGGATTGCGGGCGTCCCCTGGTAGCGGAGGCCCATATCAGCGGAACGGACGCCTTGCGGCTGGCCTTGTACCGGATGATGCCATTTGTGCAGGCGTATAACCTGACGAAGCTGTTGCATTCATTTTTGCTGGGACTGGGCGCGTTCGTGCTGCTGCGCTTTTGGGGGCACCGGCGGTGGGTGGCGCTGCTGCTGGCGCTGGCATTTGAGTTTGCGGGCACGTTCGCACTGTTCCAAACACCTTTGTCGGTTCCGGCGGCAGCGGCGTGGTATCCGTGGATCTGGCTGGCCTGGTCGTTGTTTGTGCAGAACCACAAGGCGTTTTGGATCGGAGCGGGAGGATTTTTTTGCGCGCTGAGTTTTCTGGCTGGTAACCAGCAAACCCACGTTTTCCTGGTCGCGTTCGCCGGGTGTTTTGTGATCGGCAACCTCTGGCATGATTTCACCACGTGGAAGGCAGCGCTGGGAGCGACGATTTTTTCACCGTTGTTGGGCGGCCTGATGACCCTGCCGGTGCTGCTGCCGCAGGCGGAATTATATGAACTGTGTGGACGGACGCCGGCCTTTGCCGATTTCTCTAAAATCAAGCTGCTGACCGGCGCGGCAAGTTTAACGGGCATATTTCCCTGGGCCCTGGGAACCTTCCGTTCGATTGACGCCAGCAAGGTGTTCGGCGAAACCGGTCTGGGATTTTGCCTGTTCATCGGCTCCGCGGCCGTGGCGCTCGCGGTGCTGGGCACAGTGGGCTTGTTTTCGCGGCGGACGCCGCAGGGATGTGTGGGGCTGTTGCTGGTATTGACCTATCTGGTCGTTTGTTCGACGCCGCTGGTGGCAGTTTTCTACACGCGGTTGGCAGCGCTGGCAGTATTGGGATTGTTGGCCCTGGCCGCGGAAGGATCGCGGGATATACTGGAGGATATGATTTCAAACCGGCAGAAACAGACGGCGCGACTGGTGTTCCTCGCTATGCTCGCAGCGATGCTTTGCTGCAATCTGTTTGCCTTCGTCGTCTTTCCCCGCGTGAAGGACCGCATGGAGACCGTGCTGCTGCAACGCGAAGTGCAGAACCCCTCATTCCCCGCCTCGCCGGCACTGCGCCGCGAGCAGATCAAGAACCTCCCGCGGGAGATTTCGGTGCTCAATCCGGAGACCCTATGGAGCCTGCTGGCAGTCGGGGCATTGCTGGCCGCGGTGTCCACGAAACATCCCGGAAGGCGTCCGTTGTGGCTGCTGTTGGCGCTGGGGTTGAATTTGCCGCCGGAAATGAGTTTTGTCGGGCGATTCACAACCCGCGTTCCGGTGGCACAATGGCAGATGCTGTCGCAAGGCGGCCCGGAACAGAATGCCATGGCCGATGTTCTCCGGAACGGATTGCGTTTGAAGGAAATATCCCCGACGCGGTTCGCCGGAGTGTTCCCGAGCGCGACGGCGAATTATTACCGCGTCCATGTGACGCATACCTATACCTCTTTCAAATTGCCCGACCTGGAAAAGATATGGAATCTGGAACCCGGACGCGGCCCCTGGCAGGACTTCATTTGTACGAACGACTCGTCCGTTCCCGGAGCGGGAAAGCCGATTCGGACGACACCGACGAACATGCCCAGCCGGTTCCAGTGGCAAAAGGCCTCCGGCCGGCAGGTGGAGATAACAGCGGAAACGCTCAATACGGTAACCGTCGAAGTGAAGGACGGCGAAGCCAGTGACTTATTGCGAACGGACCGGTATTATCCAGGTTGGAAACTGCTGTCGCCAAAACTGCAGACGCGGTTGGAACAGGGGGCTTTTCTGGCGGTGCAGGTGCCGCCGGGCGAGCACACTCTGGTCTTTCAATACCGTCCGCGGGGACTGGAGCCGTGCCTGTTCATCGGAGCAGCAGCAGTGTTAATTTGCGTGGGATGTTTGCTGGCGGGCAGGCGTCGAATTTGAGCCCGGCACCCAAACACAAATTTGGGAAATGTGCTTCATCCAGAACCGCGCGAAGAGGCAGGCTGGTTTATTGAATCACAGCGAACGTTTCACCGCGCGCGGTGGCTCCGCGACCCGGGCCCGCCAGTGGCCATGAGCCCGGTGGCAGCCCGCGTCAATCGCAGTCCTTCCAGGGTCAACAACGGATCGACGGCCGTGATTTCAGGCAGTTTTGCTGCCAGCAAGCGCGCGTAACCGCCGGTGGCAACGACCGGCAACTGTTTCACTTTCAATTCGCGTTTCAATTCGGCGATCAGCTCCCGGACGAGCCCGCGATAACCGTGCACCGCGCCGATGAGCATCGCCTCTTCGGTGCTCTGGCCGATGCTCGTTTTGATTTCGCGAATCCTAATGCGCGGCAACAACGCCGTTTTTTCGTGCAGATAATCCGTCATCGCCGCCAGTCCCGGGGCAATGATGCCGCCGGCGTAATCGCCGGCGCGATTGACCACGTCGAAGGTGACCGCGGTGCCGAAATCCACCACCACCACCGGCGCGCCAAAGTGATGCCGCGCGGCGATCGCATTGGCCAGCCGGTCCGGGCCAATGCTGTCCGGTTTCGGATAATCAATGCCCAGGCCACCCGGGGTTCGGAACGTGAGTTCGAACGCTTTCAAGTCCCAGATCTGCCGGATGGTTTTGCGGACGACCGGAGTCGCGCGCGGCACGACGCTGCACAGCGCCGCACCGGCCAGCCGGGTCCGGCCGACGAATTTTCGCATCCGCCCCGCGCTCGAACCGTTGAACCAGCCGGCCGTGGGAATGTTGGCCTGCTTCCAGACGCGGCGCGCGTCCGCCAGGCCGACGTGCGTGTTCGTGTTGCCGATGTCGAAAAGCAAAATCATGGAGCAATCCAAAATGAGAAATTAAAAAGGCAATCCGCCGGCACTTTCCGCCGTAACGAATTTTTAATTATTAATACTGCCTTTTTCATTTTTCGAGGGTCACATCGCCGCCCGTCACGCGTTCCAGGTGGCCGTGCTCCGTGCGCAACAGCAGGGCGCCGTCGTCATCGAGCGATTCCGCCCGGCCGCGCAGCCGGCGCTCGCCGATCTGGATGGTTACCCCGTGGCCAATGGTCCGGCAACGCGCCTCCCATTCGTCCGCCACCGCCGCGAAACCGCCGCCGCAAATCCGGGCATAATCGGCATCCAGTTCGCGCAAAATCGCCGTCGCCAGTTCCGCCCGCGAAATCATCCGGCCCGACTCGATTTTGAGCGAGGTCGCCAGCTTGCGCAATTCCGGCGGAAATTCACCCGCGCCCAGGTTCACGTCCACGCCGATGCCCAGGATGACATGCCGGACCCGGTCCGGTTCCGCGCTTAACTCGGTCAAAATGCCCGCCACTTTCTTCCCGCGAATCAAAATATCATTCGGCCATTTGATTTCGAGCGGCAAACCGGTCACGATTTCGATCGCGCGCAGCAGGGCGATGCCCGACGCCACGGTCAATTGGGTCGTTTCCTGCGGGCGCAAATCCGGCCGCAGCAAAACAGAAAACCAGAGCCCCTTCCGCCCGGGCGAAATCCATTTGCGGCCCAGCCGGCCCCGGCCCCGGGTCTGCGATTCGGCAAACACCACGGCCCCCTCCTTCACCCCGTCGCGCGCGAGCTTTTCGATCACGTCATTCGTCGAAGTCGTCTGCTCGAACACCCGGATGTCACGCCCGATGACCTTTGTCTTGCCCAGGCGCGCCAGGAGGTCGTCCGCCAGCAGCACGTCGGGCTCGTCCACCAGCCGATAGCCGAAATGCGGGCCCGCCTCGATTTCATAACCGAGCCGGCGCAACTCCTCAATGCGCGCCCAGACCGCCGCGCGGCTGATGTCCAACTGCTCGGCCAGGTCGGCGCCCGACACCCCGTCCGGGCTGCCTCGCAAGGCCAAAAGGATTTTTGCGTCGGCGGTCATGGGTTGGAAAACATTCCTTTCATTCCTCGAAATCCAGCCCGATGTCCACCGCGCGCGCCGAATGCGTCAGCGACCCGACGGAAATGAAATCCACGCCGGTCTTCGCAATCGTCGACACGTTGGCCAGGTTCACTCCGCCGCTGGCTTCGGTCTTCGCCCGGCCCCTGATTTTCTGCACCGCCAGCCGCAATTGCACCGGGTTCATATTGTCGAGCAGGATGATGTCCGCGCCGGCGTCGGCCGCCTGCTCGACCTGCTCCAGCGTGTCGGCCTCGACCTCGATTTTCAGATCCGGAAATTTCGTGCACGCGCGCTGGACCGCCGCCGCGATGGCGTTGGGCAGTTCATTTCTCAAGGCCAGGCGGTGGTTGTCCTTGACGAGCACCAGGTCGAACAAGCCGAACCGATGATTGGTGCCGCCGCCGCACCGGACGGCGTATTTTTCAAAGCGCCGCCAGCCAGGCGTGGTTTTGCGCGTGTCGAGGATTTGCACCGGCGTGCCTTTGACCGCCGCCACGAACTGCGCGGTCAAGGTGGCAATGCCGGAGAGCCGCTGGACGAAATTCAACGCCACCCGCTCGGCGCTCAACAGGGCGCGCGCCGGGCCGGCCACCTTCAGCAAAATGTCGCCGCCCTGGACGGGCTGGCCGTCCGGGACCAGCCGCTCGATCTGGATGGCGGGGGAAAGTTCGCGGAACGCGGCTTCGGCAAAATCCAGTCCGGCCACGACCAGCGATTCGCGCGCCTGCAGCACCGCCCGCGCCGTCGCCGTTTCCGGCACGGTCGCGAGCGTCGTGACGTCACCGCTGCCGATGTCCTCGGCCAGGGCGGCCTGGACGGCTTGGCGGATTTCCGCGGCGGACAATTCCATGCCGCCAAGATGGAGACAAAACGGAAAAATGGAAAAGGAAAAACGGGTGAATCAACTGGCCGGAGGAAGGGTGGCCGATGCCCCGGCGCGTCATTTGCCGGCGGCCTGTTGCGACGCGCTTTCATCGCGCACCCGGGCGGCTTCCATGAGCAGAAATTCCCACTGGCCTTCAATCGTGCGTTGCGGCGGCGGCTCGAAGGGCAGGAGTTCAAAGGAACCGCCGGCCAGGGCCAGCAATTGTTGCAACGCGCGCTCGCCTCGCTCACTGCCGACGGCGGCGTGGATGATGCTGCCATTTTCGATGTAAATCCGCCCGCGCAATTGCTGATCGTGGGCTTCGAGGATGGACGAGTTGCGGCCCAGGCATTCCATCTGGATGACGTCCTGCAAACCGACGCGGCGGAGCACCCCTTGAAACCCTTCGTGCGGCGTCCAGGTGATCAGTTCGTCCAGCATGACGAAGATGGATTTCAAGCCTTCGGCCGACCGGGGTTTCTCGATGAACAGATCGGCGCCGTTGGCCAGGCAGGTGGACCGGTTTTCCCCGGTGGCATTGCCGGTCAACACGGCTTTTTTCAAATCGGGATAGCGCCGCTGGAGGATGCGGAGAAACTGCGTGCCGTCCAACACCGGCATGATGACATCCACAATGGCCAGTTCGATCTTGTTGACCTTCAGGATTTCCAGGGCCTGGTCGGCCGAAGCGGCGCAATGGATCCGCCAGGTGTTGTTGCTCAGGAGGACGAACAAATCCCGGATGGTTTCCAGGAAAACATCCTCGTCATCCACCAGCAAAATCTGGTGCTGTTTCAGGTTCTGGTTTTGGGCGTTGGCATCATTCAGTGCCACCAGCGACGGCGGTGCCGTCTGCAGGACCAGGGCATTGGCCTCCGGTCCGGCCGCGGCCAGGATCGGCAGGGTGGCATCAGGAATTTCGGCGGCCGCGGATGCCGGGGCAATGGCCGGCGAGCCGGGAGGCATCTGCTTCGGGTCCGCCTTGATCTGTTCCAGTAATTTGGTGGCGCTGTTCCGGACCCAGTAATCCCGATGGTTCAAAGCCGTCCGGATTTCCGGCAATGTCAGCCGGGCACCTTCCGACTGTTCCCAATGCGGATCGACCTTCAACAAGGCGCTCGCGGCGGCCGTCCGCACGCAGCTTTCCGGGTCGAGGAGGGTCAGCACCAGCGGGTAAATCGCTCGCAGATCCGCAATTTGTCCCAAAGCCACAACCGCGCTTTCCCGCACGTCCCGGTCTGCGTCGCGCACCAGCCCGCAAAGCCCTTCCACCACCGCGGCGCTCCCCAAAAGGCCCAGCGCCTTGGCGGCATCCCGGCGGACTTCCCACGACGAGTCCTTCAACAGGCGCAACAGGGACGGGACCGCTTGCGCTCCGCCGCAACGGGCGGCCGCCTCCACGGCGGCGCCCCGCACGTTGGCATTGGAATCCCTCAGCAAACGTTCCACTTCAGGATAAACGGACGGATCGGCGTTGCGCTCCAGGGCCTCCAGCGCCGCAATGCGCACCGCCGGACTGCTCTTCCTCAGCGCCGCATACAGAGCCGGGATGACACGGGGTTCGTAAATTTCTCCCAGGGCTTTGACCGCCTCCAGTTGTTTGTTCGGCGGACCGGTCGACATCATTTCCAGCAACGGCTCAATGGCGTCGGCCCCCAACGCAACAATCTGACGTTGATTGCCCACCGCCAGGACCTGCAACACCCGTTGAGAATCCGAGCCCGGCCGCCAGCCCAGCCTTTCCAGACTGCGGGAGGCGCTGGCCCGCACCCGGGAATCATTGTCCCGGAGCACTTCGACCAACGGGTCCACCGCCTGCCGATCGCCGAGTTTCCCCAAAGCTTCCGCCGCGGACGCGCGGACCTGCGGGACCACGTCCTGGAGCATCTGGATCAAAGGCTCGACCGCCCGACGGTCTTGAAACCGTCCCAAGGCCTTGGCAGCGGCACCGCGGACATTGGCATCCCCATCCTTGACGGCAAAAATCAGCGGCCCGACGGAATCGACGTTGTCAGATTGCGCAAGTTTTTCGACTACCGCCAGACGCGTTGCAGCGTTGCTGGCGCGCAGTTGTTGATACGTCCACCACTGCATGATATTGGAAAGAAATAAAGCGTTTTTTGGGCCAATTATTACGTCCCCTGGCAGTCCCATTCTAAGGTTATCGGTAAAATTAAGCCCCTTTCAGCCCACACATGGTCATTCATCTGATGAAATAATTAACGGGTGGAGAAACTGTCAGAAATTGTAATGGCCCGGCCGGCGGCTCTGGGTTAGAAAGAATCCGGCAGGGTGGCCCAAAACGGACTGCCCGCGGCCGCAATCATGAATGGCAGTTTTATCCTGATATTTGTCCTGTTCGCTGGACTGATCATCGTGGCGGCAGTTTACAGTGCCATCGCCGCGCGTAAACGGCGGGCGGGGCTCCTCGCGCTGGCACAACGATTGAACCTGGATTTCAACCCGGGCACCGATTACACCCTGGCCGGACGTTTCGGCTTTTTGAAACAACTGGCCCAGGGCGATAACCGTTACGCCATCAATGTGCTCTCCGGAATCTATCAACAGAACCGCGTACTGGCGTTCGACTATCATTACGAAACCCACTCGACCGATTCCAAGGGCCACCAGACAACGCACGACCATTGGTTTTCCTTTTTCATCCTGACCCTGCCAGTATCCTTTCCTGAACTGACCATCCGGCGGGAAAATATTTTCACCCGGGTCGCCGAGGTGTTCGGCTATCAGGACATCAACCTCGAGTCCGCCGAATTCTCCAAGACCTTCTGCGTGCGGTCGCCGGACAAAAAATTCGCCTACGACGTCTGCAACGCGAAAATGATGGAATACCTGCTGGCCAACCGTGACCTGAGCGTTGGAATCGAGAAGGACGTGATCGCGCTGGCGTTCAACACCCGCCTCGCAGTTGAACAAATCGAGTTCAATTTGCAGCGGCTGGCAGAAATCCGGTCGCGTTTGCCGGAATACCTCTTCGCCATCGCCTGATGGCCGCAACCCACAACACCGGCATGAACATCGTACTAGTCCTGGTGGCCATTTGGATCGTGGTGGCGGCGATTGTGTCAGCCCTCAAATCGGGGCGCGCCGAGCGGCACCGGTCGCTCGCCTTGCAGCTGCTGGCCACGCGATTGGGATTTGATGATTTCAATCCCGATCGTGACGAGGGATTTGCCATGGGCTGGGGGTTTTTGAACCGGCTGGCCCAGGGCAACGACCGGTATGCGTTCAATATTCTCCGCGGCACGTATCACGAGCAGAAGCTGTTTGTTTTCGATTACCACTATCAAACCGGCTCCGGCAAAAGCCTGGAGGATCATTATCTCACGGTGCTGATGCTCGTCGGCCAGGAGGCGTTTCCCCAGGTGACCATCGAGCCGGGCGGAGAAAACCTGCTGGCCAAAATGGCGGCGGCGTTTGGCGTCGGGGACGACATCAAATTCGAGTCCGCCGAGTTCGCGCGGACTTTTCACGTGCGATCCAAAGACAAACGGTTTGCCTACGACGTGTGTAATCCGCAAATGATCGAATACCTGCTGGCGAACCGTGATTTGGCGGTTGAAATCCAGGGTCCGGTGATCCTGCTGGCCTTCAAGCCGCAGTTACCGGCCGGGCAGATCGAATTCAATTTGCAACGACTGATTGAAATCCGGTCGCGTTTGCCGGAATACTTGTTTGCCCAAACCTGAAACCCATGGACTACGTGGAAACAAAAGCACTGGCGGACCGGCTGGGATTGCGTTTCGAGCCGGCGCAGAACTACGTCCTCCCCGACGATTACCGCTTCCTGCACCACCTGGCGCAGGGCGAAAACTGCTACGCTTTCAATGTCCTGTCCGGCCGTTACCGGCAGGGGGAAATATTGGCATTCGATTATCACTACGAAATTTCGGAGAAAGGCGCGGACAACGAGCTTTCGCGGACTCCGTATTGCCAGACGGTGGTCATGGTGCTGATGCCGGCATACTTTCCCGAGTTGCTCATCGCCCCGGAAGGCTTGCGGACCAAAACCGCGGCGCTATTTGGCGGCGGGGATATTGACTTCGAGTCGGCTGAATTTTCCCGGGTGTTTTCCGTGCGATCCAGGGACAAACGCTTTGCGTACGACATCTGCAACGGGCCGGTGATTGATTATCTTCTGGAAAACCGCGACCTGAATCTCCAAATCCAGAATTGCGCCATGGCCCTGGTGTCCGATACACAATGGCCGGCCAAACAGGTGGAATACAACCTGGAACGGCTGGGCGAAATCCGCGCCCGGATGCCGGAATATCTGTTCCAAAAAACATGAACCTGATCCCTCTTATCATCTGTGCCGCCGTGGTTTTGGTGCCAGCCGCTTACGTGCTGGTGCAATACAACCTGCTCGTCGCCCTGCGCAATTACATCCGCGAATCGTGGAGCAACGTGGACGTGGAGTTGAAACGGCGCTACGACCTGATCCCGAACCTGGTGGCGGTGGTCAAAGGTTATGCCGCCCACGAACGCGAGGTGCTGGAACGCGTGGCCGAACTCCGCAATCGCTGCGCCGCCAACAACGGCCCGGTGGCCGACCAGTCCCGCGACGAAATCCAACTCGTGGATGCGCTCAAGCAGTTGCTTGTGGTGGTGGAAAATTACCCGCAGCTCAAGGCCGACCAGAACTTCCTCAAGCTGCAGCAGGAACTCATCAACACGGAAGACCGCATCCAGGCCGCGCGCCGGTTTTACAACGGCAACGTCCGCGATTACCGGAACAAATGCGAAACCTTCCCGAGCAACCTCGTGGCCAATTGCTTCGGCTTCAAGTCCGAAGGCGATTTCTTCAGCGTCCCGCCGTCCGTCCAGGAAGTGCCCAACGTGGATTTTGCGACGTCATAACCGGTGAATCCCAAAGGGATTCTATCTCAAGGCCCAGGGTTGCGCGGAACGAGCTACCCTGGGTCATCGTCCAACAAACATCACAACCGCAACGCGGTTGCGGCTCGCGTGCGACGTTGGCCACAACCCCGTTGGGGTTGTTTCCGATTTGCCATGTTCACCCAACGTAGCCCCGAAGGCTTTCGGGCCAACGTTGGGCTGGAGGCCAATGCCCCGTTGGGGCATCCTGAATGGCGCTATGCCACAATCCCTTTCCGTCGTTTACATTCATCTGGTCTTCTCCACCAAAGACCGCCGGCCTTTTCTGCGCGACAACCCCACGCGTGACGCGCTCCACTCGTATCTCGGCGGCGTCTCCAAACAACTCGATTGCCCGCCCATCCTCGTCGGCGGCATGGAAGACCACGTGCATCTGCTCGCGCGATTCGGACGCACCCTCACACAGGCCGAATGGGTGAAGGAATTGAAACGCGTCTCCAACCTCTGGCTAAAGGAACGCGGTCGTGATTACGCCGGCTTCGAGTGGCAAGGCGGCTACGCGGATTTCTCCGTGAGCCAATCGAATCTTGAACCGGTAAAGCAATACATCGCCGGGCAGGAAGAACATCGTCGCAAAATTGGCTTCCAGGACGAGTTGCGCGCGTTGTTGCGCAAGCACGAAATCGAATGGGACGAGAAATACGTTTGGGATTGAGCCTGGTTGAATCCCAACGGGATTCCGTCCTAAAGCCCAAGGTTGCGCGGGACGCGCTACCTTGGGTCATCGTCTCATAGGGCCACCAACCCCAACGGGGTTACGGCCAACGCTACCCACGATGGATAGAAGCAAATTGGCACAACCTCGTTGAGATTGTTTGAATTTATCGATTCGTGAACCCAAGGTTGCCCCGATTTCTCGGGGCAATCTTGGGCTGAAGGCTACAATCCCTTTGGGATTGTAGAACGCCACGGCGTATGAAAATGCGATGCTCGTTACCACGGTAAAAACGAGCCTGCCAGTTTTTTGGAAAACTGAGAAGGCCACCTCGCGTTGCCTCCAGCGATCCGACCTCACTTGATAGCGCCAACATTTTGTAGCGGCCAGTAACAGAACCACATACGACCACGCAGGCTCTTGGCTGGCAAGAAACCCCAAAACCGACTATCCAAACTGTTCGATGAATTGTCTCCCAATAAAAAGTAGTCTCCGTTGGGAACAACAACACTGTTGACCTGACCCCGAAAAACTGGACGTGACAAAAGGAGAGTTCTGCTGCGAAAAGAAAGGCAGCAGAACTATGAGAAAGAGCCAATACAGCGAAGAACAGATCATCGGGATACTCCGGGAAGCCGAAG
>Ga0265320_10002329_pt1 | contig 13324 bp, 7 predicted proteins | sample 4827metaG_FD_202087 | JGI IMG/M metagenome (GOLD analysis project Ga0265320, IMG submission 202087) | Rhizosphere microbial communities from Carex aquatilis grown in University of Washington, Seatle, WA, United States - 4-8-27 metaG | ecosystem: Host-associated > Plants > Roots > Rhizosphere >...
CGTTGAGTCCGTGACGGCGCAGACCAGGGTCGTGACGGGGCGCTACGGAGACTGCGACGAGGCGGGCGAGGCGCTCCTGCGCTTCAAGAACGGCGTCATCGGGGCCCTCGCAGCAAGCTGGGTGGACATATGGGACCCGGTGACGCTCCAGATCAGCGGGACCCAGGGCAATGCGGCCATCGTGAAGGGCGAGCTGTTCTTCAAGTGCGCACAGGTGAAGGGGGCGGACGGGGCCCAGCCCTGGACCGACCTCCCGCCGGGCCCTGCAGCCCCGCTCCAGCAGTTCGTGAATGCGGTTGCCGGCCAGCCGGGTATGCCCCTTGTTCCGGTGCGCGAGGCCGCGGCGCGCGTGGCGGTGATGGAGGCCGCCTACCGCTCCTCCAGGGCCGGCTCGACGGTCAATGTGGGCTGAGGAAGAGCGCAGTCACGGCCGGCGAGCCGGCCGTGGCCGCGTGCGAATGCCGTCGGGTCACTTTACCTCGTAGACCTCGGCCAGGCCCACCCCGGTCGCGCCGTTGACGCCGGTCACCTCGGCCGTGTACGCGCCGGGGGGGAGCGTGACCAGGATCGCCGCGTCCGCTGACGCGGATGGGAGCGAGAATGCCCCGACCCGCGCAAAGGCCTGGGCAAGGTCTGCACCCCCGCCCCACCCGCTGTTCGTCTGCAGGGCGTTGTTCCCCGAGTCAAAGAGCACAAGCTCCGGCGTGGCCAGCGAGCCGGTGACTCCGAACTGGCTGAGGGTCGGCCCGATCCCGCGTATGAGGACCGTCTCCGGCGTGTCTCCGGCGATCACGAAGCCGGCTATGAGGACGTTGCTTCCGGTGCCGACCGCGGCCCGGGCAGAGATGTTGATCAGGCGCGCCGTCGGCGTCCCGACGTCGGCGTCGTAGATCTCGGCAAGACCCACTCCCGTCGTGCTTGAAAGGCCGCTCAGCTGGGCCGTGTAAGCGCCGCCCCCAAGACTCTGCAGGAGGGCCGCGTCCGCGGAGTTCGAGGCAAGAGGGAACGCCCCGACGTCCACGAACGCCTGCGCGAGATCGGTGCCCCCTCCCCAGGCGCTGTCCGTTGCGAGCGTGCTTCCCTGGGAACTGACGAGGGCCAGATGGGACTTCGCGAGCGCCTGGGTTATGCCGAACTGCGCGAGCGTGGGGCCGATGCCGCGGAGGAGGATCTGCTTCGAGCCCATGCCGTTGATGACGAAGCCGGCGATCAGGATGTTTCCGCCGGTCCCAACGGTGGAGCGGGTCGAGAGGTTGATGATCCGGCTCGGGTCTGCGGCGCCGGAATTCACCACCGTGCCGCCTGCGCCCACGAGAACGAACTTGTCCTTTCCGAGCGTCACCCCGTTCAGTCGCGCGGATGTCCCGGAATTCTGGCTGGCCCAGGTGATCCCCTGGTCTGCCGACGTCAGGATGGTCCCGGTGAACCCGATGGCGACGAACACCCCGTCCCCATAGCCCACATGGACAAGCACGGCGGAGCTAGGCGCTTCCTGCTGCAGCCAGAGGACTCCGTCCGGTGACGTGAACACCCCGCCGTTGTCCCCCACGGCGACAAAACCCCGCTCACCATAGGCGATGCCGTAGAGATTGTCTGTTGAGCCGAGCTGCTGGACGGTCCAGGCGGAGCCGTCGCCCGAGGTGGCCACCGTCCCCGCCAGGCCGACGGCCACAAAGGTGCCGTTCCCGTAAGCGATTGCATTCAGGTTCTGGGTGGTTCCTGTGGATGCGGACTTCCATGCGTTCGCGCCAAGGCTCGAACTGATGCAAGTTCCGCCATAGCCGACAGCAACGAGCGACCCGCTTCCTGCGGCAACCCCGGTAAGGATGTTGGTCGTGCCGGAGGCCTGAAGCGTGCCGTTGTAGGTCCCGCTTGCATAGGTCACGACCGCGCCGCCGTTGCCGACGGCAACCAACAAGTTCTGGCCCGGGACGTTGATCACCGAGTTGAGCTGGCCCCATGTCTGCCCCGGGGGGCCGTTGCTTGCCGACGCATACCAACCGGCGCCGTCCGTGGAATAGAATGCCGTCCCGTCAATCCCGACGGCGAGGAAGTAGCTGCCGTCGAATGCAACGGCTGAAAAGAAGGTGCCTGTGGGCAGAATCGCCGACGACGTCCATGCGTCGAAGGCATATGTCCCGCCATGGGCAAAGGTCGCCGTAAGAGATGCGGCGCCGACTGTCGTCCCGACAGAATTCGTGACCGCGACCGAGTAAAGGCCCTGGTCTGAGAGCTGCACCGGCACGGTCGTGTAGCTCGAGGAATTCGCGCCTGATATGGACCTCCCATTGAAGCTCCACTGGTAGCTGAGCTGGGTCGCGCTGCTGGCTGCCACCGTGAACGTGACGGTGTTGCCGATGCCAACCGACTGGGAGCGCGGCGGGGTGCCGATCAGGGGAGCGCCGCTCGCCACGCCCTTCCGGAGCGTGTTGCCGCTGAGATCGGTGACGTAGACATTGCCGGCCGCGTCGACCGCTATTCCAAACGGATTCTGAAAACGCGCGCCAGCGCCCGTTCCGTCGACGCTGCCGTAGGCCTGGGCGGAACCTGCAAGCGTCGTAACGACCCCCGCGGCGGTCACTTTCCGAACCTCGCAATTCGAGCTGTCGGCGACGTAAAGGTTGCCGGTCCCGTCGATCGCCACTCCCTCGGGATAGTAGAACCTGGCGCCGGGGCCCGTGCCGTCGGCGCTGCCCCAGTAGCCTGCGACGCCGGCCACCGTTGAGATCACGCCCGCCGGCGTCACCTTGCGGATCGTCTGATTGTCGGTGTCTGCCACGTACACGTTGCCCGCCGCGTCAACCGCCACCCCGATCGGCCGGCTGAAACCCGCGCCGGCCCCGGCGCCGTCGCCGCTCTCGCGGACGCCAGGGGTTCCCGCCAGCGTCGTGACCACTCCCGCAGGGGTCACCTTCCGAATCGTCTGGTTCCCGCTGTCCGCAACGTAGAGATTGCCACCCGAATCCATTGCCAGGCCCGCGGGATTGCTGAAGCGGGCGGCCGGGCCCGTTCCGTCGGCGGTTCCGCTGGCCCCGGCTGTCCCCGCAAGGGTCGTCACAACGCCCGTGGGAGTGATCTTGCGTATCGTGCCGTTTCCCGAGTCGCCGACAAAGAGAGTGCCCGCCGAGTCCACCGCGATTCCGACCGGAAACCGGAAGGATGCGCCGGCCCCGGTGCCGTCGGCGCTGCCCGGAACTCCGGCCGCACCTGCAAACGTGCTCACCACGCCCGCGGGTGACACCTTGCGGATGGTGCAATTCTGGTTGTCGACCACGTAGATGTTGCCGGATGCGTCCACAGCGACGCCCTCTGGGTTGTAGAAACGCGCGGCGTTGCCCGCGCCATCGAGAGTGCCCCTGTTGTAGGCAAGGCCCGCGAGTGTCGTGAACTGGAGGCTTTGCGCGGTCGCGGCTGCAATGGATATGACGAGCGCGCAGCACGCCAGAAGGCGCCGCGGAGCTCTGCTTCGGAATGTCGTGTTTTTCATGTTTCTAACGCCAGCATCTCCCGCCTGAGCGGCGGGCGGATGTGTCGGTGTTTATCGTGGGGCCGGTTCAAGAACTAATGGGTGAGGCCGCGTGAAATGCGGCGTGCTGTCTAAACACGATGACAGGCGTCCGGCCGGAAACCGCTATTCACAGGGCCGGATTGGCCGGCCGGCCCTCCCAAGAAACCCATCCGCAACGCACACCCTTCTTGCCTCGGGTGCGTCTGGCTACTAGAGATCCCCGTGAGGATCACGTCCCCCGCAAAGGCCCTGTTGGATCAACCCCAAGCCAAATGAAAGCGCATCGAATGCTCAAAGTGACTGTATGGCTCCTCGCCGCTGCAGGGACGCTGCTGATCGCCCTGCCCCCCGCACACTCCATGGAAGGCATCACCGCCGTGTATTCCAGGGCGAGCGCCGACTACGTCCGCGCGATGCTTCCGGACGGATCGCGCCAGAGCGAGGCCTACGCCTTTGGAGAGGGCGGCTATCACGGCGCGGCAATCCGCGACGAGACGATCGACTACATGACCTTCGCGGACGTCGCGCGCGCGATTGCCCGGCCGCTCGCGGGCCAGGATTACGTTCCCGCCAAGGATCCGAACACGACGAGGCTGCTGATCATGGTCTACTGGGGCGCAACCGACGGCGCGGCGGACTTCAGCTCGCTCAATATCGCTTCGGCCCACGGGAATCGCGGGAGGAGCCGGGGAAACGGCGCCTGGGACTACGCGAGCGTTTTCACAGGAGGCACGTGGGGCCTCGGCAACGGCTGGTGGGGATCCGGCAGCACGCAGGCGGCGATGACCGACACGCGCAACGCGTCGATCCTGGGGTACGCGGACGAGCTCACGCGATTCGGATCGGCGGCGAACCGCGAGAGGGGCGACCTGATCAGCGAGGTCGAGTTCAGCCGGTATTTCGTGGTCCTGATGGCCTATGACTTCCAGCTCATGTGGAGGCACAACCAGCGCAAGCTGCTCTGGGAGTCGCGTTTCAGCATCCGGGAACAGGGCAACGACTTCACCGTGGCTCTGCCGGCGATGGCGCAATATGCGGCGGTCTATTTTGGAAGGGACAGTCACGGGCTGCTGAGGACACGGGTGCCGGACGGGCGGATCTACATGGGCGACCCGACGCTCATTGAATTCCTGACCGACGCCAGGAAGTGACTTGCCGGGCCCGTTGGGTCCCGGCCCTCGTTGCCCCACCCTCGCCTTTGGGCAATAGTGGCGCATGGTTCCCGCCACGCACGTGCATCAAGAGCAGGAAAACCCATCGAAAGTGACCGGCAACCGAGGCGGGCCCGCGCCGGATGAGCCCGTCTACATGGGACTGCCGCATGAGCGGGTGCTGCGCAGGCGCCTCTACGTCGCGGCAACGCTCACGGCGCCGGTCCTTGTCCTCGCGATGGGGCCGATGCTGGCGCCCGGATTCTTCCACCGCATCGATCCGCACATCCTTGCATGGGCGCAGCTTGCCCTCACGACGCCGGTCTTCTTCTGGAGCGGCGCGTTCTTCATTCGGCGGTGGTGGGTGTCACTGAGTGAGCGCGACACCAACATGTTTACGCTGACGGTCACCGGCACGGGCGCGGCCTATCTGTACAGCGTCGCGGCCGTCCTGTTCGGTGACTCGTTTCCGCCCGCCTTCCGCACGGCCCACGGCGTGCCGCTCTATTTCGAGGCGACAGCGTTCATAACAACCGTTGTGCTCCTCGGCCAGATTCTCGAGCAGCGCGCCCATGCGCGCACCGACGCCGCCATCAGGGGCCTTCTGGACCTGGCTCCGAAGGTCGCACACAGGCTCGCTTCCGACGACTCCGAAAGCGACGTGCCGCTGGAGTCCGTGCAGCCGGGAGACCGCCTGCGCGTGCGTCCCGGCGAACACGTCCCTGTCGACGGCGTGCTGGCCGACGGGGCAAGCGAGCTGGACGAGGCGATGCTCACAGGAGAGCCGGTGCCCGTCGCCAAGCGATCCGGCGACCGCGCCAGCGCGGGAACCCTCAACACCACGGGAACATTTGTCATGCGCGCCGAGCGAGTCGGCCGCGATACCCTCCTTTCCCAGATCATCCGCCTCGTGGACCAGGCACGTGAGAGCCAGCCGCCCATCGCGCGCCTTGTCGACAGGGTCTCATCGTGGTTTGTCCCAGGGGTGGCGGCGATCGCCGCGGTCACTTTCTGCGCATGGCTCCTCTTCGGGCCCGAGCCGCGCTTCGTCTTCGCGCTGCTCAATTCCGTCGCGGTCCTCATCATCGCCTGCCCCTGCGCGCTCGGCCTTGCGACGCCCGTCTCCATAGTCACCGCGATCGGCCGGGGCGCCCAGGCCGGGATACTCGTCAAGGATGCCGCGGCCCTTGAGCGCCTCGCGTCCGCGGGCACGGTGTTGATCGACAAGACCGGCACACTCACCGCCGGCCGACCGCGCGTCGTCCTCGTTGCGCCGGCCCCGGGCACGGACGAGACCGGGCTCCTTGCCCTCGCCGCCGCCGCCGAGTCCCAGAGCGAGCATCCGCTTGCCCGAGCCATCGTCGCCGCGGCTGGCGAGAGGAAGATCACCCTGCAGCCCGCCACCGACTTCGCTGCCGAGCCCGGGATCGGCGTCCGCGCGAGCGTTGGAGGGGCAGTCGTCACGGTCGCCCGCGTTCCCGTGGACGCCGGCACCCGTCCCGCCGACACGCTGGTGAACGTCACCGTCAATGGCCGCACCGTTGGAACACTCGCCTTGGCAGACGAGATCAGGCCCACCACTCCCGCCGCAGTCCGCGAGCTCCAGCGGCTCGGCATGCGCGTTATCATGGTGACCGGGGACCGCGAGTCCGCCGCACGGTCCGTCGCGACCAAGCTGGGGCTCGACGGCTTCTATGCGGCGGTGACGCCCGCCCGCAAGCAGGAGCTGGTCCGGGACCACCGCTCGCGCGGCGAGCGGGTCGCGTTTGTCGGCGACGGCCTGAACGACGCCCCGGCCCTCGCCGCAGCCGATGTCGGCATCGCGATGGGCACCGGCACCGACGTTGCCATCAGCAGTGCGGGCCTTGTCCTCCTGCAGGGAGATTTGGCGGCCCTCGTCCGCTCCGTCCATCTCAGTCGCGCCACGCTTAGAAACATCAGGCAAAACCTCTTCTGGGCCTTTGCCTACAACCTCGCCGGCCTTCCCATCGCCGCAGGCGCGCTCTTCCCTCTCACCGGCTGGCTCCTCAACCCCATGCTCGCGGGTGCGGCGATGAGCCTGAGCTCGATAACCGTGGTGTCCAACGCACTGCGGCTGCGCCGAGTCCGGCTCTAGTGGCGCCTCGTCGTCAAGGGAGCCGGCGCATCTCGGGCGGGGCCGGAGCCCGAGGCAAGGAGCCCAGCGGGCGATCCGTCACTTCTTCTCTTTGAAGAGGCCCTTGATGGCGTCGCCGGCGGCCTTCGCGGAATTGCCTGCTGCGGCGCCCATCGTGGGCACGACTTTTGACGCCGCGTTCGTTGTCGTGGTCATGATGCACATGGTCACGCTTCGCATCACGGAATAGGCCAACGCCGTCGAGGTAATCCCCCCTTCCCGCGTCCCCAGGTCCTCCAAGGTGAGCGGCGGCATCAGCAGCGTCAGAGCCGTCGGCCCACTGCCAAGGATCACCGTGCCGTTGGTCAGCCTGAGATGTTTGACGATGAACTTCCGGGAGCCTCCATGGCCGGCCGCCGGCTGCCCCTTCTTCCCTTTGTCGGCGGAGGAGTTCTCGATGTTCTTCAGCAGATCCCCGATGTTGCTCGAGACGACTTTGGTCTCGTACACGAATTCCGGGCTATCTATTGAGACGTCGTTCAGGACGATGCAATCGCTGAAGATCGAACCTGGGGAGACCTTGACGTGAATCTTGCCAAGATAGAATGCCTTGTCTCCGGACCAACCCGCGGGATTCCCGATGAACAGGCCCGTCAGGGTCCCGCTTCCGGAGAGCGGCGAAAGGCGGGCCCCGTCGAGATGGACCGTGGTCTGGGTGATCGACGGGACGAACCGGTTCACGCCCGCCTTGACCATGGACCCGACAAAGAACGTTGCACCGACATAGCCGACGAGGACAAGCGCGGCGACGGCGCCGACGACCAGGTAGAGTTTCCTCTTCATGGGCTGCACTCTGGACTCGTCGAAGACCCAATTCAACCGGCGATCCCGCAAAGGCGAGGTCCTCCGCGAGGAACGCCAAGGCCATGAGCACGCGCCACTGCGTCATCGTCACGTCCTACTCCAAGGCGAGGACGGGTTCAAAAATCATCAACGCCCTCCTCGCCCGGAGGCTCGCGGCGTGCATTCAGGTGTTCCCCGTAAGGAGCTTCTACAAGTGGAAAGGCAGGCTCTCGAGGGACCGCGAGAATCTCATGCTCATCAAGGCGAGGTCCAGGGACTTCGATAGGGTCAAGCGGGCCATTCTTGAGAACCACGATTACGAGGTCCCCGAGGTCATCTCTTTGCGCATAGACCGGGGATTCGCCGCCTACCTCGATTGGATGGACAAGGTGACCAAGTAGAACGCCGAGCAACTGAAGCGACCGGGATCACAAGGGTGCGAGACGGGCCTCCGCCGGGGGCTCAATCCTCACTGAGAATCGGGTCAGCCGACGACCCAGCGCCGCAGACGGGCGCTCGAGACCGATCTCTGCGACGTGCGCCGTCAAAATCGCGGCCCCCACTATCGGGATCGCCAGGATTACCCCCCATTCAAGCGGATGATTCCTGACAAACCCAAGCTCATGCGTCCAGTGGTCCGCGAGGATAAGGAAGATGATGTTGCTCAAATACAGGCTGTAGCTCAATCGGCCTAAGTATTGCGATACGCCCGAATCGAAGAATCGTCCGAGTCCGCCTGCGCGTTTGTAGTAGAGAAGCGTGATGAGAAGCGCCGCCAGAACCTGCTCGGCATCCATCGACCACCAATGGAGCCCCATTACATGGCGGGAGGCGAGCATCGCAATCAAGACGGCCGGCCAAGCCATGGCGGGAAGCAGCCGGGCCACCAATGCACCGAGGCCCGTGGGGATCAAGAGGCCGAGAGCGAAGCAAGACAGAAACCGCTGGTAGAGGACAAGATTCGTCCGCAGCCACGGAGCGCAGAGCACCGTCGCAAAGATCGCATAGGCGGATGCTATTCCGACGACGCCGAGGCGCCGATAGCCTAGGTACCCCACCAAGATAAAGGGAACCGCCAGGAACTCCACCTGCAGAGTCCATGAGGCCCCGAGGATCGAGAAGTCATAGAGGGCCGCATTAGGCCAGAAGTGGCCCGCTTCAAATGAGAACGCTCCGCAAATGGCGAATGCCCCAAGGCATCCCGCCAGGCAGACAAAGAAGGTCGGATACAGGCGGAAAAAGCGCCTTACCGAAAAGCCCACCGCCGTCGCCATAGGGCCCGCGTGCCGTTGCCTGAGACTCTCAAACAGGACCGCGCCGCTAAGCACAAAGAAGACCACCACGGCCGTTTCGCCGCTCACCACCATGAAGACGAGCTTTGTCACCACGTCGTAGAGCCCGTGCGCCTCCTGAATGGTGGGCCGGACAACCCGCTGGTTCAGGGTCGGATCGCGATCCAGAATGGAATGAAAAACCACCACCGCGATCGCGGCGTAACCCCGCAGTCCGTCCAATTGAGTTCTCCGTGTCCCATCGGGCATGGAACTTACAGAATGGAAGCGACGAGCGGCCCGTCAATGGCGGGTTGGATTCCAGGCCATGAAGCCGCTGTATCATCCTCCTAACACACAAGGTTCCGAGCTGATCGCGGAATTCCCAGGCGCCGGCCGCGCCGCAATGCACCTTCACAGGGAATGGACAACCGGCGCTTGGTCCGCCAACATCAAACCCTCATTCATGCTGATCAAGGGTGGCCCCAATAGACATAGGCCATCACCCCGCCCCTCCCCCATGCAATACGGTCATTTTGACGACGACTCCCGCGAATATGTGATCACGCGCCCGGATACCCCGCGTGCGTGGTCCAACTACCTGGGCTCACGCCAGTACGGGGCGATCATCACCAACAACGCCGGCGGCTACAGCTTCACCCATTCCCCGGCCGAGGGGCGGTTCCTGCGGCACCGCTACAACTCCGTGCCCATGGACATGCCCGGGCGCCAGTTCTACATCCGTGACGCCGACAGCGGCGACTTCTGGTCCGCGGCCTGGCAGCCGGTCGGCAAGCCCCTCGAGGAGTACAAGACAACAACCCGGTTCGGCTTGGGTTACGCCGTCATCGAGAGCGAATGGCGGGGAATCCGCAGCGAGGCCACGTACTTCGTGCCGCTCGGCCAGGCGTTCGAGTACTGGCGCCTGAGGATCTCCAACACCGGCGACCGGGCCCGCCGGCTGGCCGTGTTCTCGTTCTGCGAATTCACGACCGAGTGGAATCTCGTCCAGGACACGCTCAACCTCCAGTACTCGCAGTTCATTTCCGACGCCGTCTGGCGCGACGGGTTCATCCTCGCCTCCTCTTGCCGCCGCCTTCCCGAGGACACTGAGAACTTCGCGAACAAGGACCAGGCTCGCCGGTGGTGGATGACACAGGTCGGCGGGGAGATCGCCGGCTTCGATTGCGAGCGGGAGAAGTTCCTCGGCGTCTACCGCAGCTTCGACCGGCCGGAGGCGGTCGAAAGGGGTTCCTGCGGGAACCACGAGCAGTTCTCCGACAACGGGTGCGGGGCCATCCAGAGCAACCTGGAGCTGGCTCCCGGGGCCTCGGCGGAGGTCCTGGTCCTCCTCGGGATCGGCAGCCACGCCCGCGCCAGGCGGACCCGCGAGCGCTTCTCCTCCCCAGGCGTCGTCGACCGCGAGCTCGGGAAGCTCAAGCGCCACTGGCACGGGCTCCTCGACGTGCTCCAGGTCAAGACCCCGGACCCGGACTTCGACCACATGACGAACGTCTGGGGCGCCTACAACGCGCTGATGACCTTCGAGTGGTCGCGCTCGTGCTCGCTCGTCTACACGGGCGACCAGCGCGACGGCTTCGGATTCCGCGACACGGTTCAGGACATGCTGGGTGTCGTGGGGATGCTGCCCAAGGAGGTGCGAAGCCGGCTTGTCCTCATGCTCTCGGGGCAGGACTCGACCGGAGGGGCCCAGCCCGAGATACGACCGTGGTCCCACCGGCCGGGAAAGATGAAGCCGACACCGCCGCACAATTACCGGAGCGACGACTGCCAGTGGTTCTTCAACACCATCCCGGCCTACGTCGCCGAGACGGGCGACATTGCGTTCTATCAAGAGGTCGTGCCGTTCGCGGACCGGGGAAAGGCCACCGTGCTCGGCCATCTGCGCCGCGCCCTCGAATTCAACCTCCGCAGGGTTGGGCGCAATGGGCTGCCCTGCGGTCTCCTGGCCGATTGGAACGACTGCCTCAAGCTTGGCTACAAGGGCGAATCGGTCTTCGTCGCGTTCCAGCTGCGCCTGGGCCTGAGGACCTATGCGGAGATAGCCGGCAGCCTCGGCCGGCCCGGTGAGCGCCGGTGGGCCCTTGCGGCGCTCGCGGAACTCGACCGCAGGATCGCGAAGGTCTGCTGGGACGGCCGGTGGTTCATCTGGGCGATCAGCGAGCAGGGCGAGGTCTTTGGCACGCGCAAGGCCAAGGAGGGACGGATCTATCTCAACACGCAGTGCTGGGCCGTCATGTCCGGCGCGGCCACGCCAAGGCAGACCAAGCTCGCTCTCAGGTCCGTGAAGGAGCACCTCTCCTCCGAGTATGGCCTGGCGCTCTGCAACCCGCCGTTCTCGAAGACGCCGGTCAAGATCATGCGCGCCGTGCTCTTCAATCCCGGCAACAAGGAGAACGGGGGAATCTTCAGCCACACCCAGAGCTGGGCTGTGCTGGCCGAGATCGCCGCCGGCGACGGCGACCAGGCGTACGCCTACTACCGGGCATTCATGCCGTCGGCCCAGAACGACCGCGCCGACCTGCGCGAGATCGAGCCGTACGTCCATTGCCAGAGCACGCACGCGCCGGCCTCGAGGAAGTTCGGCCGCTCTCGCGTCCCTTGGCTCTCGGGCACGGCATCTTGGGCGCACCATACCGCCACCCAGCACATTCTGGGTATCAGGCCGGAGATCGAAGGGCTCCGCATCGATCCCTGCATCCCGCGCTCATGGCCGGGGTTCTCGGCGGTCCGGGTCTTCCGCGGCAAGAAGGTGAACATCGAGGTGAGGAACCCCTGCGGTGTATGCCGCGGAGTGAGATCGCTCATGGTCGACGGCAAGGCGCTCGACGGAAGCATTGTTCCCATGGCGCTCCTCGGGGACGGGACCAAGATCGTCGCCGTGCTTGGATGAGGACAAAGGAGCGCCCGCAACCTGATGAATCAGAGGCACAAACGGATACTAATAGCCTGAAGGTGACAAAGGAGAACAATGAAACCCTGTCGTTTGAAGTGGATCGTCCTATCAATCCTCATGCCGGGAATCCTGCACGCACAGCAACTGCGCTACGTCCAGCTCCGCACGGCTGACGGCGTGGTGGAGGGCGTGGTCAGCGCCGACGGGAAGGTGCGCACATTCAAGGGCATTCCCTATGCCGCGCCGCCCGTCGGCCCGCTTCGCTGGAGGCCGCCGCAGCCGGTCCAGCCCTGGACCGGCGTCCGAAGGGCCGTCGAATACCCCCCGCGCAGCATGCAGGGGCGAATCTACAGCGACATGGTCTTCCACGATGACGGGCCGAGCGAGGACTGCCTGTACCTCAACCTGTGGATGCCGGCGGATAACCCGCAGGCAAAGCTGCCGGTCATGGTTTGGATCCACGGCGGGGGATTCATCGCCGGGTCCTCCTCCGAGCCGCGCCAGGACGCCGGGAACCTTTCGAAGAGGGGAGTCATGGTGGTGAGCCTCAACTACCGCCTGGGCGTGTTCGGGTTCTTCGCGCATCCCGAGCTGGCGAGGGAATCCGGGCACGGCGCGTCGGGAAACTACGGGCTCCTCGACCAGGTCGCCGCGCTCGAATGGGTCAAAAGGAACATCGCCACTTTCGGCGGCGACCCCGACAATGTCACCCTCTTCGGCGAGTCGGCGGGATCGCTCTCGGTGAGCGCGCTGATGGCGTCACCCCTGGCGCAGGGCCTCTTTCATCGGGCAATCGGCGAGAGCGGGGCGTTCTTCGGCTCGCCGCTGCCGCTCAAGCCGCGCGCGGACGCCGAGTCCGAGGGCCTGAAGTTCGCGGAGACCGCGTTCGGAGGGGCCCCGCTCCGGGACCTGCGGGCGAAGCCCGCCAAGGAGATTCTCGATGCGGCCCTGAAGCTGCCCCAGGAGCATTTCTCGCCGGACGTCGACGGCTACTTCCTGCCGTCCGACTGCCTCTCCGTCTATTCGGGCGGCCGGCAGAGCCGCATCCCGCTTCTGGCCGGCTGGAACAGGGACGAGGGAAGCTACAAATCCTTCTTTGCCGACGACGCCGCGACCGTCGCGAACTATGTCGCCCGGGCGAAGGCCAGGTTCGGCGCTGATGCAAATGCGTTTCTGAAGGTCTATCCGGCGTCCACGGATGCAGAGGCGCGGCGGGCGGCGCAGGATCTCGAAGGGGACGACTTCATGGGGTATCCCACCTGGAAATGGCTCGAGATGCATCTCAGGACCGGCGGACATCCCGTGTATCGGTACGAGTTTGATCAGGCTCTGCCATTGCCCGCGGACGCCGGGCCGGGTGCGGAGCCTTCCGCATATCATTCCTCCGAGATCGAGTTCGTCTTCAGGGTGCTTTCGTCGAAGAGCCTGCCCTGGCGTGCGGAGGATCGCGAGGTGTCGGAACTCATGTCCACCTACTGGACTAACTTTGCAAAGTCGGGCGATCCGAACGGCCCGGGCCTGCCCCGCTGGCCCGCGTAC
>Ga0265320_10002330_pt1 | contig 13322 bp, 8 predicted proteins | sample 4827metaG_FD_202087 | JGI IMG/M metagenome (GOLD analysis project Ga0265320, IMG submission 202087) | Rhizosphere microbial communities from Carex aquatilis grown in University of Washington, Seatle, WA, United States - 4-8-27 metaG | ecosystem: Host-associated > Plants > Roots > Rhizosphere >...
ACCGGGTTGAGGGCGGGCAGGAACCAGTCGCGCAGGCCGACGAGGGCGCGCCGGGGCCACGCCAGGATACCCTTGGGAGCGCTCTCGGGCTTTTCCGGGGCGGCCAGCAGCCAGCACAGCGTCGCCCAGAAGGTGCGCAGCCCGGCCCGGATGGAGGCTCCCGCCGTGGGAGGCGGGGCGGGCGGACCGCCGCCGCCCATCATGGCGGCCATGGCCTGCAGCATCTGCTCCTGGCTCATCTGCGGCTGTCCACCACCGGCGGGCGGGGGCGTGCCGGGAACGGCCTGATCGGCGGGAACCTGGGCGGGAGCGATCTGCCCCAGGGCCTGCGGCACGGGGGCCTGATCGGGCGGAGGGGAGCCGGTCACTGCTTGCCTCCCACGCCGATATGCACACCGCCGCCCAGGGGCTGGGCCGGCTGGGCCACCACGTGGGGCGGATGATGGGGATGAGGCTGCGGCTGTGGCGGTGCCGGCGGTTGCGCCGGGCGGGCGCCGAACAGGCGCTGCAGCGTCTCGGCCGCCGGGCCGGCGGCGGCGACGCTGCCCTTGTCCAGCACCACCACGTCGCGGCAGATGGGCAGCAGCACCGGCGAGTGGGTGACGATGATCACCGTATGGGCCTTGCCCAGTTCGGCCAGGGTGGCGCGCAGGTCTTCCTCGGCCTGACGGTCCAGGCTGGCCGACGGCTCGTCCAGCAGCAGCACCGGCGGGTCGCCCAGCAGGGCGCGGGCGATGGCGATGCGCTGGCGCTGACCGGCCGACAGCCGCGATCCGGCCTCGCCGATGGAGGTGCCGTAGCCGTCGGGCAGATCGACGATGTACTGGTGCACACCAGCTTCCCTGGCGGCGACCAGAATCTGCTCGTCGCTGGCGCCGGGGCAGCCATAGACGATGTTGTCGCGGATCGAGGCGTTGAACAGCACGCATTCCTGGGGCACGTAGCCCATCCAGCCGGCCAGTTCGGCGCGGGTGAACTGGGCGATGTCGGCGCCGTCCAGCAGGACGCGGCCCTTGGCCGGGTGATAGAGCCCCAGGATGATCTTCAGCAGCGTGGTCTTGCCCGAGCCGTTGCGGCCCAGCACGGCGGTGATGCCGCCGGGGCGGATTTCCAGGCGGTCGATGGAGGACGCCGCCTGGGACTTCTTGTCATAGGCGAAGGAAATGTCCTCGAGCGTGATCAGTCCGGTGGGGCGCTCGCGCTGGATGGCGCTGTGGCGGCGCTCCTCGGCCTCGGCGAAGACCTCGCCCAGGCGGTCCACCGACTGGCGGAACGAGGAAAAGCTCTTCCAGGCGCCCACCAGCTGATTGATGGGGCCGTAGAGCCGTGACGACAGCATGTTGCAGGCCACCAGGGCGCCCATGGTCAGCTCGTGGTCCATGATGAACACCGCGCCCACCGTGGTGAGCAGGACGCTGCCCAGCATGGTCAGCATCTGGCCGAGATTGACGTATTCGTCGTTGGTGGCGCCGCGCTGGATGGACTGCTCGATGGCGCCGGCCTGACGCTCCTCCCAGATGGGGCGGATGGCGCGGTCGAGCGCCACCGCCTTGACGGTGGCGCGGCCGGCGATGATCTCGGCCACCAGCCCGTCGCGGGATTGCTGGACGTTCTTTTCCTTGCCGCTGCTCTCCTTCATGGCCCCGCCCGAGCGCCAGGCCAGCACCAGGAACGCCACGAACAGCAGGATGAACACCAGGGCCAGCGGGCGGCCGATGACGAAGATCACCCCCAGGAAGATCAGCACGAAGGGCAGGTCGGTCAGCAGCACGGCGGTGGAACCCGACACCGTGTTGCGGATGCCGTCCACGTCGCGGAACAGGGTCTGCCAGAACGAGGCCGGGCGGCTTTCCAGGGTGCGCAGCGGCAGATGCATGATCTTGTCGAACAGCTTGGTGCCGACCTCGACGTCGATGCGCAGCGCCGCCGTCTGCATGATCCGCCCGCGCGAGGTGCGGATGATCCAGTCGAAGGCCAGCAGAACGCCGACGCCGATCACCAGCCCCTTCAGCGTCGCCACGCCGTTGTGGCCGATCACCCGGTCGTAGACCTGCATCACGAAGATGGGCACCGCCAGCGCCATCAGGTTGATGAACAGCGAGGCCGCCAACAACTCCCGCATGACGGGACGCAGTGGCTCTATGACGGTTTTCAGCCAGGATGTCTTCGAATCGCTCATCACCGGAGATTGTCGCCTGCCTCGGCCGAGATGCAAAGGGATAAGTATCTCCGCCGCCCGGTGCGAAGTGCGTAGGTATAAGTTCTAATATGTGGATTTTACAGTCCACTTTTTGGTAACGTCTTTTGACGTATATCAACGGTGGCTGTCTTTTGCGCGGCAAAAGGGTGAACGGCCGGTGGGGACCTGGAACGTGGAAGGGGAAGGGTTCATGTCACGGAGGGGGGAATCAGGAATGCGAATCGGAAAGCGTCTTTGGTTGGGGTTCGGGGTTCTGTGCGCGTTGATCGCGGTGGTGACGGGAACCATTATTTTCGAGGCCCTGGGGGTGAACCGGGCGTCGGAGCGGATGATCGGGCTGCGCATGCCGGTGGCCCAGACCAGCGCGGGCATCGAGGGACATATGTACGCGTCGCTGGCCGCCCTGCGCGGCTACCTGCTGACCGGCAAGGATTCCTTCAAGACCGAGCGGGCCGAGGCCTGGGAGGATCTTGACGGCCAGATTGCCGAGATGGATGCGCTGATGGCGCGCTTCACCAATCCCCGCAACCAGGATTCCTGGAAGGAAGCGCGCACCCTGCTGCTGGAACTGAAGGTGGCGCAGGCCAAGGCCGAAGGACTGGGCGCCACCAAGGAGGCCATCGATGTGCTGGTGGCCGAGGCGGTGCCGCGGGTTAACAAGCTGGTCGTCGTGTTCTCGGGGGTCAAGGGCGCCGACGGCAAGCGCTCGGGCGGCATGATCGATAACCAGAAGCAGATGCTCGACGCCGATTCCGCCGAGGTGTCGGGTCTGGTCAACACGATGATCACCGTGGCGGTGGTGGCGGTGATCGCCGGATTGCTCGCCGCCATGATCACCGCCCAGCGCACCGCCGCCTCCATCGTGCCGCCGCTGGTGGCCATGACAGGGGCCATGGACAGCCTGTCCAAGGGCGACACCTCGGTGGCCATTCCCGCCGCCAGCAGCGCCGACGAGGTCGGCGAGATGGCCGCCGCCATGGAGGTCTTCCGCGCCAACCTGATCCGCCAGCGCGAACTGGAGGAAAAGCAGCGGCAGGCCGACGAGGCGTCCCGCCAGCGGGCGCTGCGCATCGAACGGCTGACCGCCGATTTCGACGCGGCCGCCAGCGCCATGGTGCAGCAGGTGGCCGCCGCCGCCGGGCAATTGCAGTCCACCGCCGGCGCCATGAGCGCCACCGCCCAGCAGACCAGCCATCAGGCCACCGCCGTGGCCGCCGCCTCGGAGGAAGCCTCGGTCAACGTGCAGACCGTCGCCGCCGCCGCCGAGGAACTGTCGGGCTCCATCAACGAGATCGGCCGTCAGGTGGCCCATTCCTCGGGCATTTCCCAAGACGCGGTGGGCGAGGCCTCCAAGGCGGGCGAGGTGGTCAACGAACTGGCCGACACCGCCCAGCGGATCGGCGAGGTGATCAACCTGATCACCGACATCGCCAGCCAGACCAACCTGCTGGCGCTGAACGCCACCATCGAGGCGGCCAGGGCCGGCGAGGCGGGCAAGGGCTTCGCCGTGGTGGCGGGCGAGGTCAAGAACCTCGCCAACCAGACGGCCCGGGCCACCGACGAGATCGGCACCCAGATCGCCGCCATCCAGGACCAGACCCATCGGGTGGTCGGCACCATCGGGACCATCGTCAAGGTCATCGAGGAGATCGGGCAGATTTCCGGCGACGTCGCCGCCGCGGTGGAGGAGCAGAGCGCCGCCACCCAGGAGATCGCCCGCAACGTCGAGCAGGCCGCCGCCGGTACCGCCGAGGTGTCGGGCAACGTGGTCCAGGTGCAGGATGCGGCCGACCAGACCGGAACCTCGTCGCGCGAGGTGCTGGAGGCGTCGCGCACCCTGGCCGAGCAATCGTCCAACCTGCGCTCGACCATCGAGGCCTTCCTGAAGGACGTGCGAGCCGCCTAGACCCCCTGGCATAGGAAGACTGCCTCGACGCAGCGACCCCGGTCGGGTATGAAGTGTTTCCGGCCGGGGAGGGCTGTCCCTGATTTCGGGTGGGGGGAATCATGAAGACCTGCGTCGCCATCCGCCATGTGGCGTTCGAGGATTTGGGCAGTTTCCAGGCGCCGTTGGAGGCGGCCGGCTATTCCATCCGCTATGCCGAGGCCGGTCTCGACGATCTCGGTGCTCTCGACGATTCCGCCGTGGACCTGCTGGTGGTGCTGGGCGGCCCCATCGGTGCCTATGAGGATGACAACTACCCCTTCCTCGGCCCGGAATTGCGGCTGATCGAGGCCCGGCTGCGGGCCGGCCGGCCGATTATCGGCATCTGCCTGGGCGCCCAGCTGATGGCCCGCGCCCTGGGTGCCCGGGTCTATCCCAATAATGGGGTCAAGGAGATCGGCTGGTCGGCCCTGGAGCTGACCGGGGCCGGTCGCGCCTCGTCCCTGGCGGTTCTGGACGGAGTCCCGGTGCTCCACTGGCACGGCGACACCTTCGATCTGCCCGACGGCGCCACCCTGCTCGCCTCGACCTCGGTCACCCGCAACCAGGCGTTTTCCTGGGGTAAGGCGGCGCTGGGCCTGCAATTCCATGTGGAGGCCACCGGGGCGGGGCTGGAGCGCTGGTTCATCGGCCACGCCTCGGAGATCGGCGGTGTACCGGGATTGTCCGTGCCCGGACTGCGCGCCGACACCGCCCATTATGCCGCCGGGCTGGAATCGGTCGCCCCGAGGGTGCTGGCCGCGTTTTTGTCTGGTATGATGTAAGTCACGTCCGAGGGCTTCCCGCCTGTTCAGGGCAAGGGAAGCGTTGTATAGTCCGCCCAAAGGGGCAAGAGAACACAGCCGTGGACCAGAAGCTCAACGAAGAAGACGTCAAGCGCTTGCTCTCCAATCCGACCGGGGACGTGCGTGCCGAAATCGCCGACAAGATCGCGTCTCAGCACCAGGGGTTGAGCGACGGCGAACGCAAGCTGGCCGAGGACATCTTCCGTCTGATGGTCCGCGATGCCGAGGTCCGGGTGCGCGAGGCGCTGGCCCGCCAGCTCAAGGAGAACCCGACGGTTCCCCATGACGTGGCGCTGTCGCTGGCCCGCGACGTCGAGGACGTGTCGCTGCCCATGCTGCAATTCTCCGAGGTGCTGACCGACGAGGATCTGATCGAGATCGTCCACAGCCAGAGCCCGGAAAAGCAGGTGGCGGTCGCCGGCCGCCATCATGTCTCCGCCAGTCTGGCCGACGCCCTGGTGGATACCGGCAACGAGGCTGCGGTGGCGACCCTGGTCTCCAACGAGGGGGCCGATCTCAACGAGAATACGCTCAACCGCGTGGTCGACCGCTACGGCGAGTCCGAGCAGGTGGGCCAGTCCCTGGTCGAGCGTAAGGTGCTGCCCATCACGGTGGCCGAGCGCCTGATGACCAAGGTGTCGGAGAACCTGCGCCAGCACCTGATGGCGCGGCCCGACCTCACCCCCGAAGCCGCCGCCGCCATGATGATCCAGGCGCGCGAACTGGCGGTTCTCGGCCTGTCCAATTCGGAAGGCGACGTGGCCCAGCTGGTCGGCCACCTCTACAACGTGGGGCGCCTGACGCCGTCCATCATGCTGCGCGCCGTGTGCATGGGCGACCTGACCTTCTTCGAGGTGGCCATCGCCAAGCTGGCCAAGATCAAGGTGGAGAACTGCCGCACCCTGATCCACGACGCCGGCAAGCGGGGATTCGAGGCGCTGTTCGAGAAGGCGGACCTGCCCAAGGCCTTCTATGCCGCCATGCGCGCCGCCATCGACGTATCCTACGAGATGGAATACGACGGCGGTCCCAACGACCGCGAGCGTTTCTCGCGCCGCATGATCGAGCGCATCCTGACTCAGTATGGTGATCTGGGCGTGGAGTTCGAGAACGACGACCTGGAATACCTGCTGTCCAAGATGAATCAACTGCCGGCCACCATGCTCGGCGACTGATCGGGCCGGCCGACTTTTTGCCAGACAACTCGGCCGGCCTCGGGCCGCCATTGGGGCGGCGGCCAAGCGGGCGGACGCCCGCGCTTAGGCCGAGGGACAATAGGCGGGCCAATTTATTGACCTGCTGGGATAAGAGGGGAAAATCATGTCCGGCAGCGTGAAGCCTGCAGCCAAGCCGCTCGACAAGGATGCGGCCAACCGCAAGGAAATCATCACGACCATCAAGGGGCCGGTGACCACCCGCGTCACCCAGCTGATTCCGGCCCTGGGCGCCTTTCCCAATCCCTATGCCGCCGTACTGGCCACGCCGGACCTGCTGTACGCCTGCATGCAACTGGTCAAGACCAAGCGCGAACAGTTCCAGGACCTGCTGGTCGACCGGGACGGCAATGCGGTTACCACCGATGACGGCTTGCTGCGCTGCGAGCGCTCGCTGGATCAGGTGATCTCCATGGTGGTGCGTTCCGGCGCCAAGGCCTATGCGGAAAAGCGCTTCGGCACCGCCGACAAGCCGGCCGCCCAGATGGCGCCGAAGAAGGAGCCGAAGAACCTGCTGGAGAAGATCCAGGCCCTGGTCTCGGGCAAGTGGGGCGACATGGAAGTCCCCAAGTCGTCGCCCACCCAGGCCGACCAGTTCTATGGGGCCATCAAGGACTATCTGGATTACGACTGGCAGGTGCCGCTGATCCCCTGCTTCGCCGAACTGCCGGTCAAACTGATCCGCGAGATGGGCCGGGGCGTCACCACGCTGCGCACTCCGGAAGGCATCGCCGCCCTGGCCGATATCGGCCGCCATTCCATGGATTCGGCCAAACGCATCCTGTCCGACGCCATGATGCGCGAGATGCTCGACACCCAGCCGCTGGCCGCCAAGGGCGTCGCCTTCCTGGGCAAGGAGCGTTACGACTTCCTGCACGGCACCGTCTACGACAAGATGGGCGAGAAGTTCTGGGAGATGTGCGTCGACTGCGACCGTCTCGAGGCCATGGAGGTCCAGAACGCCAAGGACCTGGAACAGATGGCCAGCCATCTGCACATCCTGTCGGGCGAGTCCATCAACCAGATCGTCCGCTTCCTCAATTACTCGCAGATTCCCATTTTCCTGGAAGTCGGCACGGACAAGCTGGGCGAGGATACCTTCACCGAGATTTTCGGCGTTCCCGGCAACAAGAAGCTGGTCAAGATCTTCTGCGAGAAGATCAAGCTGTGGAAGCTGGACGCCGACGATCCCGATACCGACCTGCGCGCCAAGCTGCCCGACGTGTTCGGAGCCTATCTGCGGGCACCGGCGGATTTCGAGAAGGGCCTGTAGCTCTTCGGGAAGAATGAGTGTCCGTCTACGGCCGGTTGGCCGGCAGGCGCATCAACCCGAACCAGTATTCCAGAATGCCCTGGATGGACTCGAACAGGGCATCCACGTCCACCGGCTTGGTGACGAAGCCGGAAGCTCCGCTGTGATAGGCGGCGGCCACGTCGCGCTCGGCGTCCGAGGTGGTCAGCACCACCACGGGCAGGTCCTTCAGATCGTCGTCGGCCTTCATCTCGGTCAGGACCTCGTGGCCGCTCTTGCGCGGCATGTTGAGGTCGAGGAGGATCAGGTCGGGCAGGGCGGTGGCCCCCTCGATGGCCAGGGCGCGCAGGCGCTTCATGGCCTCGACCCCGTCGGGAATATGCTCGATGCGGCAGGCGAAGCGACTGCTGGCGAAGGCCGCCTTGACCAGGCCGGCGTCGCCGGGATCATCCTCGACCAGCATGACCTTGAATTGCTGTTCGCTCGTTTCAGTCACAGTCGCTCCAATCGGGCATTCGCGGTCCACGCCGGAGCCGAGGGCAGGACGATGGAGAAAATGCTCCCCTGCCCGACGGTCGAACGGACCCGGATGGTTCCGCCCAGATGTTCCACCATCTTCTTGGCGATTGCCAGCCCCATTCCTGTGCCGGGATGGGCCATGCGCGAATGAAGGCGTTGGAAGACCTCGAAGATGCGCTCGAAATAGGCCTCTTCAATGCCGATGCCGTTATCGGCGACATCGATGAATTCGAATCCCCGTTCCGTCCGGCTGGAGATGCGGATCACCGGGGACCGGTCGGGCGAGCGGTACTCCATGGCATTGCCGATCAGGGCGACGAACACCTCGCTCAGGCGGTGATGGTCGGCCCACACCATGGGGAGCGTTCCGGCCTCGATGACGGCGCCGGTCTGGTGGATTCGGCCGCTCAGCTTGCGCCGGGCGGTGGTCAGCGCCTCGGCGGCGTTGATCTGGCGCTTGGGCAACGGTGCGTCGTTCTCGCCCAGATAGATCTGCACGTCGTGCAGCAGCGCCCGCATCAGCCGGGTGGCGGTGCCCAGGCTGCTCAGCCACTCGCGCTGTTCCGGGGTCAGCTGGGCCGACAGGCCCCGCTCCACCAGCTGGCTGAACGAGATGATGGAGCGCAGCGGTTCCTGCAGGTCGTGGGCGACGATGAAGGAGAAGCGCTCCAGTTCCCGGTTGGCGGCGGTCAACTGGCGGGTGCGGCTTTCCACCAGCCGTTCCAGCGATTCGCGCCGCTGCAGGGCGATCCAGGTCAGGCACAGGATGCCGATGCCCATGATCAGCAGCCCGAAGCGCAGCGCGGTCACCTCGGCCCCCTTGGCCACGGCCGCCTTCCAGCCGCCGGAGGGGGCCAGGGCGAATTCCCAGTGTCCATCGGGCAGGTCGATGCGCACCGAGACCGGACGCATGGTGAAGATGCCGCCATCCCCGCCCACCATGGTTCCGGCGGCGGTGCGCAGCCCCCAGGTATAGCCTTCCAGGATACCGATGCTGCTGGATTCCAGCATGGTGGAGACGGTGAAGATCATGCCCACCGCCCCCCAGGGCCGGTCGCCCACGAAGACGGCGTGACGGGCCAGCAGGCCCAGTCCGCCCTGGATCATCTCCACCGGCTCGTGCACCGCCAGGCCCCTGGTCTGGATGGCGCGGTTGACCGCCTCGGCGAAGCCGGGGCGCTTATCCTCCAGCAGGTTGTTGCCCAGCACCTTCAGGTTGCCGGCATCGGGGGGATAGACCTGATGGACCACGAAATCGGGCGCGACCGAGATGTTCCGGATGCCGGGAACCTGCTGGTAGTAGGACGCGGCGAAGACCGGGAATTCCCGCTCGATCTCGCCCGGCTGGTGCTCGGCCGCCTTGACCGCCACGAAGGCGGCCAGTCCCCGCACCTGGGCAAGGCGCTGATTGAGCGCATTGGTCAGCGCCCCCGCCGAGGTGACCGCCAGGGCCGAGGCCTGGCCGCGCAACTGCGCCTCGCGATAGTCGTTGTAGAAGCCGGCGATCCTCAGGGATACGGCGATCCACGCGACGGCCACGAGGGCCATGGTGATGACGGCCTTGTACCCTCCGGCCCTGGGCGCGGCGGGGGAGTGCGGATCACTGGTGCCGTCGAGGGGCATGGCCGGTCCATCAGCCGGTGGTGGCGATCAGATTTGTCGGATTCTAGCCTATTCCAGGCGCCCACGACATGCCCAATTATACCTGACGTATTATGACTTGACCGCTGGTATCCGTTTCGGGCACTCTGCCGGGACTATGACACGCAACGCGACCACCCTGCTGCTGCTATCCACCCTGGAATCGTAAGTTCGGTTCCGGGTTTTCGTGGTTTCAGCCTTCGGGTCGGGTTCGCTGCAATGTCTCATCTCTCCATCGTCTCCTCCTTGGTTTCCGCTCCGGGCCGCATGCTCGGCGGCTTGGCGCTGCTGCGACTAACCTCCGGTCGCCGGGCTTAAGGTCTTTCGCGGCCGCCCGGCGGCCCCAGGACCGGGCCGCGCTCCCCATATCAGCAGAAACGACGACCATAAGGAGAACCGGGCCATGATGCCTGCCGCCAGCACCAAATACCGCGCCTATCCCGCCATCCGTCTCGCCCAGCGCCGCTGGCCCGACGCCACCATCACCCGCCCGCCCGTGTGGTGCAGCGTCGATCTGCGCGACGGCAACCAGGCGCTCATCGATCCCATGGGCTCCGAGCGCAAGATGGCCATGTGGCAGACCCTGGTCGGCATGGGATTCAAGGAGATCGAGGTGGGCTTCCCGGCCGCCTCGCAGACCGATTTCGACTTCATCCGCCTGCTCATCGAGGGCGGCCACATTCCCGACGACGTCACCATCCAGGTGCTGGTCCAGTCGCGGGAGGAACTGATCCGCCGCACCTTCGAGGCGTTGGCCGGGGCCAGGCGGGCCATCGTGCACATGTACAATTCCACTTCCGAGGCGCAGCGGCGCATCGTGTTCGGCATCGACCGCCAGGGCTGCATCGATCTCGCCCTCGGCGGGGTGGGGCTGATCCGCGAGTTGTCCGCCGCCCGCCCCGAGGGCGAGGTGGTGTTCCAGTACTCTCCCGAAAGCTTCACCGGCACCGAGCCCGACTTCGCCGTGGACATCGTCGAGAAGGTGGCCGAGGCCTGGGGCGCCACGCCCACCCGCCGGATGATCTGCAACCTGCCGGCCACGGTGGAGATGTCCACCCCCAACATCTATGCCGACGTCATCGAGTGGTTCTGCGCCACGGTGAAGAACCGCGATTCCCTCATCGTCTCGGTCCACCCCCACAATGACCGGGGCACCGGCGTGGCGGCGGCCGAACTGGCGGTGATGGCCGGTGCCGACCGGGTGGAAGGCACCCTGTTCGGCAACGGCGAGCGCACCGGCAACGTGGACGTGGTCACCCTGGCGCTGAATCTCTACACCCAGGGCGTCGATCCCGCCCTCGATCTCTCGGACATCGACACGGTGCGCCGCACCGCCGAGCAATGCACCGGCCTGCCCGTCCATCCGCGCCATCCCTATGCCGGGGAACTGGTCTATACCGCCTTTTCCGGCTCGCATCAGGATGCCATCAAGAAGGGCTTCTCGGCCCGCAAGAAGGCCAACGATCCGGTGTGGGAGGTGCCCTATCTCCCCATCGATCCGGCCGACGTGGGCCGCAGCTACGAAGCGGTGATCCGCATCAACAGCCAGTCGGGCAAGGGCGGCATCGCCGCCGTGCTCGAGCGCGACCACGGGCTGGAAATTCCCCGCTCGCTGCAGATCGATTTCGCCCGCGTGGTCCAGGCCATGGCCGACAAGGTGGGCCGTGAATTGGACTCGGGCGAGATCATGGCCGCCTTCTCCCAGACCTACCTCAAGGACTGGCCGTTGGAACTGGTGGAGTACGAAACCCATTCCGAGGGGCGCAACGGCGTGCGGGTGCTGTCCGCCACCGTTCGCGACAGAGGCGTGGAGAAGCGCATCGAGGGCAGGGGCAACGGCCCCATGGACGCCTTCATCCATGCGGTGGAAACCGGCCTCGGCCGCAAGGTCAAGGTCCGCGACTACCACGAGCATGCCCTTGGCTCGGGCTCCGAGGCCCAGGCCGCCTGCTATGTGGAGATCGCCGGCGAGGGCGGCACCTCGGTCCATGGCGCCGCCCTCGACCCCTCCATCACCATGGCTTCGCTCAAGGCGGTGGTCAGTGCCCTGAACCGGGCAGCATAGAATATACGGCGAGGCGGTGTATAACGCCGCCTCGCTCCAAATGCATACAGAAGATAAAGGGTAGTTGCATCCCATTTATATACATTAAGTATGTAAAATATGTTGACTCCCCTACCGCTTCGCCGCCACTCTTGGCGGTGTTGCGGCTTGTCTCGGCTCCCGTGCCGTGTGCCGCGCAGGCGAGAATGGAGGGCGCCATGGCCGGACGACTGCGCATCGGAGTCAAGATTCAGCTTCTCATGGGGGTGATGGCGGTGGTGGCGGTGATGATCGCCGCTCTGGGCCAGTGGGCCATCGCGACCTACGATGCGCGGACCAATGATATTCTCGCCGCCTCGCGACGGGCCGATTTCGGCCAGAAGGCGGGTGCCGCCATCTATTCCGTGGTGATGGATTCCCGCGGCGTCTACATGGCGCGCGACGCCGCCGAGGTGAAGAAATTCGCCACTCCCATGGGCAAGACCCTCGACGCCTTCGAGAAACTGGCGGTGGAGTGGCGGGGGGCTGTGCCGGCTTCCCAGGCCGCCGCCTTCGCCAAGCTGGACGAGGAATTGACCAGCTTCATCCGTTTCCGGCGGGAACTGATCCGCCTCGGCCTGGAGAGCGGCGCCCCGGCGGCGCGGACCTTCGGCGACAACGACGCCAACCGCGCCAACCGGCAGCGGCTGGGCAAGCTGGTGGACGAGTATTCCGACGCGGCCGACCGCGAGGTGGAGGAATACCATCAGGCCATGGACGTCTTCGCCGGGCAACTGAAGGTCGGCATCCTGCTGGGTGCCCTGACCGCGTTGCTGGGCGGCGGCATCCTGACCCTGATCATGGTGCGCCGCTCGGTTTCCGGGCCGCTGGGACGGGTGGCCGACGCGACGCGGCGCATGGCCGAGGGCAACCTGGACGAGGCGGTGGTGGACGCCGGGCGCGGTGACGAGACCGGTGAAATCGCCCGTGCCCTGCTGGTATTCCGCGACAACATGCGGCGCAACCTGGAACTGGAGGCCGCCGCCCGCGCCGAGCAGAGCCAGCGGGCCGAGCGGGCCGAGCGGCTGGAACGCCGCACCGCCGAATTCGACCGGGTGGTCCAGTCGCTGCTGGGCGACGTGGGCGACGTGGTGCGGACGGTATCGTCCACCGCCGAGAATCTTCACCACAATGTTGATGATGCCGGGCGTGAAAGCGCCTCGGTGGCCGTCGCCGCCGCCCAGTCCTCCGCCAACGTGCAGGAGGTGGCTTCGGCCACCGGGCAGTTGCGGACCTCCAATCTCGGCATCTCCGAGCGTATCCACGAAACCTCGGCCATCGTCCGCGATGCGGTGGGGATCATGGAGGGATCGGGAACCACCATGGCATCCCTGGACGACGTGGCGCGCCGTATCGGCGAGGTGGTCAGCCTGATCAATGACATCGCGTCCCAGACCAACCTTCTCGCCCTCAACGCCACCATCGAGGCGGCCCGCGCCGGTGAAGCCGGCAAGGGCTTCGCCGTCGTGGCCGGCGAAGTGAAGAATCTGGCCAACCAGACGGCCAGGGCCACCGACGAGATCGGCCAGCAGGTGGCGGCCATGCAGGATACGGTGCAGCAGGCCGTGGTTTCCAACCGCCGCGTCGCCGAATTCGTCGGGCGCATCGACGCCGTCGCCGCGGCGGTGGCCGACGCCGCCGTGGAACAGGGCCGCGTCACCGACGCCATCCTGCTCAACGTGC
>Ga0265320_10002331_pt1 | contig 13318 bp, 16 predicted proteins | sample 4827metaG_FD_202087 | JGI IMG/M metagenome (GOLD analysis project Ga0265320, IMG submission 202087) | Rhizosphere microbial communities from Carex aquatilis grown in University of Washington, Seatle, WA, United States - 4-8-27 metaG | ecosystem: Host-associated > Plants > Roots > Rhizosphere >...
GAAGCCGCGCCACAACCGTTCGAGCGAGCCCCGCTCCAGGCGTGCGACAGCGGGCCCCGAGAGAGCGAACGCCGCCAGCACCGCGACCGCCGCGGCGAGCCGCACATAGGGACGCCGCAGCACCAACGCCGTCGCCGCGATCAGGTTCGAGGACGCCACCAGGAAGGCGATCTCGAAGGCGCCGGCGCGAGAAAGCAGCACCAGGCTCGCGAGCAGTCCGCCCACCGCGGCGCCGGCCGCCTCAAGCAGGTATACCGTGCCTGTGGATTCGCCCGCGGCGGCGCCCGCTTCGGCGCCATAGAGGCGGCTGGCCGCGACGAACAGGCATCCCGCCAGCACACAGAACGCGCTCAGCGTGACGAAGCAGACCGCCAGCACGGCGCCCGGCCCCAATGCTTCGCCCGGCGCCGTTGCGACGAACTCCCGGCTGGCCCGGACAGCGTAGATCGTCGCCGGCAGCACCGCCGCCACCAGCACGAACAGCGCCGCCGTGATCCGGCGAGGATCGCGCGCGCGCGACGCGAAGCGGCCCAGGACGCTGCTGCCCGCCGCCGTCCACAGCAACCAGGTCCCCAACATCAGCCCCAGCGACAGTTCGTTGCCGCGGAACACGACGATCAGTTCGCGCATCAGCACGATCTGCGCGATCACCGCCGACGCGCCCGTAAGAACGAGCGCACCACGAACCGCCCCGTCGCCGGCTTGCCTCCTGTCTCCTGTCTCCTGTCTCCTGGCTCCTTTTCTTACGACCACGGGTTTAAACTTATCACGATGACAACGTCGAGGCGCGATCTGCTCTACGCGGGCGGAGTCGCGGCCGGCGCCACAGGCTTGGCCGCGTGGCTCGCGAGCCGCAGCCGCCGTCCCGAAGACCTCGCGCCGCCGGTGGTCAAGCGCGATCTGCGGGTCGCGCACGATCCCAACCTGCCGGAGTTGGCGATCATTGAAGGCGGAGAGCCGGCCGACCTGGTCCGGCGCGCCATCCAGGAACTGGGCGGCATGGGCCGCTTCGTTGCGCGCGGCGATGTGGTCCTGGTCAAGCCCAACATGGCCTGGGACCGCACGCCCGAGCAGGCTGCCAACACCAACCCCGACGCGGTCGCGGAAGTCGTGCGCCTATCCCTCGCCGCCGGAGCGCGCAAGGTCCTGGTAACCGATGTGCCGGTGAACGAGGCGCATCACGTCTTCGACCGCAGTGGCATCGCGCGTGCCGTGAAGGCCGCCGGCGGCCAGGTCGTTCTCCCTAGCGCTTCTCGCTTCCGCGAAGTCGATCTGGGCGGCGCCGTGCTGCGCGTGTGGCCCGTCCTCGACCCGTTCCTGGAGGCGGACAAGATCATCAACCTGCCCATCGCCAAGCATCACGACCTCACCGGCGCCACGCTCGGCCTCAAGAACTGGTACGGAATGTTGGGCGGGCTACGCGTCCGGCTCCACCAGCGCATCGACGAGAGCCTGGCCGACCTGGCGGCGTTCCTCCGCCCGACGCTCACGGTCCTCGACGCGTACCGCGTCCTCATGCGGAACGGCCCCAGCGGAGGGAACACCGAAGATGTCGCCTTACGCAAGACGGTGATCGCCGGCACGGATCCTATCGCGGTGGATGCCTACGCGGCCCGCGCGTTCTGGGGCCTGGACGAGAGCCGTCTGCGCTATCTGGAACTGGCGGCGGAGCGCGGCCTGGGCGACTTACACCTTGCCGACAGCCATCAGGTACACCGGCTCCTCGCCCTCCGGTAGGCTGAGGATGCGACGGATCGCGTCTTTCTTGAACGAGCCGATCATGACCGATCCAAGCTGCAGCGCGGTGGCCTGAAGCTGGACGTTCTCGGCGGCGTGGGCCGCCTCCATGTGGACGAAGCACACGCCGCGCTCGCCAAACTTCGCCGTGACGCGGTCGTAGACGCCGGCGAACACCAGCACGCAGGCCGAGAAGCGCACGCAGTCCTGGTCGATCGAGACAGCCAGTTCCCGCCGCAGATTGCCGGCAGCGTGCAGCACCAGATCGTGCTCCCCTGGGCGGTACTTGTAGACGCCCGGCGCGAGCCCATCAACCTTGGTGGCCACCAAGTAGGTTTCGAGCGTGTACAGCGCGGCTGCCGACGGCGCGGCACGCTTCCCCTCTACCGGATCGGTGATCCCCTGCGCCGCCCAGAGCAACTGGCCAGCCTCCGCAAGCTTCACGGGATCGGCGCGGTAGGCGCGCCGCGACCGGCGCGAGGCAATCGCCTCTTCGAGCGACATCCGCCCCTTCAGCCTGGGCGCGGGCAGTTGGATGGTTTGTTCCTGGACTTCTAGCATGGGCAAACAGGCCCCTAACTCTGATTCCAGTATAGCGCTCGCGCCGCCCCTAGTCGAAGACCACCGTCTTGTTCCCGCATACCAGAATGCGGTGCTCGAGGTGCCAGCGGACGGCGCGCGACAGCACGACGCGTTCCAGGTCGCGACCCTTCTCCACCAGGTCTTCGAGCTGATCGCGATGGGAGATGCGCGCGACATCCTGCTCGATGATGGGGCCGTCGTCCAGCACCGCGGTCACGTAGTGGCTGGTGGCGCCGATCAGTTTCACGCCCCGCTGGAAGGCCGCGTGGTACGGCTTGGCGCCGCTGAAAGCGGGCAAAAAAGAATGGTGGACATTAATCAGCCGCCGGGGATACCGCGCTACGAACTCGGGCGAGAGGATCTGCATGTAGCGCGCCAGCACCACCAGATCGATCCGGTTCTCCGCGAGCAGTTCCAACTGACGCCGCTCCGCTTCCGCCTTCCCGTCTTTCGGAACCGGGATGTGATGGAACGGAACGCCGAAGAACCCGGCCAGCGGCGCGGCGTCCTCATGGTTGCCGACGATCAACGGCACTTCACAACGCAGCTCGCCTCTGCGATGGCGATGGAGCAGGTCCGCCAGGCAATGCTGGTAGCCGGAGACGAAGATCGCCGTCCTCAGCCGCCGCGCGGAGTATTCCACCCGCCAGCTCATGTCGAGCCGCCGCGCGATGGGCTCGAATTGCTCCCTCAGCGCCTCGGGCGACAGGTCGAACTCCTCGAGCGCCCACTCCACGCGCATGAAGAACAGCCCCAGATCCTGATCCTGGTGCTGATCGGCGTGCAGGATGTTCGCGCCGTGCGCATACAGAAAGTTGGCAATTGCGGCGACCAGGCCCTTGCGGTCGGGGCAATCGATCAAGAGAATGGCGGAGTTTCTGTCTTCCATCAGTGTGTCGATGAGGTGGCGTGCGTGCGGTCGAACACCCGGCCCTCGATCTTCTCGATCGCCGCCCGCACCGGCTCCGGCACCGTCACGGACTTATTGCGCTTGTAATCGACCACCACGATGGTCGACCGCACGTCCGCCGCGACCACCTTCTGGGCCTCGCTCACCACCACGTGGTCCATTCGGAAGCTGGTGTTGCCGATCCGCTCAACGCGGACGCCCACGTGCACCGTGTCGGGATAGGTCAGCGGCTTGCGATAGTCGCATGTAATGCTGGCCAGAATGGGGCCGACGCCGTCGTCGCCGATCATCCAGAGCCCGATCCGCCGCAGGTACTCGATGCGCACGCTCTCGCACCATCGCAGGTATACGGTGTTGTTGACGTGGCCGTATGCGTCCTGGTCGCCCCATTGAACGGGGATGCTGATCACCAGAGGAAAATCGCCGAGGCTTTCGTGTTTCATCGTGCCGGTTAAGAGGACACGATAGCATGTTTACCGGGCTCGGTTCGCCCGCGGGCCGCCGAACGCGTGGATCGTCCTGGTCCCAGCCAGGGCTTCACCCCCGTGCGGCACGCCACGAGGGATGAAGAACTCCTCGCCGATGTGCACCGGAATCCGCTGGCCATCGATCAGCACCGTGTAGCAGCCTGCTACCACCGTGAAGTACTCGTCGTATTCGTGCGCATGCTCGGCGGACGCCGCGGTCTCATGGCAGGTCCAGAACGCCATCTGGCTGCCGTCGGCGCCATCGAAGACGTAGCCCTCGACACCAGCCGTGTGCTGACTGGCCGAGGCGATCCTGTTCGCAGGGTTTTTCATGAACTTCGGAAAGTCAATCATGGTCGCCGATCAGTATCCCACTTTACGAGACCGGCGAACGTTCGTTACCGAGCCGCGACCGCCAGGGAGCGGACCGTGCGAGCTCGCGTCAAACACCGCTCCCTTGCGGTCGCGGCTCGGCCGGGCGCACCGCTACGCTCGGATTGCCATCCATCTCACTTCGCGCAGTCCGAACGGTTTTGCGGTACTCTTGGAAGGTTGTCTCAGGGAGCCGATTCAGTGGCGGACGTTGAGTCCAGTCCGGAAGCGCCGGAGCAGACTGCGGCGGGTGGCGTGGCAGAGGCGCCGGCGGCGGACTTCGACCTATTCGCGTTCCGCCTCGAATTCCTCGCGCAGGACAAAGTCTACTTTCCACCCGGCAAGTCGGGCAATGTCGTCCGCGGCGCCTTCGGCTCCATGTTCCGCCAACTAGTGTGCGTGGACCGCTGTCACGACGAACGAACCTGCGAGAAACGCGCCACCTGCGACTACGCGCGCATCTTCGAGCCCGTGGCGCCGACCGCCGAGGGGCCGAGTGGACTGCACGACTGGCCGCGTCCGTTCGTCTTTCGCGCCGCGCATCTGGACGGTGCCACCATCGAGGCCGGCCGCAAGTTCTCCTTCGACGTCCACCTGTTCGACATGAAGGATCCGGCCATCGTCTACTTCATTCTGGCGTTCGCGCAGGTGGCCAAGGAAGGGATCGGGCCACGGCGCGGGCGGGCCAAGCTGGTGCAGGCCAGCCAGCTCGATGCCTCGGGAAAGCCCGTCGCCTGCGTCTACAACGGGACGTTCGTTCCGGCCGAGCTGTTGCCGCCGATCCACCTCGAGTTCGCGCCCGACGCGACGCCGGTCAAGAAGGTGGAGGTCCGGTTCCTGACTCCCACGGAACTGAAGCACGGCCAACTGCTGGCCACCCGGCCCGAGTTTCCGGTGCTGTTCGGGCGCATCCGCGACCGCATCAGCACGCTGCGCGCGCTCTACGGCGCGGGCCCTCTCGGAATCGACTTCCAGGCCATCGGCGAACGCGCTGGCGCGGTGAAGATGCCCGAGTGCAACCTGCGCTTCAGCGAGGCGGAGCGGCGATCGGCGCGAAGCGGCGAACGGCATCCGCTGGGAGGCTTCATAGGCGAGGTCACCTACGAAGGCGACCTTGCCGAGTTCATGCCTTACCTGCGCGCGGCGAGGTGGGTGGGCGTGGGCCGCCAGACGGTGTGGGGCAAGGGCGTCACGGAAGTCAAGGTATTGGACTGAAGACCGGTCCCCGACTTTACTGCTTGCCTTCGACGGCCTGTTTGAGCTGGCGCCAGGCTTCCTCTTCGTAGTTCAGCTTGATGCGCTCGAATCCCGGCTTGAGATCGGCCGCGCGCGGGCCGCTCTTCTCGCGGCAGCGGTCCAGCAACTGCGCCGCCTGGGCATCGTTGGGATTGCGGGCCAGCACGGCCTGAAAACTTTCCTCGGCGCTGGCGAAGTCGCCGCGCTTCCATTCGATGTAGCCGATATTGAACTGATAGTCCGGATCCGCCGGGTCGCCATCGAGCGCCTTGCGAAGGTCCGCGATGGCGTTAGGAAGGTCGCGCCTCGACTCGGCCACTCCCAGATTGTTGAACACCTCGTTGAGCGGCACCGATTGCGCTACGGTCCCGAAAGCCTTCTGTGCCGCGGCATAGTCGCCGGTGTAATAGTCGCACAGCCCCAACAGAAAGTTCGCCTCGAAATAGCGCTCCGTCCCCGGCTTGACCTTGGCGAACCAGCCAGCGGCCAGACGGTACTCTTTTTGTTCCCAATAGAGCCGGCCCAACTGCAGGACCGGTTGCCAGAAGCTCTCATCCAGGCGCGCCGCTTGCGTAAAGTAGCGGTGCTTCTGTTCGGCGCCGGCGGCCAGAAGGCCGCGGGTGTAGTTCTCCATCGCATCCAGGCGCACCGGGGGATGGTCCTTGACGAATTGCTCAGCCGGAGGCGTGTGCGCGGAATCGAGAGAGGCGAGCAGTTGCCAGGCCAGGTGCGTCTGCAGCGCGGCGAGGTTGTCGAGGGAGCCCGATTCGATGAACTGCGGCCCGTTGCGCATGCGCCGCATGTTCAGCGTCCAGGCGCTGAAGTGCAGCGAACCTCGCGATCCCGCGGGCGCGCCGGCGGGCGGCGGAGTGAATTCGAACTGCCCGTAGATCACCTCGGTCGCATCCAGCGTGTCCGCGACTTTGATGACCGAAGCGTGGGTGAGCGGGACGTTGGCGCGAATCGAGAGACGCCGGAACGCTTCCTGCCGGTCCTCCCGGCCGAGCACCAACATGCCCCGCGCGCTAAGCGCGTCGGCGATGGTTTGGGCGACGCTTTCGCCGATCCAGTCGAGCCCCGTCGAAGGAGACTGGCTGAAGAACGGCAGCACCAGCACCGTATCGGCGCGTGCCAGCACGACGGAAAACGCCAGGAGCACGGAAAGAGGAACAAGCCGCTGCATCTGCCGCCCTTCAGTCTAACAGACGGGTGCTCCTTCTCAGCCTCGTGAGCCGCGTCGAACGAATGGACTCTTGCATAATAGTGCTGTGCGGGACACGACCAATTTTCCGCGACCTCTATCCAGAAGGAGCATGGTCGGCGGGTGCGGCCTTGCTGCTTTCGCTTTTCAGCAGAGTATGAGCCGGGCAGCCGTACGGGATCCGGGGCCGCCTGCTGATGTCGGTAACGCTCAACCATTGAACCTTGTTCGCCATCCTGGCGGCCAGTACTCGTTTTTGCGTGGGATCCCGGCGTACTCGGCTGGCGTAATTGCCCGAGATGGTTACGAGGTCGTGCACGCCACCTTTTCGCGTTCCCCCTCGCTCCGATCGGGGTTCAAGGCCATAGACGAGCACCTTTCCGGGCTCAATCTCCCGAAAGCTGCGCTGTGCGGCGTGGAACTGCGTTCTCCGCGCTCATTCAGTCCGGAGGAGTTCCGTGCCTTCAACGGCAGTTACATCGAGGTGCTGAAGAGTTGGGGAATCCTGCTGGAAGGTGCGCTGAATCCAGTCGCCCGCACCAACGTCGCTCCCGTTGCGTTTCCTCCTTCCGAGCCGGCGATCCACGCGTTCTCGTACGTTACCCGGTCAACTAACAGTCAGCGAACCTTCCTCGTAGCTGGGGGTGGCGAACTGCCAGACGGCTCGATCAATCCCAGGGACATACTGCGACGCGGCGATACAAGTTCGGCTGCGATCGCTGAGAAAGCGCGCTACGTAATGTCCCGTATGGAGGCGCGACTCAGGGCAATGGGTGCAAGCTGGCTGGAAGTAACCGCAATCGACGTTTACACCGCGCACGACCTTAGCGGGGCACTTGTGACCGACCTGTTGAAGCAATCGGGCCACAACGCCGTCACCTGGAATTACGCGCGTCCGCCCATCATGGACCTCGAGTTCGAAATGGACCTCCGCGGCGTCCGCAGCGAAATCGTCCTGGGATAAAGATCCTGATCTCACAGGGGATCCAGTTCAGAGCGAGCGGGGCGGCCGCACCATCGGAGGTGGATTCGGTTTCGGGATGCTAGGCGCCGGAATCGCGCAGAGCTCGAAATACGTGGGGAGCGCTTTTGGATATTACGGAATGGCCTAGTCGCTGTACTCGAACCCTGATCGCGCGCGGGTCGGAGGTGCAGTTCGGCAGGACGCCATGGTCGACATACGGTTCGACGCTCGGTCGGACGAGGCCGCGGCGCCAGGTGCGACGAGCGGCTCCGCGCGGGCTGCGGACCGGGGACCCGGGCGTTAACGATGGGGCGTTGTTTGGCGCGTGCTATCCTTCTGTCAGCGCCGCTCCGCGGTTCTGGGCAACTCGTCCGACTCTGGGAGACCACACACATGCGCATGCTGATGCACGTCCAGCTACCAATTGAACCCTTCAATACCGCCGTTCGGGATGGATCCGTAGGGCAGAAGATGCAACGAATTCTCGAGGCCATCAAGCCGGAGGCCGCCTATTTCTGCGCACAGAACGGCCACCGTGGCGGCATTCTCGTCGTCGATGTTCCGGATCCTTCCGCGGTGCCGGTGCTGGCGGAGCCGTGGTTCCTCACCTTCAACGCCGAGGTGGAGTTTCAGGTTGCGATGACGCCCGAGGACCTCGTGCGGGCGAACCTGCCGGCGCTGGGAAAGACCTGGGCCTAGCCGCCCGCTGCCGCGGAATCCCGCGCTCCCGGCCGCGTCGTACAATGTTCGTTTGCCATGAAAACAGCACTGTTGTTTCCGGGACAGGGGTCGCAGTTCGTAGGGATGGGGAAGACCCTGGCCGACCAGTTCCCGTCGGCGCGGGCCATGTTCGAGGAAGCCGATGCGGCGCTCGGATTCGCGCTCTCAGAACTATGTTTTGCCGGCCCGGAGGAGACCCTCCGGCTGACCGAGAACCAGCAGCCGGCGCTGGTCACCGTCTCGACCGCGGCCTGGACCGTGCTGCGCGAGCACGGCATCGAGCCCGACTACGTCGCCGGCCACAGCCTGGGCGAATACTCGGCGCTGGTGGCGGCGGGCAGCCTGAAGTTCTCCGACGCGGTGCGGCTGGTGCGGCAGCGAGGCCGCTACATGCAGGAAGCCGTCCCGCCGGGCGTGGGCGCCATGGCCGCGCTGCTGAAACTGCCCGAGGGCAAGTTGGAAGAAATCCTGGAGCAGGCGGCGCAAGGCGAGGTGGTCTCCGCCGCGAACTTCAACTCTCCGGACCAGGTGGTGATCGCGGGGCATGCCGGCGCGGTTCAGCGCGCCATGGAGCTGGCAAAGGCCGCCGGGGCTCGGCGCGCCGTTCCGCTGCCCGTGAGCGCTCCGTTCCATTGCGCGCTGATGAAGCCCGCGCAGGAACGGCTGGCTGTCGACTTGCGCGCCACGGAGTTCCTCGACCCGCGCGTGCCGCTCATCAACAACGTCGCTGCGAGGGAAGTGCGCACCGGAGCCGAAGCGCGGCAGGGCCTGATCGACCAGGTATCGAGCCCGGTCCGCTGGACCGAGTCGATGCGGCGCCTGGAGGCGGCGGGAGTCGAGAGGTGCATCGAGACCGGCCCCGGCGGAGTCCTCACCGGCCTGCTGCGGACAATCGCGCCGGGCGTCAAAGGCGTCAGGTTCGGGGAAGCCGGCGAATTGGCGGCGTTGGGCGGGCCTGGCCCAAATTAAAGCATCGGACGCCGAAATCGTGAATCCAATCAGCCAAAGGGAGTTGTGTCCGGAGGGGCGTACTTTGGCCAAAGCTAGAATTCTGGTCGTCGACGACGAGCCTGAGGTGCTGCGCTTCGTGGCAGGCGTGCTCCAGCGAGCCGAGTACGAAGTTGTACATGCTGGCGGGGCGAGACAGGCCCTCGCAATCATCGCCGGCACGGACCCCTTCGACCTGGTTGTGACCGACGTGGTGATGCCCGAAATGTGCGGACCGGAGCTGGCAACCGAGATTCAAGCCCGGTCGCCATCATCCGCCATCATGTTCATCTCGGGATGCGTTCCCGTCGGGCAGCTTCCCAGAGGCATCCCTTACCTGGGCAAGCCCTTCTCTCCGCGTGACCTGCTCGGCGCGGTGGGCAGGGTTCTGAGCGCCAGCCCGGCGGACTCTTAGTCTGCAGCGTCGAGACTCCTCTCGACGCGACAACCGGCCTCGACACGAATGTCGAGGCGGCAGGCAAGCCGGAGTGGGGCGGCTTTCCAGAAAGTTGGACGGAGGCGGGTCTGGAGACCCGCTGCAGGACTGGAGTCCTGCCCCACAAGGCCAGCCGGCCGGTTCGCGATATCCTCGTGAGTGAAGCATGCACGAGATGGGTATCGCCAGCTCGGTGATTGAGTCGGTGCTGGCCGAGGCTGCCCGTCGCCCCGGCGCGCGCGTGACCAAGGTCGGCTTGCGCATCGGCGAACTGGCGGGCGTAGACGCGGCGTCGCTGACCTTCTGCTTTGAGGCGCTGGTCAAGGACACCGAACTCGAATCGGCCATCCTGGCGATCGAGGACGCCGGCTGCGACGAGCTCGATCTCACCTATCTCGAAATGGAGGAATGATGGAGCGGGTTCCACTCGAACGCAAGGTCCTCAGCGAAAACGACCGTATCGCCGGGGAGCTCCGCGAGCGCTTCGCCCAGCGCGGCATTCTGGTCCTGAACTTCATCAGCTCGCCCGGCTCGGGCAAGACCGCGCTGCTCGAGCGCACGCTCGAGGGTTTCCCGAAGGGCACGCGCGTGGCCGTCCTCACCGGCGACATTCAGACCGACAACGACGCCCAACGCCTGTCCCGCTACGGCTTCCCGGTCCGGCAGATCACCACCGCCGGGGCCTGCCACCTGGACGCGCGCATGATCGAGCGCGGTCTGGAGGGCTGGGACCTGGACCAGATCGACCTGCTGCTCATCGAGAACGTAGGCAACCTGGTCTGCCCCACCAGCTACGATCTGGGGGAGCGCGCCAAGATCGTGGTCCTGAGCGTCACCGAGGGCGAGGACAAGCCTCTGAAGTACCCCGGCATTTTCCACAAGGCCGAGCTGATGATCCTCAACAAGATCGACCTTCTGCCTTACGTGCCTTTCAAGGCCGAACTGGCGCGCGAGTGCGCCAATCGCGTCCACCCGGGCATCGAGATCCTGGAGGTTTCCTGCACCACCGGCGCGGGCCTCGATGCCTGGCAGTCCTGGCTGAAGGCGCGCGTGAAGGCCGCCAGCACCGAACCGGTAGCGTGAGCGGGCGGACCACTTACTCCGGCTTCAACAGGCCACTGTCGGCCATCCAATCGGCCAGACGCTGCGGCCAGCCCTTCAGCGTCGCCAGGCTCGAACGATAGCCCATGTTGAAGCCGTGCCCGCCCTTCGTGAATAAGTGCGCCTCGACAGGGATCCCCGCGGCGCGATAGCCCGTCAGAAGCTTTACGACGGGCCCCGAGCAGCATGCGTCATCGTCCGCCGCCAGGAGAAACGCAGGCGGCGCACCGCGCGGGATGGTGTCCGGGACCCCCAGCGGGCCGGGGTAGATCATGACCAGGAAATCGGGGCGCGCGCTGAGCCGGTCGATGGGATCGGCCGCTGTGGGATCGCCTTCGGTACCGGAGAACGCCGACAACGAGACCACCTCGCCGCCCGCAGAGAATCCCATCATGCCGATGCGATTCGGGTCGATGCCCCACTCCCGGGCGCGGCTGCGCACAAGCCGCATCGCGCGCTGGCCATCCTCGCGCGGATGCTTTTCCAGCGAGTACGGGGAACCCGGCTCGCGCGCCAGCCGGTATTTGACGGCGAACGCGGCGACGCCCAGGCTGTTGAGGTATTCGGCCGCCTCAACGCCTTCGGCCTTGAACACCAACTCGCGATGCCCGCCGCCCGGGCAGATCACGACCGCGGCGCCGGTCGCCTTCTCCTTCGGTGGAAGATACACGGTGATCGACGGGTTGTGAATGTTGCGAATCCAATAGTCCTTCGCCTCAACAGGCTCGTTCCGCCGGTTCTCGAAACCTGGCGCCCCATTCGCCCACAACGGAATCTCCGGCGGCGGCGCCTGCGCCGGCAGCGCGCCAGCGCAGCGCATCAAAGCGGCCACAAGTCTTAGGTCGAGCCGAATCGTTCCCATGTCCCCCCCTTCCGAATCGCGCCGTTCGCCGCAACTTATGCCCTGGCCAATTAAAGAAACATGCACTATTTAGGGACGGCTCGCCAGGCGGTGGACGTGAAGGGACTGAGCCCCTCGACTGATGGCCGGGCGTCTTTATGCGGCCCGCACCGTCAACGTCACTCCAACCCTCTTCTGCAAGGCACGGAGAATCGCGAAGAAGTTGGCGGTATTCGGATTTCCCCGAGGGCCCAGCATCCGGTGCAGGCTCTTGCTCGGCTTCCCGAGGTCCTCCGCCAGCCGTTCGAAGCCGATGGTTGCGTTGATCACCTCCCGCAGAACCGTCTTGCCCGTCACTTCGTCCCCGCCGAGATACGCATTCACCGCCTCCGTAAGAAGCGCTTTGCGGAATGCCCCATCTTTCTGGGCACGATTGTAGACGGTCTCCCGGAACTCTCTCGTCAGTGCCATTTCTCGCCACCCTCACCGGCCTTCGCCCGTTTGTATGCCGCCCATGCCGTCTGCGCGGCGGCAATGGCCGCGCTCTGCCGCTTCTTGGCACTGCCGCCAAGGAGAATCACGGTGCGCTCGCCGTCCTTGCCAAAATAGATCCGGTACCCGGGCCCGAAGTCGATCTTGTACTCATAGACACCGGAGTCGACACCCACCACGTTCGAGAAGTTGCCGCCGCCCAGGCGCGTCAGCGCTACGGTAACCGTTGCCGCTGCGACCGCGTTTAGACCAGCGAACCATACGCCAAACGGAGAGCGGCCTGCAGTGTCCAGATACTCCAGAATCGCGACGTCTCGCAGCAAGTCAATGGTAACACCAACGTTACTATCATATACGGCGCGACTGCGGAGCGGATCTTGAGGCCTCTGTGAGGCTGCTTGGCTGGGCGGTGCTCGCTACAGCACCTGAGCCAGCAACTTCATCACGTCAGCGCCGTCATGCACATCCTTAATTGAGAACTGGCCCGCGCCTTCCTTCGGGTTCAGGTTCAGGAAAACCTCGGCTTCTTCATCGTCGGTTCCGAGGAACAACTTGGTCGCGGGTCAAGCTCCCGGTGCCGGGATCAGCAAAGCCTCCCTCAACGATCTGGCCCTGACGCTGCTCTCACGCATGTTCCGTCCGAGCACGGCAAGGTCGAATCTCCTGCCGGCCGGTGATTTCTCTTTCGAGTCCGGACCAGGCCAGCTGACCGCCTTGCGCGGCTCAAGGCCCGCTGCGTGGAAGCGCGCCACTTCTACAGTCCGGCTGCGAACCTTGGGTCGAAGCGGACCATATCGTTAATGCTACCGCGCGCAGGGCGACGTGTTGACCGCGAATCGATTCGGCGGGATCAGTGACCGCGGCGCTTCAACAGAAACGCGGCCAGTCCGGCTAGAAGTAAAGACGAGGCCGCGGGCTCCGGAACACTCGTGCCAGCGGTGAGATCCGTCAACACTACGTTATCGATGCCCGCATCCGAGTCCGTGCCGTTGCGTTGGCTGGAAAACGCGAGATCCGCGGTCGCACTTGATGCAGTGAAAGTCTCACTGTAGCTCTGCCACGGCTGGTACGGCCCCACGGGAAATTCCCACAGATGTCCATCGATCGCCGCCCCTGCGCCCGGGGTCGTGGCGTCTCCGTAACCGCCGTAAGCGCTCGCCATATCCCAGGTCAGTTGGTAGGTGTGACCGGGAGTCAGGGATACGATCTGGCTCATGGTAGGAACCGGTCCGGGAACGTTGTTGAGGACGGCGTATCCGCCAGGATTGCCGC
>Ga0265320_10002332_pt1 | contig 13318 bp, 9 predicted proteins | sample 4827metaG_FD_202087 | JGI IMG/M metagenome (GOLD analysis project Ga0265320, IMG submission 202087) | Rhizosphere microbial communities from Carex aquatilis grown in University of Washington, Seatle, WA, United States - 4-8-27 metaG | ecosystem: Host-associated > Plants > Roots > Rhizosphere >...
GCTGGGCATAAGCTTGGATACCCTGCAAAACTGGGAGCAAGGTCGCCGCCAGCCCTCGGGTCCCGCGCGGGTCCTCCTCCGCATCGCCATCCGGCATCCGGAAGCGGTATTGGAAGCCGTCGCCTAAGGCCCCATTCTCTCTTTCGGAATCAAGGCCGTTCACCCCACCCCGAGCGCCTGCAATGAGCGCACCAGTTGCGGCCCGAGCTGGCGCAGCTCATCGCGGTGGCTGGCGGCGAGGCGGCTGAGGACCGTTTTGCCGCGCGAGGTCAGTCCCACCCGCACCCGGCGGCGATCACCGGCATCGCGGGTGCGCCGCAGCAGCCCGCGGTGCACCAGCCGGTCCACCAAACCCACCGCACTATGGTGGCGGACGTGCATGATGCCCGCCAATTCGCCAATCGAAAGCAGCGTTCCGGGGGAGGCCGCTTTGACCGCCAACAACACCTGGTATTGCTGCTGGGTAATGTGCGCCGAGCGCGCGGCCTCGGTGCTAAAATGCAGAAACCGGCGCAGCGCCGCGCGATAAGCGGCCAGCGCCTGGTAGTTGGCCTGACTCAGCGGCCGGGGTCGCAAATGTTTGGTCACGGAAGAAATGAGAATTTAACGCCGGGGGAAAACGACAAAGCTTGATTTATATCGCATTAGGATATACTTTTGCCCGCTGATGTCCACTGCCAAAACCGCCCGCCCATTCCCGGGCTCCCTTGTTCCCAACCTGCCGGACGTGAAATCGCCGCGCCGCCGCCTGCTGGCGATGGCGCTGCTCGCCGTGTTGGTCGGCGCCGCCGCGGGCCTGGCCGCCTATGGGCTGTATGCGATGATCCGCCTGGTCTCGAACCTGATGTTTTACCAGCGCCTCTCCATGGCCGACCTGCCGCAGTCGCGCAATCAGCTGGGCCTCTGGGTCATTCCGCTGCCAATCGTGGGCGCGCTCATCGTGGGCTTGATGGCGAAATACGGCTCCAAGAAAATCCGCGGGCATGGCCTGCCGGAGGCGATGGAGGCGGTGTTGTTCAACCAAAGCCGCGTGCAGCCGCGGGTCGCCATCTTGAAGCCCGCGTCCGTGGCCATCGGCATCGGCACCGGCGGGCCCTTCGGCGCGGAAGGCCCCATCATCCAAACCGGCGGCGCGCTCGGTTCCATTCTGGGGCAGGTCCTGCACGTCACCGCCGCCGAACGCAAAGTGCTGCTGGCCAGCGGAGCCGCAGCCGGCATGGCCGCAACCTTCAGCACGCCACTGGCCGCGGTCATGCTCGCCATCGAGCTGCTGCTCTTTGAATACAAGGCCCGCTCCTTTATTCCATTGGTCATTGCCAGCACCGTGGCCACGGCGGTTCGATTGGTCCTCCTGGGCCACGGGGCAATGTTTTCCGTCGGCACCGCCAATTTTAACTTTCCGGATGCCCTACCCTGGTATGTGCCCCTCGGCATTATTTGCGGTCTCGTCGCGGTACTTTACAGCCGCGCGCTGTACTTGGCGGAGGATTTTTTCGGGAAGATTCCGTGCGATCCGTATTGGTGGCCTGTGATGGCCTGCGCGGTGCTCGGCGTGGTCGGCTATTTTGTCCCCCGCGTGCTGGGCATCGGCTACGACACCATCACCGACCTGCTCAACCCCACGCCGCAGTTGGCCCTGAAATTAGTGGCGGTCATCCTGGTGGCAAAATTGGTGGTGGTGACGTTGACCCTTGGCTCCGGCCACTCCGGGGGCGTGCTGGCGCCCACCTTCATGATTGGGGCCGCCACCGGCGCGCTCTTCGCCGGCCTTGGCAATTATTTCGTGCCGTCCGCCCATTTGTCCTCCAGCGCCTTTGCCCTGGTGTCAATGGCGGCAGTCTTCGGCGCGGCCGCGCGCGCGCCGTTCACCTTTATCATTTTTGCCTTCGAACTCACCCGCGACTACGACTCCGTGCTGCCTCTGATGCTCGTCGTAACCATCGCCCACTTCGTGGCGCTGGTCTTCATGGAGAATTCCATATTGACCGAAAAGCTGGCCCGGCGCGGCTTGCGCGTGCATCAAGAGTACGAGGTGGACGTCTTCCAGCAGGTTTCCGTCGCGCACACGATGGATTCCTCGCCAACGATCCTGCCCGCCACCCAGACCGTCAGCGAGATCGCCAGGCGCCTTTCCGTCCATGACCCCGCACTGTCCCGCCATCAGGCCTTTCTCCTGACCGATGACGAAGGTGAACTCGCCGGCATCGTCACCCGCGGCGACCTGGTCCGGGCGTTTGAGCGCGACTCCGCCGGGAAACTCACGTTGGTGGAAGCCGGGTGCGCCCAACCGTTCGTGGCCTACCCCGACGAAACGCTGAACGAGGCCTTGGCGACCATGCTGCAAAACAATTGCGGGCGGCTGCCGGTCGTTGCGCGGGACAACCCCAAAAAAATTGTCGGCTATCTGGGGCGCGCGGCCATCCTGGAAGCCCGGCTGCGTCGACTGCAGGAGGATCATGTACCCCAACCGGGCTGGCTATAAACCGCACACCGGGCAAAGATGAACGGCCACTCGCGCACTGCGACCGGCCGCCAGCCCGCGCGGTGGAAAATCTTTTCCGTCGGCGGCAATTGGCGCGCCGACAAATGAGTGGTGATCCGGAAAAAGCCATACATGACCGCCAGCCAGCCTCGCGCGCGCCAGCGCATCGGCCCCTTTTCCGGAAGGACGAAGTCGGCCCATACCCATTTCGCGCCCGGCGGCAGCGCCCGCGAGAGGCCCTCCACCAACCGGAGCACGTCGTCCGCCTCAAAACAGTCGAGAAAAAACAAGGTGACTACCGCATCATACCGGCGATTCGAAGGGCGCCAGGTCAATACGTCGGCGCACTCGAAGGTGACTCTCACCCGGTTCGCATCGGACAACCGGCTGGCCGCGCGTTGCAGCATCGCCGGGCTGGAATCCACGACATGGCAGCGCGCCTGCGGGGCGACCTTCAGCAATTGCGCCAAACACCGGCCGTCGCCCTCGCCCAGCAGCAGGATCTCGCGGCAGTCGTGCAATTCCCCCAACAAACCAAAGCGGGCGCGTTCGAGTTCGCGCCCAAAAGCGATTTTTTCCACGAAAGCGTAGACTGGGGCGAGTCGGCAAAAACCGGTCCGGCTCAACCGGGCACAAGTCCCGGGGCCGGGCGCTGGGTCGGCAGACCGGGCCGAAGGTAGAAATGCGACCGGCATGACACCCGTAAGGTTGATGAAACAACGAGCTATGGCGCCGGCGCCGAATTAGCCGCAGCCGCCGGCGCTGCACCGCTGCCCGCAGTCCCACCGCCACCACCCCGGCGGCCGCCACGCGCACTGCCCGCCGCACCCGGAGCCGAACCCGCCGGCCCGCGACCCGCGCCGCCGCGGCCCGCATCCGCCGGCAAGGTATATTCCGTCGGCGTCGGATGAGGCTGGCTTGGGTCAAAATTTCCAAAATCGTCCACAATATACTTGGCCAAAGGGATGCCGGCCTGCTTGATGCCCAGCGTCACGCAGCGCGAAAACATATAGCTGCCGTAATCCACTGTGTGGGTTTGGTCACCGTACATCTTGGTGCCGTCGGCGCCGAGCGCTTTGTTCAACTGCATGCCCATGGCATTGAGGTCCACAAAGGGTACGCCCACTTCCTTGGCGGCCTCGCCGGCGGCTTTGGCATAGGCACCGAGCGTGGAATTGCCGGTCTCGCCCCGGCGCGCTGGCGGCGAAACGATGATCGGGTGCCCGCCCTTTTTCTGGAAGTCGGCCACAAATTGCTTGAGCAAATCCTTGTACGTGGTGTTGGCCTCGGCATAAGTCTCCGAAAAATCCTGGTTGGGATAAATATTCTGCGGGCCGCTCTTCTTTGAGTCATTCGTGCCAAACTGAATCAGCACGTAGTCGCCCGCCTTTTCCGAATCCAACACCTTCTCCCAGCGGCGTTCCTTGAGAAAGCCCTTGAGCGTCTCGCCGGATTCGGCATGGTTCGCAATGGCCACTTCCGGCTTGAACCAGCGGGTCAGCATCTGGCCCCAACTGTTTCCGCCGCTCGGTTGGTCCACCACCGTCGAGTCACCCAGGACAAATACCGTGATGGCATCTTCCACCTTCGTGATTTCGAGCGCCGCCAAGGCCGGATGCGCATCACTAAAGGTCAAAGTCAGCTTGTCGTCCCAGTCATTGACGATGGCCACATGGGTCGTGAGATTCATTTCGCGGCTGTCGAGATTGACCTCGCCGCCGGTGGAGATTTTTGGGCTGCGGATGTTGACCGCAAACGAACGGGTCTCGAACTTGCCCGCGTCGGTGTGCACGCTTTCGAGCATCAGGCGCCGTGCCTCGGATTTAACGGTGGTCACCGCCGCCGCCTTGGGATCGCCCAAAGTGACCGTGACCCGATAATTACCCTCGGGCACCGCCACCGAAAAAACAATGGCCCGGTCGGAGGTGATCGCGCCCGCCTGCAACGGATTGCTGCTGGCCTGGCTCACCGGCGTCAACGTCGCGCCACCTTCGAACCCGTAACCGACGTCCTTTGAATAGGCGGCGGTCGGCGCAATCAACGTATAACCCGGGGCCGCTTTATCAGCACCGAATTGAAATTTAAAAGAGGTCGGCGGCGCCTTCGGGGCCGGGGTTGCGGGCGCGGGCGCGGCTTGGGCAAAACCAATCGGTGCCAGGGCCACGAGCGTTAGGGTCGCGCCGAGGGCGCAACGAGAGATGAGGCGGGATGTCATGGGGTGGGTACTCCTCTGCTTTGGGGGTGAAAAACCGGCGAATTCTTGCACGCAACCGGGGAAAATCAACCTAATACCAAGGGGTTAAAAAGCCGAACAGCCGTTGACTGCCGGTATCCCCTGCTTTTGCCGCACCACGTCAAAGGCGGCAATCTTGTACAACTCGTGCAGGGTCGGCTGGTTGTAGATCATCGCCGCCACGTGCGTGACCTGCACTTGGTTTTCAACCAGCAGCAGGCCAAAGTGAACCAACTCGGTGGCGATCCGGCCAACGATATGCACGCCGATGACCGCCAGCGTGTCCGGGTCCGCCAGGATTTTTAACAGGCCAAACTGCGAGCCGATGATGTGTCCGCGCGGGCAATCCCGGTACCACGCCCGGCCCACCAAATAGGCCTGGTTCTTCTTTTTGGCGTCCTCCTCCGTCAATCCGGCGCAGCTTACTTCCGGGATGGTGTAAACACCCATCGGAAACACTTGCTCGAGCTTCTGATAGCTCGCCAGATTAAACATGTGCGTGACCGCAATGCGCCCCTGGTCCATGCCCGTTGACGCCAGCGCCGGGAATCCAATGAGGTCGCCAACCGCAAATATATTCGGCACCGGAGTGCGGTATTTCTCGTCCACTTCAATCGTCTGGCGGTCACTGGCCTTCAATCCTGCCGCCGCCAGGTTTAAGCCGTCGGTGTTCCCCACCCGCCCGGCGGCATAGAGGAACATGTCCGCCTCGATGGTCGAGCCGTCATCCAGATGCGCGGTGACCACCTTCTTGCCGTTAACCTCGCAGACGGTCACGCCTTGGGCGCGATTCGGCATCAGGAAATTGACGCCCTCCTTCTGCATCTGAGTCTTTAGGATGCCCAGAATTTCGCCGTCAATAAAGGTTAAGAAGTCCGGCCGCCCATTGACCAGCGAAACCTTCGATCCGAGCGCGGCAAAGATCGTCGCGTATTCGCAACCAATCACCCCGGCGCCCACGATGACGATGGACTCGGGAATATGGTCAATTTCGAGAATCGTGTCGGAATCGTGCACGCGCGCTCCGTCAAACCGCACGCCGGGGATGTGCCACGGTCGCGATCCGGTCGCCAGCAAAATGAACTCGGTCTTGAGCAGCACCGGTGCGGCGTCGCCCGGCGGCTGCACTTGCACTGTGTGTGCGTCCACCAGCGAGCCCTGGCCCTGGATGATGTCCACCTTGAGGATGTCCAAATTCTTGCGAATATCGTCGGCCTGGGTCGATATCACCTTGTTTTTCCGGAAAAGCAGGTCGCCCGCGTTCGCCGTCCGCACCAACTGCTTCTCCACGCCAAACAATCCGCGGTCATTAAAGCCCGAAAGAAAGACCGCCGTTTCCTTGAGGGTCTTCGAGGGCAGCGTGCCCGTGTTCGTGCCCGCCCCCCCGAGGCGGGGCTCCTTTTCCACCAAGGCCACGGAATGGCCGTAAAATGCCGCCATCGCGGCCGCTTTCGCTCCAGCCGGGCCGGAGCCAATCACAATCAGGTCGTAGGAAGTCTTCATCAGTGGGAATGAACAAACTAACCGGCCAAAGTCGGGACGCAATCCCGAAGCCGATGGGTCGTGGTGCTATTTTTGTAATGCGCCGCAGTACCGCGGCACTCCAATGTATCACCGCGCGCCATCCAGCCCTATTCCCAGCCCGAAGGGCGCACATCCACTTCCGCAGATCGAAGGGCGCTCATCCGGTTCGCAGCCCGAAGGGCATTCATCCGGTTCGCAGCCCGAAGGGCATTCATCCGGTTCGCAGCCGGAAGGGCATTCATCCGGCTCCCAGCCCGAAGGGCGTTCATCCGGTTTGCAGCCCGAAGGGCTGCCGGAGCCAAACCCAGGGTTGCGCGCAGCGCAACCCTGGGTTTGGGAATTAGAAAAGACCCGGCGCTCTGAAGGAGCGCCAGGAGAAAACCACGTCAACACCACCCCCACCCTACTTCTTCACCAGCCCCAGCGGCAGCACCGTCTTCCCATACACTTCATTCAGCACCTGGGCCAGGCCCGTATACATGGCCGACACGCCGCAAAAGATGCCCTCATAACCCGTGGCGTGCTCAAATTCTTCGCCCGGGCTGGAATTCTTGATGTAGGCCAGCAGGAAAAAAAGTATTGTCAACGAACCGAATACGACTTGCAGCGCACGGCTCAACCGCAGCGTGCCGACAAATAACACTGCGGTAAAAACCCCCCACACCGCCAGGTAAGCCGCAAACGCCGTGCCATCCGGCGCAGCCGTCAGGGCAATGGCGGCAGGTTTGCCGTCCGCGCCGACGCCCATCCAGCCAATTTTCGGCAGGACCAACAAGCCCACCAGCGTCAGCCAGAACATGCCGTAGGACGTGAATGCCGTGGTGGCGAAAGTGTTGCCCTTCTTCCATTCCATGATCCCCGCAATGACTTGCGCGGTGCCACCATAGAAAATTCCCATGGCCAGAATCATGCTGCTGATCCCGTAAAACCCGGCATTGTGCAAATTCAGCAACACTGTAGTCATGCCGAACGCGAGCAACCCGAGGGGCGCGGGATTGGCGGTCACGTCTTTAATTTGGGTGGTGGTGGGGTCAGCCATGGTAACAAGGGGGTTGGAGGTGGGGGTTGGGGCTATCCGGAGCGGCGCGAGAATTACCCGTCCCGATAAAACATGTCAAGCGCGCCCAGGTTAATTTTATAACGCGTGGGGAAAGGGCAAACTGGCGAATGGGGAGTCGGGCAATAGTGGCGAGGTCGTTTAGCCTGTGCTTTCGGGTGGGTGGCTAGCCGGTTCTGCGGGGTAAACCCGGGAATCGTTTTGACTCCCGCCCAAGATGGGGCAAATGGTATGATTCGTCATGAGCGACGAAGCCCAGCCTCAATCCTCGATTATCCTCTACCAGGCAGAGGATGGGCGCACGCGCATCCAGTGCCGGTTCGAGCATGAGACGGTTTGGCTGACCCAGGCGCAAATCGCAGAGCTTTTTCAGACCACGCCTCAGAATGTGACCATGCATTTGAAGGCGATTTTTGCCGACGGCGAACTCTTCGAGGCCGCAACCTGTAAGGATTACTTACAAGTTCGCCCAGAGGGCGCGCGGAGGGTGACGCGAAGCCTGCGCTATTACCGGCTGGAAGCCATCCTCGCCGTGGGCTACCGCGTGCGCAGTCACCGCGGCACGCAGTTCCGCCAATGGGCCACGGCCCGCTTGAGCGAGTATCTCGTGAAGGGTTTTACGATGGACGACGAGCGGTTGAAAAATCCGCCCGGCAAGGGCCACAAGGATTATTTCGACGAAGTGCTGGAGCGCATTCGGGACATCCGTTCGTCGGAGCGCCGCTTCTACCAAAAGGTGCTGGATATTTACGCCACCAGCGTGGATTACACCCCCAACACGGAAATGTCGCAGCAGTTCTTCGCCACCGTGCAGAACAAAATGCATTGGGCCGCCCATGGTCAGACGGCGGCGGAAGTTATCCACCAACGCGCCGATGCGGCCCAGCCGTTGATGGGCCTCCAGGCCACGCGCCCGGGAAACATCATCCGCCGAAACCGCCCGGCTGAAGGCCGAATTGGAATTCGACCGCTATCGCGCAATCAGGGATGCCCAACCCCGCCCGGTGGATGCCGATTTCGAGCAGGCGGCGAAACAATTGCTGAAATTGCCACGGCCCAAGAGGTCCAAAAAGAACAAGTCTTGATCGTTGCACCGTTTCTTCGGTGACGGCCCGAGAATTGAATTGTCCAATTCAGGAAAACGGTAGGGGCGTCGCTTGCCGACGGCCCATTCTGTAATCATCGAGAACCCTCGTGGCTCCATTTAGGCCACGGTATGAAGTAGAAGACGAATTGTGAACACCGTGCGGGCGGAATCCGCAGGTTCGGATAGTCGGGCAAATGGACAAAGTACAGCCTCGGAAGCGCGGGCTAAAGCTCCGCGCTACATCGGGCACCGACAACCGGTACGCTTTCCTTTACGGGGCGGCCAAGGCCACAACAGACGTGCCGGGCGCGGCCGTGGCCGGTGTAACCACCGACACTTTCGGCATGGGCCCGATGACAATAAAGCACGATTCCTGCGGCCCCAGATTCAGCGGCACCGCCACGCTGCCCTGCCCGCCGGTCGCGCCCGCCACCGGATGGATCGTCCCGCTTGCCGCATCCCAGATTTGCGCCTGGCCGCTGCCAAAGACGGTCGCCGTGCGCGTCTGCGGCTGATCGGATTCATTAAAGAAGAAATACAGATCCCCGTCCTTCAAGGTGCGATGCAGGTATTTCAGCGGTGCACACGGGGAATCGAGTTTCACGTCCGGCTTGGGCAACGCGGCCAGGACCCGGTCCGAGATGGTCGGCGTCGGCTCCAGCGTGGCAAAACTTAAATCCGGCGCGCCGGCTTCGTGATGGAGAAACGACTTGTCCACCACCAGAGTCGGCGTGCGGCCGGCAAAAATCACCTTTCCGCCCTGCGCCGCGAACGCGCGCAGGCGATCCAGCATGTCCTTTTGAATTACCGTCGAGCTCGGGACAATCACCGCGCGGTAAATCTGACCGCTTTCATTTTTCAACCCGCCGTTTTCCAGTTTGCAGATGCTCGCGAGCGAATCATGGTCAATGTGGTCAAAATCCACCTGATGCTCCATCAATTCCGTCGTCAACTTGACGGTGACCGTGTCCGCGTCCAGGTCGTAGAGCCAATAACTGTCCTCCGGAATATAAAGCGCCACCTGCGCCGCCGGCCGGCCCATGGCCATCAAATACTGCGCCCGCGTCATGTAAAAACCAGTGGCGGCAGAGGGGTCGGGCGCGGCGCCCGCGGCGGGCGCAGTATTCAAGCCGCGGATATTCATGAAGTTTATACCCCGGACCAAATTGTAATCGAATATGAATTTTCCGCCCGCACCCGTGCTGCCGCCCTCTTCATTCCAGGATTGCGGATGGCCGTACAAATGAGCCGCGGACGCCGCCAGCTTCGGAAAATCCGCCACGATGCCGGGGCCGATTTGGTTTAGATTGTCCACTCCCGGCACGCCCATGTAGCGCAGGTCGCGGAAAAAGGAGCCTTCATTCTTGGTCATGCTTTCCGCGCCGGAGCGGGCCACCATGATCTCTTCGTGGTTCAAATGCATCATGTAATCCATGCCGTGTGCCCGGCACCAATCCTGCATGGGCTTGTAGAAATTGTCGCGGAACATCCCGCTCCACACGTCAAAATAATCGGCATAGGCCAGTTTGCCCTCCTCCGTCATCGGCGTGGTGAAGAACCCGGCAATATACGGCTGCAAGTCGTAGCCTTTGATCTTCTTAAACGTCTCGAGCAGTTTGGGCGTCCAGGGAATGATGCCCGTGTAGTCCGTTTCATCGCCGCGAAAGCCGAGGATGGTCTTGCCGAACTCGCCGCCAAAATATTTTCCGTAAGTTTCGGGCACGAGCTTGATATAGGTCGCCGTGGCGTCGGGGTCGAGATAGTCAATCAATGAGTAAAGGCTGTCCTTGTCGCGCGTGCCGTCTTCGCGCTGGCCAAAACGCGTCGGCGAGCTGCGATAGACGTGCCGCACAAAGATGAGGTCCCAAGTTCCCTCGCCCGGCGCAGTCCATTTAAAATGTCCATCTGTGGGCACTGGCAAAACCCGCGACTCCTGCGGCGTGGCGCCGCCCCCGCCTCCCGGGGCCCCACGGGCCAGCACGTTGCCATGTATGCTCTTGGTCCCTTGTGGCAGCGGAATGGTCAGCGTCGCGCCCGCGGCCACCTGATAGTGCGCGTCGCCGTCGCTCCCCAGAAAAGCAACTTCCCACATGCCGCCGCCCGGAGTGTCATTGCTCGGCGCGACCCATTTGATTTGTCCGTCAGCCGGCAACGGAATATCCGCGCTGGTTACCGCCGGTGCCGCGGCCACCGGCGCCGGCCCGCGGCCACCGGAACCCGCCCCGCGGGCCCCCGAGGCCCGCGCACCCCGCCCCGTACCCGACCCCCGGGGGGCCGAGCCCCGCGCGGGCGCCGAGCCCCTGCTTTGCGCTGCCGCACCCGGCACGCCGCGCAAATTGGCCACAATGCCCAGTGTGTCCACCGGCAGCGAAATATCGAGGGTTTGCCCGCCCGCGACCGTGAAACGCGCGTCGGGGACGATGCCCTGCATGCCGAGCTGCGGATACAATTTGCTGATGAGGCCGCCGGCCAAACCGTCGGGATAGCCGTCGTCACCATCAATCCACATCTTCATGCCGCGCTGCTTGAGTTCATCAATCGCCACTTTCATCAAGTCAAAATATTCCGGCGAAAGATACTTTACCGACCGGCCACCGCTGTTGATCATGTATACCGTGCCGCCGTTGGTGTTGACATGGTCAATGTCCGACTTAATACGGTCCGCCGGAGGGGGAAACCCCGTTGCCCAGTGAATGGCGCCGTATTCCTTCGGCGGATTCGAAAACGCCGCCGCCAAATCGCCGACCGTCGGGTTGGAAACTTCCTGCCACGGTTGCGCCGCTCCGAGGGCGAGCGGAATTAAGCCCAAAAGGGTCCAAACAGAAATCGTCTTCATAGGGGTATGGGGATTGAATGTTCAGGGTAAATGCCAGCTTCCTTCGTTCAGCTTCCAGCCGGAAGTATGGAGGGTGGAGGGTGACGTGTGAAGTTCAGAATTCAGGGCGTTGGAAACCGCAAAGATTCTGGTTCCCATGGGCACGTTCTCTATGACACAATGCCCCCATGCGCCACCCCATTTATTTACTTCTCCCCATGGTCTTGATTGCTTTCGACGCCCGCGCGGTCTCGTATGCCCCTTCGACGCCGCCCGCCAAACCCGCGCCCAAAGCAACCAGCGCCCCCGCGCCTGCCCCTGCTGAATCTTCGCCTCCCGCCACTACTGTCGGCGAAAAACTCCCGGCTTCTTCCACCGCTGCCACCCCAGTCGGTGACAAACCCATTCCCGTCACCGCCCCCATTGACCTTTTCAACGGCAAGGACCTCACGGGCTGGAGCTTCATCGCCGGGGGCAAGCCGACGGATGTCGCGATTTCCTGCTCGGTCAAAGACGGCGTGATCGCGTGCAAAGGCAACCCGCAAGGCTATCTCCTCCTCGCAGGCGTGCGGAAAGACTATCAGCTCCACTTCGAATGGCGCTGGACCTCGGCCAACCCCAAGAACAATAGCGGCGCCTTGATCAACATCGTGGACGGCCCCTTGCAACAAGGCCTTTGGCCCGTCTGCTTCCAAGCCCAGACCAAGACCCTGGTGGCCGGGGACATTTTCTCCATGTCCACCGCCGCCTGCGCCGAGGCGGCCGCCGGCAAAATGGTTACCAAACAAAAGGACACCAGCGAAAAGCCCGTCGGAGAATGGAATGTCGGCGATGTCGTGGTCCGCGGCGACACCATCGCCTACACTGTCAACGGCGTCCTTCAAAACACTGTGACGAAGTGCGTGCCTGCCGCCGGCAAAATCGGCTTCCAACTCGAGGGCTACGCCTTCGAAATGCGCAACGTGAAAATTGCCCCGCTCGATGTGGAAAAGCCGGCGACTCAAGCATCCACTCCGAAGAATTAACCACGGAGTTCACAGAGAACACAGAGGGGCTTTTTTGACAAGATTGTCAAAATTGCGGGATTTCCTGTTCCTGCATTTTGCATTTTGCATTCAACCATCCCCCTCCTGTCTCCTGTATCCTGTCTCCTGTCTCCAAAATTCCAGATTCCAACTTCCAGTTCCCAGCTTCTTATCCTATATTCCAGCTTCTATCTCCTGGCTTCCAGCTTCCCCTGCCTGACTCCCCGCTCCCTGCTCCCCGCTCCCCGCTTCCTGTACTCCGCCGGCGACTGTTTCTGATAGCGCCGAAACACCAGCCGAAAATTCCGTACATCGCTGAACCCGCACGCCGTGGCAATCGCCGCCAGCGGTTGCGGGCGCTCCGCCTCCAGCAGCCGCCGGGCGTGGTCCACCCGCAGGCGGTGGATGATCTCCGCCGGCGGCGCGCCCAAGTGAGCGTGAAACCGGTTCTCCAGTGTCCTCCGCGAACAGGGCACCAGCGGCGGCAGCCGCTCGACGCCAAAGGATTCCGCGATGTGCTTGCGGACGTATTGCACCAGTCCCGCAATCGCCGGATCTTCCACCGCCATCGTCTCCGTGGATTGCCGCGCCACCACGCCCAACGGTGGCACCGACAACAATTGCTGCCGCCGATCGCGCCGGCCCGCGATCAGGTCGCTCAATACTGCCGCCGCCAGTTCGCCCGCCTCATGGTCATTGCGCTCAATACTGCTGAGCGGCGGCTGCGCATGGCTGACAACGACCGGGTCATTGTCCACGCCGATGATCGCCACCTGGTCCGGCACGCGCAGGCCGAGGCGGTGGCAGGTTTCCAGCAGCATGTCGGCACGCAAATCCGTGCTGGCCATGATGGCGACCGGCGGTCGCAGCGCGCGCAGCCATTCCTCCAAGTCCAATTGCTGCCGCATCCACATCCGTCCGCTCCCGACAATCGAGGACACCTCAAGCACCGCGCAACTTCCGCCCTGCTGCTCGATGGTTTCAATAAACCCGTCGCGGCGCAACTGGCTGAAATACAGGTCGCGCGAGCCATAGTAGCCAAATTTGCGAAACCGGCGCTCGAGCAAATGCCGCGCCGCCAGCCGGCCAATCTCC
>Ga0265320_10002333_pt1 | contig 13310 bp, 16 predicted proteins | sample 4827metaG_FD_202087 | JGI IMG/M metagenome (GOLD analysis project Ga0265320, IMG submission 202087) | Rhizosphere microbial communities from Carex aquatilis grown in University of Washington, Seatle, WA, United States - 4-8-27 metaG | ecosystem: Host-associated > Plants > Roots > Rhizosphere >...
CACTTTGGGAAAATTTTGTTATTGTTGAAAGGCTGAAAAGGAACCAGTCAGAACAAAAGTATGTCCGGAGTTACTATTGGCGATCACGTGATAAACAGGAAATCGATCTAATTGAAGAATCCGGCGATGAACTTTCTGCTTATGAATGCAAGTGGAACAAACCGCCCAGAGTGCCCAAAGGATTTTTATCTGCATATCCAGGCGTTGTCGTCGAAGGTGTAACAAAGGGTAATTATTGGGATTTCCTATAGAGCCTGGCATAACCAGGAAGGTCTTTCCAGAATAGTTCTTTTTGATTCCGTAGGTTGAACACCTTTAGAGGTTGTTATATTTTCTTGAACTCGCGTGACATATGGCTATTGCGAGAGCATCAGCAGCATCATCGGGCTGAGGTATCTCGGTGAGCTTGAGCAGCATTTGAACCATTTTCTGTACTTGTTTCTTGTCAGCGCTACCGTAGCCGCAGATACCATTTTTTACCTGGTTTGGGGTATATTCAGACATTGGAATGCCCGCCTTTTGTGTAGCTAGAAGTATTACACCTCTAGCATGGCTGACAGACATGGCAGTTTTGACATTAGTGCTGAAAAACAGTTCCTCGATGGCTATTTCGTCCGGATTATATTCATCGATGATATCTGAAAGCTGATCGTAAAGAATCTCGAGTCGCTGTTCAAGAGTGTGATCAGGTTTCGTGAGAATGACCCCAAAGTCAACCAGAGACAAATTACCACTTTTTTCCTCGATAACGCCATATCCAGTAGTAGCAGTGCCGGGGTCGATTCCTAGAATAATCATTATAGTTTTTCCAGTATTTCTTCTGGGATATCGAAATTGGCGTGAACCGACGTCACATCCTCAAGATCTTCCAGAGCGTCAACAAGACGCAGAATCTTACCCGCGGTCGTTTCATCAGCCACCTTCACCTCGGTTTTCGGAATGAAGGTAAGCTCAGCATCATCTACTTTGAGATCGGCAGTTTCGAGCGCTTCTTTCACGCTTTGTAGGTCAACTGCCCTGGTTGTAATAGTATAAACGCCATCAGAGAGGTCGAAATCTTCTGCACCAGAGTCGATAATGGCAAGTTCAATGTCATCCGGGGTTGCTTTCTGATCATGTGAATTCAGATAAATCTGGCCTTTTTTCTCAAAAAGATAAGCGACAGCGCCGGTTTCAGCCATATTACCGCCATATTTGGTAAAAGTACTACGTACCTCGCTTGCAGTTCGGTTCCTGTTATCAGTCATCGCTTCGACCAGTACGGCCACACCAGCTTGAGCATAACCTTCATAAGTCAGCTCATCAGGAGCGGCTCCACCTAGTTCGCCGGTGCCCTTCTTGATTGAGCGCTCAATGTTCACAGACGGCATATTGGCTGCTTTGGCTTTGTCAATTGCAAGCCGTAAAGCAAAGTTCATCTTCGGGTCACCACCGCCTTGTTTGGCTGCAATCGTAATCATGGCCGCGGCCTTGGTAAATTCCTTACCTTTTTTGGCATCGATAATAGCTTTTTTGTGCTTGATTCCGGCCCATTTACTGTGTCCTGACATATTCGCTCCTTTCAGAGGCTCAAGTTCAAAGTTAAAAGTAAAAAGTTTTACGGCTTTACAACTTTATAAACTTTTCTTCTTTCAACTCGAGCAGTTTACTGCTCTATTTTACCACAAAAAAATCGCCTGAAAGCGACTAATCGGGTAAATATTTATTCCTCGGGTTCTGGTTCTGCCTCTGCGCTTTCCGTGACAACCTCGTGGTAACTTCCAATAATAGCAAGAACGAGAACGCATACTAGAAGTAATGTGGAGATTATCACTAACATAATTACATCTTAGCAACCACACTATCTGGAGTCAACTCGAATTTCACGTCGTTGTCATAGTCAGTTCTATATAGGATTGTGCCTGTCAAAATGTTCAGTGCTTCTTTGTTCGGATGACCAAATTGATTATCTTTACCGACCGAAATTACGGAATGCCCTAATTAGATACTACTTCTGGGACGAATATTAACAAAAGAACCCCATTTCTGGGGTTCTTTGTTTGAAACTAAAATTAATTAGGCTCTGTGCTTAGCAAAGCAGTCGCGACAGTAAACTGGGCGGTCTGTCTTTGGTTCAAATGGCACGGTAGTTGTCTGACCACAGTCAGCACATACTACTTCAAAGCTGCGTCTTTCATTACGCTGATCCTTGGCCTTACGGCGGCAATCAGGGCAACGTTTTGGCTCGTTTTCAAAGCCTTTTTCGGCGTAGAATTCCTGTTCACGTACTGTGAAAATGAAGTCTTCACCACAATCAGCACATTTGAGTGTCTTGTCCTCAAAACTCATGTTATTGTGTCTCCTTTCAATGGATTCTCCTCATGGGAGTGGGGCTTCGACTTAGTGCAGATTGGGGATGACCTTTGTCTGTTCCTAAATTTGGCCAAGTACACTATAACACAATTATGCAAAAAAAGCTATAACAATACAAAAATGAGTCAACTAGTAAACTAATTGACTCATTTTTGGTAGCGGGGGTAGGATTCGAACCTACGACCTCCGGGTTATGAGCCCGACGAGCTGCCGCTGCTCTACCCCGCGTTATGAACAGAGTTAATGCTAACACATTTTGTGCTTAGAGTCAAGACTTGAAGAAGAAATTCCACCACTTCTGGTAGTTTGGTAATGCATCGTCAGGATCTTTTTCAGCAACTTGGTTTTTTGCCTCAGGTAATATTACGATTACTTGTTCGCCGGGTTTCATAAGTCCCATACGTTCTCTAGCTATCTTTTCCTGATAAGAAGGGCTTTGATAGTAAAGAATTTGAGCCCCAAGGTCTTTATTGCTTTGTTGCAACTCGGTAATTGAAACTTTAAGGTCATCAACCTCTTTACGAACTTGATAACTCTGATAAAGTGTTTTACCTGCTACGTAGAACAGATACAAAACCGCAAGACCAATAATAATTCTGAGATAACCATTGTTTTTCTTCACATTCACATTATAGCAGAGCAGGTTTACATTGACTATAAGCGCGAAATTCGATATAATACTCATGTTTCAAAGTTTTCTCACCTCGTAAGTATGGGTTAGTAGCGGAAAGTTTCCGTCTTATTTCGAGCGATTAGAAAACAGTGAGATCCCGCACCTGCGGGCCCGTAGCTCAGTCGGTAGAGCAATTGCCTTTTAAGCAACTGGTCGTGGGTTCGAGTCCCACCGGGCCCTCCAAAAAGTAACCACATGGCTGCGTAGCTCAGGGGTAGAGCAGTAGACTCATAAGCTATTGGTCGGTGGTTCAAATCCACCCGCAGCCACCAATGATATATCAAAAAAGAGCCTTTCGGCTCCTTTTTTATTTCTATTTCTTGCCAAATTTACCGATTATATTTCCCAGCAGTACTGTCGCTATCGGACCAATCAGCCAAACTATACGGAAATCGTACACCCGACTAGCTAGAGTACTACTAGCGAAAAGGTTTGCCCTCTCGGCATCACCCATAAATAGGAAAATACTTGAGAGAATGAGCCCAGCTGCGAGTACGCCATAGGCAATCGTGAAAGCTCCACTTGTAAGACCATCATCGCGCATACCGGCTAGCTCACTATTCAGAGTCAAGATAAAGAGAACAAAAGCGAAAACAAATACTTTAGCACCGAACATGGTTACGTTTACAGAATGAGAGAGTTCAGTAATCCGAGACAAGTACTGAAAAGCAAAACCACCTAGCTCATAAGCAACCACATAACCGACATAGGAGTTGATAAGGATGTTAAATACTCGCCCGCGACCCAAAAGTAAACCGTAAACGGTCATAATCACGAAGAAAAGAATGATAAAAAGGTCCCAAGAGGGGGTCATAGGTTTCCTTATATTAGTACTATGAAAATTATAGGACGATGACCTTCTGTAGTCAAATGTTGCCTAGAACCAACCGCCCTTATCAAAGTCTTCCAGGAGTTTCTTCTGTTTTGAAGTTAATTTCGTTGGCGTTTTCACATTTACGGTGACCAACTGATCACCCCGTGATCGTCCGTCCAGGCGCGGTACACCTTTATTCGTAAGTTTGAACACTTTGCCGCTCTGTGTACCAGCGGGTACTTTCAGCTTCACTTCACCTTGTAGAGTTGGTATTTCTACAGTCGTACCAAGCGCGGCTTGTGGGAAGGTAATCTCCACCTCATTCTCGATATCAAAGCCGTGTCTAGCGAAGCGTTTGTCTGGTTGAACCGAAACGTGTAAATACAAATCTCCCGATTGTTCGCCAATTTCCCCAGCTTCGCCCTTCCCAGCTACTCGAATTGTCTGGCCGTTATCCACTCCTGCCGGAATCTTCACCTTCACCGTCACTTGCTCACGCAATCGGCCCTCGCCCTTACATTTCGTACATTTTTTCTCTGGTACTTTGCCACTGCCATGACATTCCGGACACACCTGAGTGCTCGCAAACGTGCCAAAGATCGTGCGTTGTTCGGTCTGTATCTGGCCACGACCATGACAAGTCGGGCAAGTCTTTTGTCCCGTTCCTGGCTCAGCTCCATTACCCCTACAACGGTCACAGGTATTCATTTTAAGTAAACTAAAGTCCTTTTCGGTGCCAAAAACAGCTTCCTCGAAACTAATGCGAATCTCAACCTCAATATCAGCGCCTTTACTAGCACGCGAACGCGAGCCGCCCCCGCCACCACCAAAAAAGGTTTCAAAGATATCACCAAAGCCGCCGAGGTCATCCATATTTATGTTATAGCCTTGGCCGCCAAAGCCGCCGAAACCACCATATTGCTGATAACCGCCCCCAGCTGCACCGTTTCCGGTTCCATTTGGATTGGCATGACCAAATTGATCGTAACTTTTCCGTTTTTCGGGGTCAGAAAGCACGGAGTAGGCCTCGTTGGCTTCCTTAAACTTCTCTTCGTCCTCTTTGCCACCACCTTTATCGGGATGATACTTCATCGCCATCTTACGATAGGATTTCTTGATTTCATCAGAGGTAGCACCCTTCGGGACGCCCAGAACTTCGTAATAATCGCGTTTTGCCATTTATTTTCCTTTATCCAATAGGCCCGACGATGTTTCATCGGGCCTAATTGGAGAAATGATTATTTCTTCTCTTCGTCGACTACTTCGCCTTCAACCGGTTCTTCGGTCTTTGGCTCTTCAGGCGTAGCCTCAGCAGCTGGTTGCTCGTACATAGCGGCGCCAACTTTCTGAATAGCTTCCGAGAGTTCGTCATAAGCCTTTTGGATAGCGTCTTTGTCATCGCCATCTTTCACGCCCTTCAGAGCTTCAATCTTTTCTTCTGTAGCCTTTTTGTCTTCTTCCTTAGCTTTATCGCCGGCATCCTTCAAGGTCTTTTCGGCGGTGTAGACTAGGGCATCAGACATATTCTTGAGATCTACAAGTTCTTTGCGCTTCTTATCTTCCTCGGCGTGAGACTCAGCGTCCTTCTGCATTTGCTTGATTTCCTCGTCAGAGAGGCCAGATGATGCCGTGATGGTAATCTTCTGCTCCTTACCAGTCGCCTTGTCGGTTGCGGTAACATGCGCGATACCATTGGCATCGATGTCGAATTTCACCTCGACCTGAGGAATGCCACGGGGTGCTGGTGGAATGCCATCGAGGATGAATCTACCTAGAGACTTGTTGTCAGCGGCAAACTCACGTTCACCTTGAAGAACATGTATCTCTACCGATGTCTGATTGTCGGCAGCGGTCGAGAATACCTGAGACGCACTCGTTGGAATAGTGGTGTTCTTCTCGATTAGCTTCGTGAATACCCCACCAAGTGTCTCAATACCGAGTGAGAGAGGTGTCACGTCGAGCAGAAGGACGTCTTTCACTTCTCCACCAAGTACGCCACCCTGGATAGCAGCACCGACAGCAACCACTTCATCTGGGTTTACACCTTTGAGAGGCTCCTTGCCAAAGAATTCTTTGACAGCAGCGACCACAGCCGGCATACGAGTCATACCACCGACGAGAATAACTTCGTTAATGTCGCCCACTTTGACACCTGCGTCCTTGAGAGCTGTTTTACAAGGATCAATAGTTTTCTTGATTAGATCCTCAACAATGTTCTCGAGGGTAGCACGTGTCAGTTTGATATTGAGATGCTTCGGACCACTAGCGTCAGCAGTGATAAACGGAATGTTGATTTCACTCTCGTTTTTGCTAGAAAGTTCAATCTTGGCATTCTCAGCAGCTTCCTTGAGACGCTGAAGCGCGGCCGTATCGCTAGTTAGATCAATGCCCTGGTCTTTTTTGAATTCATCGACGAGATAGTTCATGATCTTCTGGTCAAAGTCATCACCACCAAGATGTGTATCACCATTCGTGGATTTCACTTCGAAGACGCCTTCACCGAGCTCAAGGACAGAGATATCGAAAGTACCGCCACCTAGGTCATAGACGGCAATCTTTTCTTCTTTCTTTTTGTCCAAACCATAAGCCAAAGCGGCTGCGGTTGGCTCGTTGATGATGCGCTTCACATCGAGACCGGCTATCTTACCGGCATCTTTGGTCGCTTGACGTTGTGAGTCATTGAAATATGCCGGCACAGTAATAACCGCTTCGGTTACAGGTTCACCGAGGTAAGATTCTGCATCTGCCTTCAGCTTACCAAGGATCATTGCCGATACTTCTGCTGGGCTGTATTCGTTGTCGCCCATCTTAACTTTGACGCCAGCACCTGATTTCACAATCTTGTAAGGCATCAGTTTGAGGTCTCTCTGAACCTCAGGATCGTCAAAACCACGTCCGATCAAACGTTTTACCGAGAACACGGTGTTCTCGTAGTTGATGACAGCCTGGCGCTTAGCCACTTGGCCGACCAGTCTCTCACCAGTTTTGGTGACAGCCACTATGGATGGTGTCGTGCGATTACCTTCACTATTTGAGATAACTTTCGGCTCTCCGCCTTCCATCACAGCCATACACGAATTGGTTGTACCTAGGTCAATTCCGATGATTTTACCCATCTTAATCTCCTTCTTTTACTTATTTAACTTATTAACTATTACTTTGGCTGGTCGTATCAGCTTGCCATCAAGCATATAGCCTGGGGCTTCTTCGCTGACTATGGCGCAGTCTTCCTTTGTCTTATCGGTTAACTCACCGACTGCCTCATGAAGAGTTGGATCGAAGATTTGTCCTTCGACTTCCTCCTTCTCAAGGCCGTTTGTGAGTAGAATCTGTTCAAGCTGTTTCTCAATCGCTTGCACGCCTTGCGTCCAAGAATTACTCTCAATCTCAAATGGAACGTGCTTCGCAGCTAGAGCAAAATTGTCCATTACAGGCAGAATTTGTTCGATTAGGTCAGCAGTTGCAAACTTCACGAAGGCCGCTTTGTCTTCTTCGTTACGACGACGATAATTGACGAAATCAGCCTGCGTGCGCTGCAAAAGCGACTTCAGTTCGTTAAATTCAACCTGCAACTTCTCAGATTCCTTAGTTTTCTTCATTTCTTTCGGTTCTTTAGCCATTATTCTTCTCCATATTTACTACCAAGTGCTTCTAACAATTCTTTAACTTCTTCCACGACCGAGATAACCTTGGAATATGGCATTCTAGTTGGCCCCAAAACTGCAACTCGGCCTGTCGTGCCATAAGGCGTTTCAAACCCTGATACAACCAGTGAGCAACCAGATGAGCGCCCAAGTGGCGTTTCGCTGCCCACAAATACCAGTGGATTTGTAAGCGGTGGGATTTCACCAATCAGCTCGTGCATGCGATCTAGAACTTCTGCGGCCTTCTCCACGTTTTCAGCATCTTTGAATTCCGGCTGACCAAAGAGATTCGCCAGTCCATGAGAGTAAATTAGCCCTGAAAGACCCACTATTCCCACGCATCCCGTGGCCTCCGCCAATGTTTTAGCAGCTAAATCCAGGAGTTTCTCGTAACGAACGTGCTGATTCAGCATCTGTTGCTTGATTTTCTTCTCGTCCCTCACCGTCAGTACCTGAGATTCGGAAAGTATTAGCTTCACAAAATGCTTGTATCCCTTCTCAGTTGGCACACGACCAGCTGAAGTATGAGGCTGCATAATGTAACCTTCTCGTTCCAGCTCAGCCATTTCCCCACGAACCGTAGCTGGAGAAAACGGCAAATCAAACTTCTCCACCAGTGTCAGTGAACCGACTGGCTCAGCTGTCTCGATATATTCGCGAATAATCGCATCTAGTATGGCTTCTCTACGTATATCCATTATACTATATCTCTCCTAGCACTCGGTTTGCATGACTGCTAACAGATACTAATTTAGCACTCTACCTCTTAGAGTGTCAAGTACTTTTTAGTTATTAATAATATTGATTTTTCACGGGTGACTTGCTATACTGCCACCGAAGGCAGGAGGGGCCTAGCACCTCCTCCGTAACTATTGTACTCCGAGAGGAGCGTTGAGAAAGATGCCTGATGCACAAGACGGACTGGTTTCTGCCAGTATCGAAGATGCCAGTCTCTCCACCTACGTTCTCAAGTATGACAGTCCGTACGAGTTCGACGACGACGATGGACCAGGCCACGAGATCTGTTGGAGCGAGAGTGCGCACGAGTTCAAGGCCGAGAACGACGACGAGGCCCGTGCGATGGCTGATTCTTTCCTCAACGATCCTTCGAATGTCCTTGTGGTTGGGGGAGAAAGAGGCGTCCCGTCGATGATCTCCCTCTCCAAGCTTCTCTAGCTCCATCAGAAGACCCATGCCACGACTAGGCAGCGAGTAAATCCTCAATCAATTACTTGCTTGCAAAGTCGGGGTTTCGCTTTTGTACACTAGTCTTTTGGCTTAGTAATGGTTTAATATTAAAATGGATGGGCCCTGTGGTAATGGTATACCAACCAGTCTGTAAAACCGGTTTTTGGGGTTCGATTCCCCCGGGGTCCACCAATATACGCTTGACAAATCGTATATTGTGTGCTAGCATTTTGTCATACAGACTGGTTGGGGTTCCCTTCTGGGAATCTGACCTTGCAAAGAGTCTCTTGTAAGAGGGACTTTTTGCGTTATAGGTAAAGTGGTTTTCATATTGACAAATCCCTCGTCCGGCGTTATGATAATCAGTCAAATTAACCGGTGGGTGTTGGGGAATTGAGTATGGAATTATCACCAAAGCAACAGATCAGCGAACTGATCAAACAAAGTCAGAAAATTCTGGTAGTCAGCCACAAGAATGCTGGCGGCGATGCCGTGGGCAGTATGTTAGCTCTCGAACGCGTACTTACCAAACAAGGCAAAGAAGTGAGTTTAGTTCTCAGCGAAAAGATTGAGGAAGCCACAACTTTCCTTCCTGGTATCGAGAAAATCAAAAACGATATAAGTGGTGCTCGAGATCTCGTCATTCGCATTAATAAAGACAAATTCCCAGTCGAGAAACTTAGCTACAACACAGAAGATGGCTTCCTCAACATCGTTCTTACTCCGGCAAACGGTTCATTAGAAAAGAACAACCTCGAGTTCGTCAACGGCGCATTCAAGTTTGATCTTATCTTCGTGCTGGATACACCTGATGTCGAGAAAATCGACGCTGTTTATGATAAATACACCGAACTTTTCTTTGAAACGCCTATCGTCAATGTCGACCATCACAGCGGTAATGAGTATTTCGGCACCGTAAATATGGTTGACCTGACTGCCACTTCGACTGCCGAAATCCTGGTCTCTATAATAGAAGCTATGGGCCCCGGCAATTTCGACGCAGATGTCGCCACATGTTTGCTCACCGGCATCATTGCCGATACGGCTAGTTTCAAGAATGTGAATACTACACCAAAATCTCTAACTATTTCTGCTCAAATGCTCGCCGCTGGTGCGCGCCAGCAAGATATTATCCAGAATCTATACAAGACGCGCCCACTGGCTACCTTGAAACTCTGGGGCCGTGTTCTAGCTGGACTCGAATACGATCAAACTCATAGAATGGTTGTTTCTACCATCACTGCGAAGGATTTCCAGGAAACAGGATCAAATATCGAAGAAATTCACGGTGTACTTGACGAACTACTTGCCAGCACTCCTGGAACTGATGTAGTTTTGCTTCTTGCCGAAACTGGACAGGGTAAGATTACCGGCAAACTGAAAGGAATGAACGGTCAAGACGTACTTTCCATAGCTGAAGCATTTGGTGGCTCAGGTCACATGCTTGCAGCCGGCTTCGATATGGCCGGAACAACTCTAGAAAAAGCAAAAGCCGAGGTTGTTGCCAAAATTCAACAGATTCGCGACAAACAGCTGGGAAGAACAGAGAAACATGAAGTTGAAATACCTGCACAAAGTAGTTCTCAACAAGTTTCGAAAGATAGTGCTGTCACCGCGAAAGCCGAAGAAACAGAACAAACTCCTGCAGTCATAACCGCTCCTTCACCAGTCATTCCTGCGGATGCAGGAATCCACGTGGATCCCCGTGACAAGCACGAGGATGACAATAACGTTATAGCCGCCTCACCCGAGGAACTTGCATCACTGGACCAAATCATTGAGAGTACCGACGATGACTTTGGACATGAAGAAGAAATGGCATATGATGAGATTTTCACACCCCAAGCCATGACCTCTGCGAACGAAGACGAAATCACTCAGGCAATCAAATCAATTGATGACGAGATTGAGGGTACTGGCACTCCTGAGGTCGAGCCTACTCCGAATATTGATATCAAAGACAATGTTTCCAAGAAAGAAGCTCTTCAACAAATCGGCGAGGTAATCCGTGGATATAATCCCGGTCATCCAGTGGAAGAAAAAGGGGAGCAACCAGTAGACCCAAAAGTCTGGAAATAGTTCGCTCAGAAGGCCTGGAAGTTGGATAAGACACAGTTCGTATTCAACTACACAGGCCACTATTCGAGGAGGACACTACCGTGGAATTGAATCACGATGACTTTATTCGCTTCATGCAGCGCGCGGAAGAGATTGGTCGCGTAGAGTTCCTGCACGACGACCTCCAGCACGTGGCGCAGATCGAGGAGATCATCTGCAGCGAAGGCATCATGGTGGTGGTGGCACCAAACGTCCAGGTCGGGGAATCGCTAGCCTGCCTCGTCCCGATGCGTGACAACGGACCGACACACCACAAGTTCTGTTGGCGCAAGGCGTACATCTGCTGGATTGGACCTGTCGATTTCGACAATGGCAAGATCAGTGTCTGCCCCGAGGAAGCTGACGTGGAGCAGTTCTGCGTCATACTCGGCAGGGGCACTCTGCTTGTCAAGTAACCCAGTCGAGATGCCTGACAACCGGCCGGGGGCGCGCGAACAGCGCGCCCCCGGGAAAGACTTTTGACCAAAAGGATGGATGCGAGCCCATTGAACAGCTCGTGAACAACCAATCAGTCAAATGGAAATGGAGGGCAAACAGTGGCAATATGTCTCTACGAGCCCTTCATTGGGCTGCAACACTTAGAACACCTGAACGTTACAGAGCCACGCGGTAAAATCACCGAGTGTTTCTACGACGCGAAGGGGATCATGACATTCGTCACCGATAAGGGATGGGAACGTTCTTACTACTACCTTGACCCACAGATAGAGCTACTGGAGAATGGCGACTGGAAGCTCTACGGAGACAGGCCCCGATACGGAATCGTAAGGGACGTCAAGAAGTGGGCATGGCGCAGACTCAGGATTCCGACCGCAAGGAGGAGAAATGGCACAGATCGCTGAGTTGCCGCACAAGATCTTCAAGATCAAGGCTCTTCTGGACGGTCAGACGATGATCGTCATCTTCTGGTCACCGGCAATCAGCGGTTGCCGTGAAGCGATGTCACAGATCCGCGAACTCGCCGACCAGTACGACTCTGTCGAGTTCGGTCACGTCAACATCTCAGCTGACGCTGACACCCCATCTCATCTCGGTTTGCTCGCATTTCCGAGCTTCCTGGTCTTCGAAAAAGGCCAGGTCGTCTGTAAGATCTCCGGATCAAAGAACACGGCCGAGCTACACGAGAGACTTCGACCCTGGCTAGAGCTGGGGGTGTTTTCGTGAGCAGACGAAAGGTCATGGACGCTCCCCCGCAGCACTGGGAGGACTACGTCATCCTGGGAACCTGTTTCATCCTCGTCGTACTGATCGCACTGCTCTTGTTCTCGTGCAGTCCGCACGTCCGCTAGGACACAACTCGTAAAGGAGCGGATAGACATGAACGCCATCTTTATCGGTCTTCTGATCGGTGGCGGCTTGCTGCTGCTGGCACTCGGTGGACTCTACCTCGGTCGCGCATACGCGACCGACGACATCCCTCGCAGGACAGAGCTGACCAAGAAGGGTTCGTACATCGCCGCGGTCGGCGTCGCCCTCTTCGCCATCGGTTTCGGCTGGTTCGCGTTCTACTTCGTCACGTCCCAGATCGCGATCATGGCCAAGCTCCACATCTAGCCAGCGCGACACGATTTCCTTGGGGAGGTGAACACAAATGAGGGTAGTGATGACTCTCGAGATCATCAGCGAAGTAGATGACGATATCAAGACCTCCATGGAGGCTGAGATATCCGACGATAACGCGAACCGCGCCGGATTTGGCGAACATCTTGCAGAATTCGAGCATGATGCCCAGAAGTTGTTCTTCGCCGCTGTGGTAGGAGCTACTTCCATCAAGATCGAATCCACGGAGACCAAGTAACTGGCGGCCGGGGTCCACCACGATTTACGAGTCGTTGGCTGGGCTTCCGGCCGCGATTCGTTTTAAACACATTGTCATTCCTGCGAATGTAGGAATCTATATAAATCCGTGGATTCCTGCATTCGCAGGAATGACAGAAAGAGATATACTTATACTATGAACCAAGTTTTACTGATAGATAAACCCGCGGATTGGACTAGTTTTGACGTTGTCGCGAAAATTCGCGGCGCTGCTAGAACAATTAGCGGGAACAAAAAGATAAAAGTCGGCCATGCCGGCACACTTGACCCTTTTGCTACTGGCCTTCTTATCGTACTCATTGGTGATGAGACCAAGAAACAAGACATGTATATGAAGCAGGATAAAGAATACGAGACCACACTATTTCTGGGCGCTATGAGCACAACCGGCGATCCCGAGGGAGAGATTACGCCCCACGAATACAAAATACCCGACCAGAAGGACATCTCAACCTCACTAGAAACGCTGCAGGGCACGATATCTCAGACCCCGCCTATTTATAGTGCTATCAAGGTCTATGGCCAGCGAGCCTACAAGCTGGCTCGTGCGGGTGAAATTCCCGAGATGAAACCGCGCGAAGTTGTTATCTATAAGATTGAGCTTCTTAACTACAATTTTCCCCAACTAAAAATAAGGGTGAATTGCTCCTCTGGAACTTATATTCGAACTCTTGCAGAAGACATAGGTAAGCGATTAGGTTGT
>Ga0265320_10002334_pt1 | contig 13310 bp, 10 predicted proteins | sample 4827metaG_FD_202087 | JGI IMG/M metagenome (GOLD analysis project Ga0265320, IMG submission 202087) | Rhizosphere microbial communities from Carex aquatilis grown in University of Washington, Seatle, WA, United States - 4-8-27 metaG | ecosystem: Host-associated > Plants > Roots > Rhizosphere >...
GTTAATGCACTGGCCCACGAAGGCCTCCTGGGGCGCGGCGGTGGTGGCCCTGGCGGTCTCGGCGGCTGTCGGCATTGTTTTCGGTTTTTATCCCGCGTGGAAAGCCTCGCGCCTCGATCCCATTGAAGCATTGCGTTACGAATGAAACCGCACCCCACCCTTTTATCGTTTTCACGCGGCAGGCATCTACTGGCCCTTGCCGGGTTTCTGGTGCTGGCTGGCTGCATGACGGTCGGCCCGGATTTCCATCCGCCCGAGGTAAAGACCCCCGCCACTTGGGTGGATGCCGACAAGGCCGCCAGTACCACCGCCGAAAGCAAGTTGGCTCCTGATCCATTGACCACCGTGGATTGGTGGACCGTTTTTGGCGACTCGAAGTTGAACGAATTGGTTCGTGACGCCGCCGCGCAAAATCTGACCGTGCTCCAGGCCGAGGCCCGCATCCGTGCCTCCCGGGCAAGTCTGACCTCGGTTAACGCCGGCCTCCTGCCTTCCGTCACAGGAACCGGCTCCTACAGTTACGGCGCTTCGCCGACTTATGTGGGCGACGAGCCCCGGGAAGGGCAGCCACGGACCTCACTACGGGCGGGCCTCGATGCGGTATGGGAGATGGATATTTTTGGCGGCCTCCGCCGTTCCACCGAAGCCGCCTCGGCCAGCCTCCAAGTAACCATCGAAAACCGCCGTGACACCCTTGTAACCCTGGCCGCCGAAGTCGGCGTGGACTACATTGCCCTGCGGTCAGCCCAGCAACTTCTGCTGCTCGCGCACAACAATCTAAACGACGAATTGCACACGCTCAAAATTACCGAAGAACGCTGGAAAGCGGGCTTGGCCAGCAAACTCGACTATGAAAACGCCAAATCTGCCGCCGATTCCACCAGTACGCAAATTCCGTCCTTCGAACTCTCCATAAGGAATAACATTTACGCGCTGAGCCTGCTCCTCGGCCGGGAACCCGGCGCCCTCCTCTCTGAATTAGATGCCGCCGGCCCCCTTCCCAAGACGCCTGCCCAGATACCCGTAGGCCTGCCCGCCGACTTGCTGCGCCGCCGGGCCGACATCCGCGCCGCCGAGGCGCAAGTCCACGCCGACACCGCCAACATCGGCGCGGCCATCTCCCAGTACTTCCCCCAGTTCTCGGTAAATGGCTCCTTCGGATTCAATGGCGTGGCCATCGGCCAACTCACCCAATGGGCCTCCCAATCCTGGTCGTGGGGGCCAAGCATCAACTGGCCCATCTTTGCCGGCGGCAAAATCGCCGCCCAAGTCGAACAGGCCAAAGCCACCCTGCAGGGTGACATGTTTGCCTACCGCAATGTGGTGCTCACCGCGCTGAACGAAGTGGAATCCGCGCAGTTCACTTTCAGCAAGGATCAGGAACGCCGCGCGGCTCTGCGCAACGTGGTGGATGATAATCAACAGTCTTACGACCTTTCCCTGGAACTTTACACCCGGGGCCAGGCTGAATTCATCAATGTCCTTAGTGCGGAACTCTCGCTTTCGTCGTCCAAGAATCAGCTCGAACAAAGCGATGCCGCCGTGGCCACGGACCTCGTTGCGCTGTTTAAAGCCCTGGGCGGCGGCTGGTCCGAGTTCCCGGAGCGCGACGCCCTGAAACTGGATAACGCCGAACCCGGCGTCTCCAAGGCCGACCCGGCTCCGGCCAAGGCGGCAAACTAAACCGTCCAGGATAACTGCCTACCCTATTTGGAACCGCGGAAATTCGGACTGTTCGGGTCGTCCGCCCCAGGAACCGGCGGGGTTACGCTCGGGTTGCCCCGTTGGTCATAGGTTCGATCAATCGTTTGCGACGATACGCCCGGTGTCAGGGAGGTATCCGTTGACGGGCTGTTAAAGCCCAAATTGCGGCAACCAGCCAGTCCAACCAGTGCGGCCAAAATCGAAATTCGTTTCAAAAAAGTTTTCATGGATGTAATATAGACCCGGAGGCCAGGGAGTTGTTTCGACTTTCTGGAAGGATTCCTCATAGAATAGGCTCAATTGCACCCGTTGGCAAGTAGCCTGATGAGCGCCGTTAATTTCGCCTTGTGCATTTCTCCTTTTGCATTTCCCCCATGAACCTCGTCCTTTTTGAAACCGCCGCCGATGCGGGGCGACTCGCGCCCGGCGACTCCCGCGCGCGGCATATCCGTGAGGTATTGCGAATGAAACCGGGCGACAAGTTGTTCGTGGGGATGGTTAATGGCCCGCGCGGGCAGGCCGTCATTCAGTCGGACAACGCGGACGGGATGGGGCTCGCCGTGAAATGGGAGGATAAGATTGATCCGCCACGGCCATTTTGGGTGCTGGTGGGAATACCGCGCCCGCAGACCGCCCGCGATGTGCTGCGCGAAGGCGCCACTTTTGGGGTAACGGCCCTCCATTTTTTCAACGCCGAAAAAGGTGAACCTTCCTACGCCGACAGCACGCTCTGGCAGACCGACGAATGGCAGCAGCGCCTGCGCGAAGGCGCCGCCCAGGCCTTTGCCACCTCGGTACCGGAGGTCGCGCGCCATGAATCATTGCGTGTCGCCATGGGAAAGATGGCCGAAGCCGCGCCACCAAACGCCGTCCGCATTGCCCTCGACGTTTACGAAGGCGGGGCTCCTCTCTCCCACTTTACACCCAAGGAAGGCCCGGTGATTCTGGCCCTCGGTGCCGAACGCGGCTGGTCCGCCGACGAACGGTTAATTCTGCGCGAATCGGGCTTTCAACTCGCACACCTCGGCCCCCGTGTATTGCGCACGGAAACCGCCCTCGTCGCCGGATTGAGTGTCCTCCTCGCCAAACGCGGGGAGTTTTGAGCCGGCCAGCCTCCTGGCGACATCACACGCCCTTACATCGCCGAGCGCTTCATCTCATGGGTGTGACGCACATCTTCTCCCTTGAGGAGAAAAACCACTTCCTCGGCGATGTTGGTGGCGTGGTCGGCGACGCGCTCGAGCGACTTGGAAATGAAGATCAATTCGATGATGGCATGCGAGGTTTCCGGATGACCGGAAATTTTATCGGTAAACTTGTCGTAGTTGTCACGGTTCAGATTGTCCACCTCCTTGTCGCCAGGCGGGATGAGCAGAGCCTTCTGATAATCTTCCGCGATAAAGGAATCCATCGCGTTGCGCATTTGTTCAAGGGCGAGATCGCCCATGCGGGGAATATTGAAGAATTCGTCCACCTTGCCAAATTGCGCAAGCCGGCGGGCGCGCTTGGCAATGGAGGTCGCTTCATCGCCCGTCCGCTCCAGCTCGTGATTGACCTTCATCGCAACCGTCATCAGGCGCACGTCATGGGCCATGGGCTGCCGCAGGGTGATGTAACGCACGCACTCGGCGTCAATTAAGACCTCCAGGCGGTCAATTTCATCGTCAAGGGCGATGACCTGGCCGGCCATGGAAACATCGTCCGCGAGGAGGGCTTGCATGGCCAGGCGGACGGCGTCAATCGAGCGTTCGCCCATGAGGATGAGGTGCTTGCGCAGGTCATCCAGTTCGTGATGGAAATAGCGGGTCATGTTTTGGAGAAGTTGGAATCTAGAAGCTAGGAGCTAGAAGATGGGAGATATACGTAGAAAAATCTTAAGGGAAATTGGTGCGATCTGAGCAGATGTTGGTGGTGTTCATTCTAACTTCTAACTTCCAGCTTCTAGCTTCTCCAAGGAAAATCAGCCGAATCTCCCCGAGACATACGCCTCCGTTTGTGGATCTTTCGGGTTCATGAAAATCTGTTCGGTGGGGCCATATTCGATAAGCTTGCCCATGTAGAAGAAGGCGGTGCGCTCGGAAACCCGCGCGGCCTGTTGCATGTTATGGGTGACGATGACCACGGTGTATTGCGCCTTGAGCGAGTGGATCAGCTCCTCGACCTTGGCCGTGGCAATCGGGTCGAGCGCAGAACACGGCTCATCCATCAGGATGATTTCCGGCCGCACGGCGAGGGCGCGGGCAATGCACAGGCGTTGCTGCTGGCCGCCGGAGAGGCCGGTGCCGGGCCGGTTAAGGAAGTCCTTGACCTCATCCCACAGCGCCGCCATCCGGAGTGATTCCTCCAGGCGCTGATTAAGGAATGACTTGTCGCGAATGCCGTTCAGGCGCAGGCCGACGAGCACATTCTCCGCAATGGACAGCGTCGGAAACGGATTGGATTTTTGGAAAATCATGCCAACGCGTCGCCGCACCAGCGTCGCATCCACGCCTGGGCCATAGAGGTCCTGCCCCTTCATCAGAATTTTTCCGGTGTGGCGGGCGCCGGGGGTCAATTCGTGCATCCGATTGAGCGACCGCAGGGCGGTGGACTTGCCACAGCCGCTGGGGCCAATGATGGCCGTCACGCTGCCGGCGGGGATTTGGATGGTAACATTCTTGATGGCCTGATGGGTGCCGTAATAAATGCATAAATCCTGGATGTCGAAGGCGATTTCCACGGGAGCGGCCGGTGCCGACGCCGCAGGGGGGGCGGCCACGGGCTGCGTGGTCAGAGGCGTGACCGGATCCGATTTGACTGGGTCGCTCATGGAAAAAGGCTTATGAGTAATAACGGGATTCATGGTGGAAAGGCGAGCTGCAATCGTGAGATTATTTCTTGCGCCGGGCTGAAAGGACGCGCACGGAAGCACTAAGCAGGAAGACCAGGACGATGAGCACCAACGCGCCAGCCCAAGCCTGGCGGTTCTGGTCTTCAAATGGCGAAATCGCATAGAAATAAATCTGGATCGGCAGCGCGGCAATGGGCTCCTTAAGGCTGTGGTTCCACAAGGGACTGCCCAGGGCGGTAAATATCAGGGGAGCCGTCTCGCCGGCAATGCGGCCCAGCGCCAACAGCACCCCGGTGATGATGCCCTTCATCGCCGTGCGCAGTACAATATTAACCGTGATTTTCCAACGCGGAATACCCAGGGCCAGGCCGGCCTCGCGATAGGAGGTCGGCACCAAGAGCAGCACTTCTTCGGTGGTGCGCAAGACCAGCGGAATCATGATAAAGGCCAAAGCCATTCCACCGGCAAACGCCGAATACCCGCCCATGGGCGCCACCGCCAAAACAAAGCCCACCAAGCCCCACACAATGGACGGCACCCCGTTCAGCACGTCCGCGCCAAAGCGAATCCAGCCATTCAACTTGGGCGAACCATATTCCGAAAGATAAATCCCGCCCATAAGCCCGATGGGCACACCCATGACCAAAGCCAGTCCCATCAATTCCAGCGTCCCCAGGATGGCGTTGGCCATGCCCCCGCCAGTTTCACCAGCGGGTTTGGGCAACTTGGTAACGAAATCCCAATTGAGTGACGAAAAGCCCATCTTCAGCAGATAGATGAATACCAGCGCCAGCGGCGTGACCACCAGGATCGCGCACAAAATGGCCAACCCGCTCATGCACGAGCTTTTGAATTTGCGGTACGTGTCGTATCGGGAAAGCATGACGGCAATTTTTATCAGGCCCGGCGCGAACCGGGGGTTTCGATGGAGCGAATCAGCAGCAGCGCGCCGATGTTTACGAGAATCGTCACGCCCACCAGCACGAGGCCCAGTTCAAAGAGGGCGCTCTTGCTCAAGTCGCTCGAGGCTTCGCCGAAACTGCTGGCAATGGCGCTCGCCAGCGTCCAGCCGGGCTGCAACAGCGACGCCTGGATTTTCGGGCTGTTGCCAATCACCATGGTCACGGCCATGGTTTCGCCCAAGGCCCGGCCAAGCCCGAGCACGGCCGCGCCCATCAGCCCGCGGCGCGCGTAACTGAGGACCGCGATGCGGGTAACCTCCCAGCGCGTCGCGCCCAAGCCATACGCCGCCTCCCGCTGCAAATCAGGCACCGAGCGGAGAATTTCCCGGGAAACAGAGGTTACAATGGGCAGGATCATGATCGCCACGATGATGCCCGCCGACAATATACAAGAAGCCGAAACGGGGCCGCCAAATAACGGCACGGCGCTAAAATGCGTATTTAGCCAAACGTAGACATTGTCATTGAGCCAGGGTGCCAGCACAAACAGGCCCCACAAACCCCAGATGACACTCGGCACCGCCGCCAGCATTTCCACCACCGAAGTCAATGGCTGGCGCAGCCACAAGGGGGCCAAATCCGTCAAAAATATGGCGGTGCCAATGCTTAGCGGCACCGCGATGATCAGGGCAATCGCCGACGTCACCACCGTCCCGAAGATGAAAGTCAGCGCGCCATAGTTCTCCGTCACCGGATTCCAATGCACGTTCGTCAAGAATCCCCAGCCATATGTCTTCATCGCCAGCGAGGAACGCGACAGCAGCACATAAGCCACCAACAAGAACAGCGCTCCGACCATCAGGGCCGACAACAGGGTCAAACCTTCAAATATCTGGTTGCCCCACCGCTTCGGCTCGGCCGGCGCCGCGGCGTTCGCGGGAGTTGCTTCAATCGTGGTGTCGTTCATGGTCGGATAAAAAACCGGGCGGAAAGGTTGGGACTTTCCGCCCGGCTTCGTTAATGGCTTATCGGCACCAAAAGTGCCAGAAGTTTATTGTTACTTGATGGTGTCAATCGTCGCCAGAACGCGCTTGGTCACCACGTCGGGAATCGGCGCATAGAACAAGTCCGCGGCCATCTTCTTGGCGGCAGCGTCCGTATAAATCCACTTGAGGAACGAAACCAGCTTCTTCCCCTTGGCGGCGTCCTTGGATTCCTGATAGACCATGAGCCAGGTCACACCCGAGATCGGGTAGGATTTGTCGCCGGGGGCATTGACAAACGAGAAACGGTAATCCGCCGGAATCGTGGCCGTGGCCAGTGCCGCGCTCACCGCATCCAGCGAAGCGGTAATGTATTTGCCGTTGGCGTTCTTCATGTCGGCAAACGAGATCTTGTTCGAGAGGGCGTAAATCAATTCCACATAGCCAATCGAGCCCACCGTCTTTTCCACCTGCCCGGCCACACCCGCGCTGCCATTCTGGCCCTGGCCCGTGCCCGGCCATTCCACCCCTGTCGCTGTGCCGACATTCTTTTTCCAATCCGGGCTGACATTTGCGAGATAATCCGTGAAGATGTAGGTCGTGCCGCTTTTGTCGGAGCGATGCATTGTCGTGATATTTTCGGAGGGCAATTTCAATCCCGGGTTCAGATCGGCGATGGCTTTGTCGTTCCACTTGGTGATTTTGCCAAGGTAGATTCCTGCCAGTGTCGGACCGTCGAGTTTCAAGCCGGTCACACCGGGAAGATTGTAAACAATAACCACGGCTCCAGCGACTGCGGGAAGATGCAGAATTTTACCTTTCGCGCTTGCGAGCTGGGCATCAGTCATCGGCCCGTCGGTTCCGGCGAAGTCCACCGCCGGCGCGAGAATGTCCGTCTGCCCCTTGCCCGAGCCGCCACCTGCATAATTGACCAATACGGAATTGTCGACCTTGCCATACGCGTCGGCCCACTTATCCATGATGGGTTTGACAAACGAAGAGCCTGAACCCGTGAGCGTGATCACCGCAGGAGCATCCGCGGCTTTCGCCGAGAGTGAGGCGAGGCCCAGAAGGCCAACGAGAAGGAATTTTTTCATTTTTTTAATGGTAGGGATGAATTGAGCGATAGGTATGCCGCGAAGGTGAATCGCAAGCAGGGCAATCTTAGGGGAACCATGTTACAATTTCGTGACGACCGTGTGAATTGACGGCAATTTCAGGACCGCACCCGGCGTAGCGGGGAGCAGGGAGCGGGGCATGTGGAATTCAATGTTCGATGTTCAATGTTTGATGTTTTGCGTTTGGAATTCTGCCTCCTGTCTCCTCGCTCCCTGCTCCAAGCTCCCCGCTTTGCCCCTCGCCGATCTCCCATTTTCTTCCAAGACTTCTCCCCATCTCTTTCAATTATGCATCGTTTTTGCATTGCATATATATTTCAATTTAATTACGCAGCTTGCCGATCTCGTTTTAAAGAAATAGTTAAAAACTCCGTAAGATTATTGTATTCAATACTTTAATTTAGACCTAACGCAGTTGGCACGAGACATGATTACAACTTAAGCAGAAATTCAAAGTTTTTTCCCCATGAGCTATCTCGACCAGCCCTCCGATTCCCTCGGCACCCCCCACCCAACGGCGCTTGCGACCCGTCCCCTCACGCCGCAGCAATGCCAAATGGTGGAAAAGCATTATCCACAGGTGCGCGCCGTGGTTTCGCAGATGCGCAGCAATCTGCCCACTTGCGCCGACCTCGATGAATTACACAGCGTTGGGCTGACGGGACTCATTGCCGCCGTCCGGCGCTTCAATCCTTCCCAAGCCAAGACCTTTGAGGCTTATGCCGCCATGCGCATTCGCGGCGCCATCCTCGACGAATTGCGCCGCCTCGACTGGATGCCCCGCGCTGCCCGGCACCGCGCCCGCGAATTGCGCAAAGTCGTGGATGATCTGGAGCAGAACTTGGGCCGTGTCCCCACCGCCGACGAAACGCGGGAGCAGCTCGGTCTCAATCAAACAGATTTTGACAAACTGCAGGAGCGCGTGCGCCCCATTCGTTTTCTTCCGCTGGACCGGCCGGTGGAGCGCGACAACGGCGCCGGCGTCATGTTGAACCTCCACGAATGCATCGCGGACGAGAACACCCCGCCGACGCATACCCGCATGGAGCATGAGGAGTCCCTCCATGCCCTGGCGCGGACGCTGGAACTTTTGTCGGAACGCCACCGCCAAGTGATCATGCTCTATTACTTTCATGGCCGACGGTTGGCGGAAATTGCCGAAGCGTTCAAAGTGACGGAGGCGCGCGTCTGCCAAATTCACGGACAGGCCCTGCAATTGCTGCGCCAGCGCTGGGTGGACCGGAATTGAGGGATGGGGGCAGGTGGCCGGTCATGGGTTGCAGATGGCTGCGCTTCCCGCAAAAGAGACGGAGGCGGCGAACTCTCTCCCAGTTAAATATTGCGCAAACGGATGATTGGTGTTTCCTTGCATGGGTCACGATACCCCATGACCGGTTGTCGCTTTAAGCATCACCGTCTTTGGCTGTGGGTGCTGGCGAGCGTCGCCGCGGCCCTCATGGCCGCACTGCTGCTGCCCGCCGACCTCTTTCTGTCCTCGCCCACCGGGGATTTGGAGCAATTTGCGTCGGCCCGGGCCTTTGCCGCGGACAACCTCCGGGCCGGCCATTTCCCCCTATGGAACCCCTTGGTCTATTCCGGACAGCCGTTTCTGGGGAATTTCCAATCCGCTCTGTTGTATCCGCCCAATGTGGTCTTTTTTTTGCCTATAGCACGCGCAGTTAACTTGTCGTTTCTTCTTCATCTGTCGATTTTAGGCTGGGGTGCCGGATTGTGGGCGTCGCGCCGCGGCTGCCATCCCCTTGCCGCCGTGCTGGCGGGCCTGGTCCTCGCCCTGAGCGGGCCGGTGTTTCCGCGTTTATATTCGGGCCATCTGCCCAATCTTTGCACGATGGCGTGGACGCCCTGGATGCTGCTGGCGTTGGAAGCGGCGTGGCGCGGGCCCATCCTGCGACCATTGCTGCTGGCCATGGCCATGGTCTCCCTGCAAATTTTTGCGGGCCAGCTCCAGTACGTATTCTATGTGGCCATCGCCACCTGCCTGCACGCCGTCGTGCAATCGGTTTTTGACCCAGCCGTGCGTCGGCGCGCCCTGCCGCTGGTGGTGGCCGCCTACGCGGGCGGGGCCGCGCTGGCTGCCATACAGTTGCTGCCGGGCCTCGCCGCCTTGGCAGAGAGCGTGCGGCAGGGCCGGCTCGATTATAGTTTTGTGCGGTCATTCTCGTTTCCGCCCGAAAATCTTTTAACGTTCCTGGCGCCGGGCTTTTTCGGTGACTTGGCCTCCAACAGCTATTGGGGTCGCTGCTATTTGTGGGAAGTCGTCCCGTTCATCGGTGCAACCGGTCTGGCGCTCGCGGGATTCGCCGCGCTGACCCGCGAGCAAGGACGGCGGGCAGGGTGCGACTTGCTGGTAGCTGCGTTGCTCCTGGTGCTGGCGTTGGGCGATCACACACCGCTGCTGCGCGTACTCTACTACTATGCCCCTGGTTTCGACCGCTTGCGCTGCCTGGCGAAATTCACTTTTCCCCTGACCCTCTTCGCCACACCGGCCCTCGCATTCGGTGCTGACGCCCTGATTCGCGGGCGCCAATGTCCGAGGTTTTACCCCATTTTGCTGGCGTTGGCGGGCGCGCTCGCAATCGGGGCCGGAGTTTTACTATGGCTTCACCCTGGAAGCATTGCCGGGCTGATGGCCAGCCTGCAACACGACCCCGATGGTTACCTGCCCGCGATTAATATGAATGATGAACAGTTTGTCCGCGACGCAGGTCGGCACGCTGGACATTCCCTGGCAATCGGGGGGGCCCTGTTAGCCACCACCGGTCTCGCCCTGTGGCGTGCACGGACGAGCCGCTTTTGGCGCTGGGTACCCTTGGCGCTGCTGGCGATGGAAATGGTGGCATTCGCCCAATCCAATTTCGCGAGCACCCGCATTGCCAACCTCGCACCCCAACCCGTGCGCGAATATATCGCCACCCATCCCGGGGATTACCGGGTGCTCACTCCTGAACGACCCGACGACAGCTATTTTCTTGGCGCCGCCAATATGTGGGGCAACAATCCGAACGTGTTAAAACGGTATGCAGAATTCATCGCTTATTCCCAAGGCGGTAACCCCGACCTGGCCAACCAATACGCCCCCATTCGCCATGTGACCCAAGCCTTCGGTTTGGTGCGTTTTGGCGCCGTGATTGACCCGAATCCCGCGGCCCCGGGAACCTTTCAAATTCAAACCAACCTCCACCCCCTGCCGCATGCCCTGCTGGTTGCAAATTATAAAGTGCTGCCCGGCCGCGACGCCATCCTCCCCGCATTATTCAAACCTGACTTTGATCCGGAAAAAATTGTTTACCTTGAAACCGAGCCTTCACCTGCACCCCAGGCTATTGCCGCCAATGGCGCCGTAAAAGTGTCAGACTCATCCAGCGATTCGCTCACTGTCGAAGCAGACACGCCCGCGCCATCCCTGTTGCTCATTACCGATTTATATAGCCGCGATTGGCGCGCCCGTCCGTTACCCGGCAGCACCCAACCTCACTATGATATATTGCCTGCAGACTATTTTGTCCGGGCCATCCCCCTCGCCGCCGGCCACCATCATCTTGTCGTCGAATACGCCCCGTCCTCGCTTAAGGCCGGAATCCTTTTCTCTACCCTCGCCTCCCTGGGTTGGGCGATGGGCTTCATCTGGTCGGCCCGAAAACCAAAGGTAAGGTCACAGCCGAAATCCAGCCAATAAACCAAAATGGAGTGAAAGCCCCCCTGAAATCCACAAATTATTGAAGGTCAAAAGGAGGAAATTTCATGGAGGTCCATACTGGCGAACTCAGGCTAAAGCGCCGCGCCACTGGACCCGACACCGCCTGGATTTAGGTCAACGACAACTTGCCAGTGCTGTCACCGAGCTTGTCATCCTGAACGCCGGCATGGTCGAGCATGGAGAGCCAGAGATTGTTGAGCGGCACGCTCTTGGCGTCAATATGGCGACCTGTGTTGATGGTGCCGCCACCTTTGCCCAGGAGAATCGTCGGCAGGTTGTCATGATTGTGACGGTTGCCGTCGCTGTTGCCACTGCCATAAGCGATGAGCGAATTATCGAGGATGGAACCGTTGCCCTCCTTGATGGCGTCCAACTTGCCCAGGAGATAGTTTACCTGTTGCAAGTGGAAGACATTGATCTTCGCCAGAATCGCCATTTTTGCCGGGTCGCCCATATGGTGGGAGGTGCCGTGGTGCGCGGCATTGCCCGCGCCCGCCCAGGGATAGCTCTGGTTGCTTTGCTCGTCCGCAAAGGGCATCGTGATCACGCGGGTGAGGTCGGCTTGAAAGGCCAGCACCATCATATCGAGCATCAGCTTGATATGTTCCGGGTACACGCTACTCGAGGTGGACACACCTACGTTGTGCACGCTGCTGCGGTCAAACGATTCCGGGCGGACGGCGCCATCGGGAATCTTCACTGGTGCGTCCGTGGCCATGCGCTGAATGCGCACTTCGATGTCGCGCACCGCCGTCAAATACTCATCCAGCTTTTGCTTATCCGTCGTCGCGAGGCGGTTCTTTTGAAGGGAGCTGGCGTCGCCGATGACAAAGTCCAGGATGCTCTTGCGGTCATTCTGGCGGCGGGCCTTGGACTCCTCACTCTCGCGCGGGTCACCATTGGAGAAGAGCCGGTCAAAGACGGATTGCGGATCGCAATCCTTCACCATCGGCGTTTTGTCGTTACGCCAGGAGAGGTTGTGGATGTAGGCGCAACTGTAACCGCTGTCGCAACGACCGACTTGCTGACCTTCTTCCATGCCCAGCTCGATCGAACCAAATTTGGTCAAGTGGCCAATTTTTTCCGCGGCGGCCTGGTCGGCAGAAATGCCGGCATGCAGGTTTGCGCCCTCGGTTTTTTGCGGTTGGACCCCCGTCAAGTACGCGGCCTGCGCGCGGGCGTGGTCGCCCGGGCCGTCGCCATTGGGATTGGCCTTTTCGCAAACGAGGTTGCTGACCACGAGCATCCGGTCGCGATACGCGGCCAGAGTGCTGAGCGTCGGGGTCATTTCGTAGTCGGCGCCGTAAGTCGCGGGCGTCCAATTCTGCATGTCAATGCCGTTGGGGACGTAGAGCCACGCCAGGCGCCGCGGGCCGGCTGCCGCCTGCGCCAGCTTGGTCGAAGCGGTCGCGCCAAATACGCGGGTCGGAAACGCTGATTCAAGGAAGGGCAGCGCCATGGCGGTGCCCAATCCGCGTAAAACCATTCGCCGGGACAGGGTGTGGGGAGTGCTCATGATTTATCTCCTGGTTGTTTGCCGAGTTGTTTTTGGAAAGGGTCGCTATGCACAATGGCTTTCACCAGCGCGGTAAACTTGTCGCCATTCTTTTGCAGATCCGCGACGATGTTCGTCACCGTGCGGCGGTCGGCGGGTTCGGTTCCGCGCCCGAGGGCGTAGGTGAGCAGCCGGTCCGCCAGCGTGTGGCAAAACTGTTGTTCCTGGGAGGCGAGCACGCGGCGCAAATCCGCCACGCCCTTGATGCTGGTTCCGTCGGGCAGCGCGCCCGAGGCGTCAATGGCCTGTTTGTTCGTGTCCTCGGTGCGCCAGGCGCCGATGGCGTTAAAATTCTCCAGGCTGAAGCCGATGGCGTCCATGCGCTCGTGGCAGACGGCGCACTTCGGGTCGGCGCGATGTTGCTCCATGCGGTGTTTGAGCGTGCCGTTGAGGTCCGCTTTTTCGCCTTCGGCCAGGGCGGGCACATTCGGCGGGGGCGGGGGTGGCGCGGAATCGAGCAGATTCTCCAGCACCCATTTGCCGCGCAGGACCGGCGAGGT
>Ga0265320_10002335_pt1 | contig 13309 bp, 13 predicted proteins | sample 4827metaG_FD_202087 | JGI IMG/M metagenome (GOLD analysis project Ga0265320, IMG submission 202087) | Rhizosphere microbial communities from Carex aquatilis grown in University of Washington, Seatle, WA, United States - 4-8-27 metaG | ecosystem: Host-associated > Plants > Roots > Rhizosphere >...
GGTTGCCGCGATCAACGCTTCCGCTTCCGGCGACAGTTCGCTCGGCGGTACGGGCTCGGGCGTGGCGACGATGTGCGCGGGCAAACCATCGCACTGCTCGACATTGAACACGATGAAGCGTTTGAGGAACGGGACGGCGTTCGGCTCGTCGCCGTGTTCGCGCGCCCTCTCCTGCTCCTTCTTCGGGATGAAGCGGTCGGCGTAACAGATCGCCGTACCGCGCTCGCCCTTGCGGACGTGCCCGCCCAAACTCAAGGCTTGGCGGAACGTCAGCCATTCTTGGCTGGCAAAACCGTGCCGAATGACGGCATCCCACAGGATGAGAACATTAATTCCCGAATAGAATTTGCGCGTGGCGGCGCTACGCGGCAGACCGAGCGCTACGCCGGAAGATTTCCAAGGCTGCACCCAAGGGACACTGCCCTGCTCCAGTTGCCCGACGATCTGCGCGGTTACTTCGTCATAGAGGGAAACGCGGCTCGCGCCGCTGGCTGGCTGCTGGTGGGTCTGGCTCATAATGGGCCTCCTGCTCCGATCTCGCGCGCGCAATTCCCCGGAAGCGGGGTGGGTGGCGTCTTCGACCGGAGAGGCCCGCCGTCAGAGGCGGGCTGCACCCGAAGGGCTGGAGCGAAGCGGAAGACCCGCGCAGCGGGTTGCGGCACGCCGCGGCGGGCCTAGAAGGGAGCGCCGCCCGCACCGCGGAGGGGAATTGCTATTGAACAAAGTCGGCGCGCGGCAGCGCGATGGCCATATCCCTACTACTTCGATCCGGGGTCGCGGGCGGATACGCCGAGGGGGCACCCAGTCCGAGCACGCCCGCAGGACCTTGTTGCGGGCAGCACAGGACCGGGGATGCGGCGTATCCGAGCGCCAGCGATCCCGCGACTGCGGCGGCGCCCAGCGCCCGCATGAAGCCAGACGACAAAGGCGGCAGCCGTGAGAATGACAGGCCGCAAGAGCCGCGCACTTTGCGCGCCGAACACGCCGGGGAGCGGCCGGCGGCGCGCGACCAGCGCGCGCAACGCGGCGCACCCGCAGGAGCGGCTTCAGCCGCGGGACCGTGTGCGACCGCCGGTCGCTCTCCATCCCGATCCGCGCAACCAGCGCGGATCCTGCGCCAGGGATCGATGCGCGCAGCGCCGAGACCGCGCCTTCGCGGGCTCGGTTCACGAGAGCCCGGCCGCGCGCAGCGCGGGGCGTCAAGCGCTTTATTCAGCGGCCTTCCCTGAGTAGGCGGCCTTCCAGGCCAGCTCATCGTGCGCAAACGGAGTTATATCTGAGGTCGGCGGCGGCAACAGTTTGACAGAACCAATCTTAATGCCGCTGCGTCTCAGAGCAGATAACTTTTCCTTGTTGTTACCAAGGAGCACGAGATCAGTTGTTTCAATTGTCGCCAGGATTTCCGGTACGAACGAAATTACGGAATGCCGGAGTGGGTTGCGATGCAGTTTGTCCATCGCGTGCCTGTGCGCTTCAGTGCTGACTTGCTCGCGTGCGAGAATTTGGGCCTTTTCAAATATGCCCAAGCCGAACGCCTCATGGTCCCGGAAGTAGATCAGTACGCCGCCGCCCTCGCCAATAAGCCGAATGGAGGTTCGGACCTGATGAGCACAATCACAGTCTCCGGAATCAAACGTTGTCCCAAAAAGACAGCCGTATTGGACGCGGAGGAAGCGTCGCGGCTCTGACCCATCCGAATATAGCGCTGTAGCGATTTGCTGGTTGTCGCCAAAAACAAACGTACGCGATCGCATTGGCACGCCACGTACTGTCACGCCGTGTTCTGAGGACGCGATCATCCTGCACCTAGTTCGATGACAGCATCGGCATCCCAAAGCGCGGGGTCATGCGAAATAACCAAAATGCTCGTTCCTTGTGCTCGCAAATCGGCAATGACCTTGGTTACGTCCTCAAGATCTGCAGACGACAAACCGTTCGAAGGTTCGTCTAAAATCAAGAAGCCCGTCTTGTACATCATGGCACACATTGACGTCACCCTGAGCGGCGCCGCGCTAAGATCAACGATTTCAGCGGCTGCTGGTTGCCGAATTAAATCAAGAGCTTCCTGAACGTAGGATGAACTCTCGGGTTCCTGGGCTGCGGCCAGTTGAGGCCGAACAGAAATTTCCTCAGCGACGGTGAAGCGAAACACTTGGTCCAAGGGTGCTTGAAACGACATCCCGATAGCCTTCGAGCGGCTAATGGATCCGTGAGCCAACTCCAAAGCGCCGCCAATCGCCAACCCGAGGCTAGTCTTTCCGCTACCGTTCGGACCGGTAAGAATCGTTAGCGTACCGGCGCGAAATGTGTGCGACCAATTGTTCAACAAAATTCGCCCGCCGCGGATCAAACGGATTCGCTCGACAATAATAGTCTCGGCCTTCCCAGTGTTAACGACTGTGGTGGCACTCTGCCCGTTAGATGGAGATGACGCCAACGCGTCCGATCGTGCCCGACGCGAAACAAACCTTCGCGCTCCGTTCGCTGCCTCTGATACGATCCATTTCTCGAGAAGCGCCCGGCCGTCGACATCGAGCTGCCCTTCGACATCGTCTAAGAGAACCAATTTCGCCGCGCTTACCATTGCAGAAGCGAGCGCAAGGCGGACCCGCTGGCCGCCAGACAACTCCTGCACACGCTTGGTGCGAAGGTCTTCTAAACCCCAATACTTCAACGACTTCTTGATGTCGCGCCGGTGCGGAGAACTGGATTCCATTTCAAACTGTACCGTTGGGCCAAGTAGCTGACGGCTAGAGCTGGTTCCTCCAACGTAACGGGCAAAGCTAAATTTTCGGTCCTGAGGCCATGAAAGGTAATCGTCACCATCTGACAGTGTAACTGTGCCCGAAACCTCTCCGCGAAGATGGGGCACCATTCCGGACAAGACATCTAATATTGCCTTGGAGTGCGCTTCGGGTTGCTCATCTAGATCGATAACGTTGCCGGAGACATAAGACGGAGATAGTGCGACGTCGATTGGTGCAGCACGCCTCTTCGCCTTAAATCCAGTCAGATGAAACTCTGAAACTGTGACTGTTTTTTCCGTTGATTTCGATCTTGGATAGCGGCTCTCCAAGGCATATGCGAAATCCGGTATCGCATAAAACATCTTGAACACTATCGCGCCTAGCCTTAGCCAGGTCAGCTGCACACGAGTCACCAAGCCGAGCCCCTTTTCCCGGGCGGTGAGATGAAATTTTAGCGCGTACTCGAGGGTTTCATTCTCGGCCGCTAGTTGTGAAAAATATTGAGCTGAACCAGCGATGTACCTCGTCGGACCAGCACTGCGTCCAAAGGGCAGCGCGAGCCGAGTAAACGTCCGAGTGAAGCTCTGCGTGCTTCCGGAATTTAACCATGCATACCCGTAGAGAAGCATCACTGTACGCGGAAGCGCGGCAATCACTGCGCATCCGTAGTGTGGCAACAACTGAACAACTGACGTGGCGCAGTTGGTATTGCCAAAAACCATATTCCCAACGAACAGGTAAAGGAACGTCGTCAACACCGAAAGCATAAACAGACGCCATAAGCGAAATCGCAAGTTCAGCAGCAGCAGCACGAGCGCTAACGGCAGGTGAAGAGCAACCAGTTCGGAGAGTGGCGAAATTTGGACGCGCAGTATAAGCGCTATAGCCACCACGAGTGGCAGCGGCACCGGCAATAGTCCTAAACCCACTCCGTTGCGAAACATATGCAAACGCCCAAGGTTCAACTCGACGGAGCTAAAGGTGCCACTCCCACATCACGGGCGCGCTCGGTGAATGCACCCAATGCATAGAGACCAAGCACGCAAGAAACTGTGTCGCCGAGAAACCAACCGACTCCCGTCCCGATGAAGGCCGCCATCAATGGCTGCCCGGCAACCATCGTTCCGACAACGCCGATAGCGGCAGACAGGGCACTTGTGAAGATGCAAACAAGAAGCGCCAATGCGAAATCACCCCCAGACAAACGAAACCGTCTAAAAACAATTGGGGCCAGCAGCAGAAGAAGAAACGGAGGAGCATAGCCGATCGGGCCAAGATCGAAGCTGCGCAAGCCGAGGGCTAATCCAATGACCAACCCGATCAGCAGCACAATCAGCAAGAAGCTGATCGCAATGTCCTTACGCTTGATCTCAAAATCCGGGTTGATTTTGAATAGCGCGAACAGCATGCCGGGGAGCATTGAATTCGCCAAGCCGCCCGCCACTGGGTTCATGATGATATCGGGCACGCCCCAACCGCCATACGCGGTAATGCCTGCGGCGTATGCACCGAGTCCTCCGGCGATCAAGCCGCGAGACGGACCCAGCCAAACGCCCGCCATCAGTTGCAACGCCGCAGGCAGCCATAAGAAGGCAGCTCCCTTTGCAATTGGACTGCTGGTCAGCGTCATCATGACCCAGCCGAGTAACCAGATCGCGACGCCAAAGACGATTGTAGCGGCATTTCGCACCGCCGCTCCGCCAGCGTAATTGAAATATCGCCGGTTGCTCATTTCAACCTCCTTGCAAATTATTCCTCAACCGCATCAGCAAGCGGCCCATTTGATTTTTTCCAGATCCGTCGGCGCCACAGCCCCAATAAAGGTCGTCTCTCGCGTCTTCGATGATTATTCGCTTGCGGGTTTTGAGCAGCTTCCGACGAAGATCGGGATGCTGGATAAATTTCGCTCGGATGGCGTTGTACATGACGAGATTGCGTATCTGGGGCCAATCCCGGCGCTTGGAGTCTCTGTTGGCTGCAGCGATACTTTTCGCCTTCGCTGGGGTAGCTGCGCCCGCAATGCGCGCGCGGATACGTCTTTTCTTGAATTTCATCGCTTGGAAGTAATGCTCGACTGACGGCCAGTTTTTTCCGCCCAGATTGAACTCGTGTGACGAGAAGTTTGCGAGCCAGCCGTGGGAGCCCTGCGGCGCGAAGAATTTTATAGCTCGCATCAGACACGTCTATCACGAGACATCAGGCCGATTAGATCGACCGGTATCTTTTTGATGACCACATAAGTGTTCACGCCGAAGACGACGATAATAACGAAGAACACGAGGGTCAAAAGCATCAGTCGATCCAGACCGTCGCCATGCGCGAGGGAATCGTGGGCAATGAACCCCGGGTTTCCGACTTTGAAGAAGTAGACGAATGCCAAAACCGCCAGCATCGCCCCAAAACCAATTGCATCGTGGAACACGATGTTAAGGCTGCCGTTTTGCTGAGGAAGGGCCGCCTTGTAAGCAGGTGTCCGGAATACAATCGCATCCCATGCAAAAATGAATAGATAGAAGACGATCAATGAACCGACACAATAGAACAGGCCATAGTCTAGCCAGAGCCACATGAGTGCGAGATTTGTCTGGTTAACGGCGCGGAGAATCCATTGAAAGCCGTGCACGTGCTTGAGGCGGGCAATCTCTTGCTCGTCGGTTTCGGCATAGAGCTCAAGATACAGAAAGAATGCTGCGTTTGCGAAGATAATCGCAGCGACGGTTGCGTCGAGCACGGGTGCGCCGGTAATCGGTGATCCGCGAACATACTTAATCAGAGAGATAATCCCTCCGACCAAAAAAATCGACACAGATGAGAGAAAGCTAGCGCTCACGTTGCCCCCCGGCCGTGTTTTCCGCCCAAGCGAAGTTCTTGAAGTCCCTTTCGCAATGAGGACTACCGAGAGCTGCCACCTTATCTTGGAACTCTACTATAGATCGAGCACTAATCGCAAATTTATTGAAGTAATGCACTGCGTATCGCTAACGAGCGAGAGCTTTGACGTACCCAAGTCGCCAAATCGATCTTCCCCGCGCTTTACGCGGCGAACGCGCCGGCGAGCGGCTGGTGGCGTGCGACCAGCGCGCGCGCCGCCTCCGCAGGAGCGGCCTAAGCCGCAAGACCGTGTTCGACCGCCGGCTGCTCTCCATCCCGATCGGCGCGACCAGCGCGGATCGCGCCGGGAAAGTGCAATGTCAGGTGCGCTGGCCTTCACCAGTCCTGGACAGCCACCGACCGGATCGCGGGCATTTGCCGCAGCTGGTGGAGGAAACGGTCGCTATCGGATTGGTCCATGGCATCCAGTTCGAGAAACAGAGCGCCGCTGCCGTCTTCCTCCTTGCGGAAGATGAGTGTTCGCGGGCTGACGCCCAGTGCTGAAATACCGTCGAACACGGATGCGAGAGCCCCCTGCTCCAGACGCAGATGCAGGCGCAGCATTTCTGGGTGTGCTGACACCGCAAAGACTCAGTTCTTGGAGGCTTGGTGACACAAGTGAGGTGCAGACTTGGTCATCGATCGCGCATGGGCCAGCGCCACCGCGCATGCGTCATTCCCGTACGAAGTCTGCAAAACCCGCCCCGACCGCTGACCATCTATGGCGTGTAAACGCAGACCGGACCCGAATCCTCATTTCCAGCCACCTGCGATCGGCGGGGAAAAGTAAGCACCGCCCGATTGAGGATCGGGGCCGGCCCTGCGTTTTGGATGGTATGGGCTGGCGGTACCATACCGAGCGTCCCTGTTCCGGCTGAACACCCGGAACCCCCAAAGTCCTTCCGCCACCGTCGGCAATTTTCCGGCGGTAGCGATTTTTCGTCCGGACACCCATGGCACGCCACCGCGCAGGTTCCGAAAACGCCGAGCGCGCACGCGGCACGTCGGTCATGCGGACCCACGCGGTCGATACGGTCGACCTGCGCATCCTACACATTCTGCTCGCAAACGGGCGTGCTACGAACGTCGAGATCGCGGCGTTCGCGAATGTCACGGCACCACCGACGTTGCGGCGGACCAGGACGCTTGAGGACCAGGGCATCATCCGCGGCTATCACGCCGCACTGGACGGCAGGAAGCTCGGCTTCGAGGTCATGGCCTTCATCCAGGTGCGCCTCGCGTCCCAGTCGAGCGACCACATGCGCCGGTTCGAAGACATGATGTCCCGGCTGCCCGATGTCCGGGGGTGCCATGCCCTTTCGGGACATCGCGACTTCCTGCTCAAATGCATCTTCCGCGACCTCGCGGCGTCACAGCACTTCGTCACCGACACACTGCTGAAAACCGACAATGTCGCGAGTGTCACGACCGCCTTCTGCATCCATGTGACCAAGGACGCACCGGGCGTTCCGCTGGCACTGGCGGACGTCGCTGCACCGCTGCCAGCGCGCCGAAAATTGAAGCTCCCACCCCCGCCGCGCTCCTGATCACACGGCAAGGAACGCCCGCGCCCCGCGGCTTATTCCAGGAGCGTGCGGTAGCCGCCGGCGGCCAGCCACTCGCCGCGCGCGACCGCGCGGCCGATTTGGGCGCGGATGGCGCGGCCATCCTGCTTCCAGTCCTCGCGTGTGCGCACTTCGCCATGGAGGATGCGCGCCAATTCGCGCAGCGGCAGCCGGGACCGCGCACCGTCCAGTGCGAGTAGAATGAACAGCAGCCGGTGGATGCCGCTTTCCGTCCGATGCACGCGCTGGGGCAGTGTGCCTTGGGCAACCAGCTGGTCCAGCGCCCGGACCAGTTCGGCGCGCCGCGTGATGCCGGCCCCGACGGGCGCCGCGACGGGGCTCAGGCAAACACGCTCGCGGAGACTATTGCCGTTGACGCTGATCTGCAGGCGCCGGCCACGATCCAGGAACAGAGCGTGCTGATGATGCGGTCCGGTTGCGAGCGCGTGCATCCAGCAGTGCAGGTCAAGGCGATTGAACGGCTTCGCCTGGCTCTCGGGCCAGGGTGCTGTGCCGGTAACGGCGAGAACGAAATTCGATGCCCGCGGATTCCACAAAACCGGCGCGATGTCAGCGGTAAGCGCAGGATCGACGAAAAGAGCAGAGGTCCCAGTTCGATGCCGCGAGACCGTCCGCAGTGGCCCTCTGGCCCCATGCCGAAGCATATCCTTCGCTTCGCCGCAGATACTCCCAGGCCCAGCCATCCCGGGCGACGTGGCTGAGATAGCGATAGGTGGCGGGCGCGCGCGCGAGAAGCGCGGCGAAGGCACGCTGACTGGACGTCATTCCAAACTCCTTCGGAGGACGCGCGTGCCAAAACGCAGAGCACGCGCAGCATACGGTGTGCCGATGTCGTAGGGTTCGGCGAAATCTCCGACGGCTTAAACGTAGGGCGCGTGTGCTTCCTCATCTAAGACGCGCAAGTGAAGCGCGATAATTTCGCATGGCTGCATTGGTGTAGGCCGCAATGGTGCACCCGTCTGTCTTTGCTCTAACTATTGCCGTCGCCCGATTTACTGATCGCGGCAAGAACATGAAGAAATCAGATGGCCAGGATCTGGGTGATCAGTGATACGCATTTCGGACACGCGAACGTGGTGCACAAGTTCAAGCGCGCCGACGGCACGCCGCTGCGCGACTTCAAGAACGTGCATGAGCACGACGAGACGATGATCCGCAAGTGGAACGAATGCGTGCGGCCGGAGGACCATGTCTATCACCTGGGCGATTTCGCAATGGCGCGCACCCACCTCGCGACCGCGCGCAGATTGAACGGTCACAAACGTCTGGTGCGCGGCAACCACGATATCTTCAAGACGCGCGACTATCTGGACGCGGGCTTCGAAGAAATCTATGGCGTGCGCGTGTTCCGTCCGCAGGACCAGCAGGGCAAGAGCGGCTTCATTCTCAGCCATGTCCCCCTGCATCCGGGCTCGGTGCAGCGCTGGGCGCGCAACGTCCACGGCCACACCCATGCCAATGTCGTGCTCGACGAGCATGGCCACCCCGACCCGCGCTATGTCTGCGTGAGCGTCGAGCACACCGGCTATGCGCCGGTCCTGTTGAGCACACTCTAAGGCGCCGGCGCTCCCATGCACCCTGGCGGGATACTGGCGGCGCTGCGCATCCGGGGCACAGGGATTCTGCTGGGCAAATGCCCGGCCCCGCGAGCGCGTCCATGAAGGCCGCGCTTTCGGTCTGGTGGAACGGCCGTGTCCTCGGCCGCCTCGTGCTCAGCGAACACGGCGACATGTCGTTCGCTTACGAGGCCGCCTGGCTTGCCGATCCACATACGCGCCCGATCTCACGCTCACTGCCAAAGCGCGACGCGTCGTTTGGGCGCCGCGAAGCGCGACCATTTTTCGCGGGCTTGCTGCCGGAAGATCCCGGGCGCGAAGTGGTTGCGCGTGTGCTCGGGCTCTCACCAGGCAACGACGTTGCGTTGCTGAATGCACTGGGCGGCGACGTCGCGGGCGCATTGACGTTCTGGCCCGAGTGCGAAACGCCGCCGCCCAACGATAGCGGGCCTGCGAACGAACCGCTGGCCGACGATGCACTCGTCACGCTTCTCGACGCCCTGCCGACACATCCTTTTCTGGCAGGCCGCGGCGGGTTGCGTCTGGCACTGGCCGGCGCACAGACCAAATTGCCCGTTGTGCTGGTCGACGACCGGGTCGCCCTTCCTGGCCCAGGCCAGCCGACGACGCACATCCTCAAGCCGCCGATCGAGCGCTTTGCTGCAACCACGGAGAATGAAGCCTTCGTCATGCGTTTGGCGGCAGCCTGCGGCCTCGATGTGGCCGATGCTCAGCCGCGTAAGATCAAGGAACGCACCTATCTGCTTGTCACGCGCTACGACCGCGAATGGCAGGAGCATGGGTGCCTGCAGCGTCTGCATCAGGAAGATTTCTGCCAGGCGCTCGGTATTCCACCGGAGCGCAAATACGCCGCCGATGACGGCCCGACCTTCAAGTCCGGCTTCGCGCTGCTGCGCGGCGCGGCGGACGACCCGGCAAAAGAAACGCGAAGGCTGCTCGACGCGGCCGTGTTCAATCTGATTGTCGGCAACGCCGACGCGCATGGCAAGAATTTCGCGCTGCTCCATGCGTCGGGCGCCACGCGCCTCGCACCGCTGTACGACCTGTTGTGTACGGTGGCCTATCCGCAGCTGTCGGCAAAGCCCGCGATGAAGATGGCCGGCGAGGGGGTGCCAGAAGATTTCAACCCACGGACCTGGGAGAAGTTCGCGCGCAACTGTGAAATGGACCCATCGTTTCTGCGTCAACGGGTCCGCGAGCTTGCCGATCTGGTGCGGCAACACGCCTCCGCGACGGCCGACAGAATTGCCAGCGAGAATTTCGACAGTGAGGCACTGGCCAACTTTGCGGGCGTCGTCACCGCACGCGCCAAGATTGTCGCAATCTCAACCTGACTCCGCTTCACGTCCTTATCCATCGTTCGCCGGAACTTGGCGGAGCGACGAACCGACGTGTCCGCACCGACTTCACAAGCTAGCCCTCGGCATCAATATTCTTCTTCGGGCGGTGGATCGCCCAAAGGATCGTGGAGTTCATCCATATGGGGGAATAGCGCCTCGGCGTGGAGATCTTGATCGATCCCATCCGCCTTGGCCGCAGTTTCAAGCTGCGACAGGCGTGCTCCGGCCCAATCGATCATCCGGGATAGATCGTCGTATTGGCCGATGTCTGGGCCGCCGATGTCGGCGAGCCAGGCGCGAAGACGGTTGGTCTCGCCATGCAGGTCCAGGAGTTCGCGCAGATAGTCGATGCGACGCCCTTCCCGCTCCTCGCGCTCCTCCGCCAGCGCACGGCGGCGGTCCAGTTCGCGTTGCTGGCGCCGCCATTCCTCGCGCTCTTCGCGTTTCGCCTTGCGCGCTGCGAGCAGGGTGTCGATCCCGATGGCGATGCTCTCCAACAGGGATTCGACCGTCTGGGTCCGTCCGTCGCCCCAGGATCGCCGGATGCCGTCGCTGTAGCCTTCGACCTGAAGGACGAACCCGCCGGTGTAGATCCAATCGAATTCGGGATAGCTTCGCCGATACAGTTCGTCCCATGACGTAGAGGGCTTCCGCGGTTGCTGAAGCTTGCGTTGTCGCTTTTTTTCCGCTGCCTGTTCGGCAGGCGTCGGCATGTGCTTTTCGCGCCGGGTCCGCTCCTTCAGCGTGAACACGGCGGAATCTTCACCTCTCTCAACCTTCATGGCCTGGCCTGTCGGCTGTAGCGGCAGATTCCTGTCGTCCAGCCGTCGCGCCAAGCCGTCGAGAAACGCCACCGCGCGCTCGACCTGGGCCGCGGCGATATCGACGCCGCACAATCCTTCTCCGAAAGCCGTGGCCGCCTCGCCCGCATTGCCGGACGATTTCCGCAGCTTCTGTGCCGTGCGCGCGATCGCCGAGTGCACGTCGGCGACCGGTTCAACCGGCGGCCGGACGGCGGGCAGCCGCGGTCGGCGACCTTTCTTCCTTTGCTCGGCCCGCGCCTCCTCGATCACAAGCTTTGCCGCTTCCGGCAGTTGCGACAGCGCGCCCCGGATCACGATCCGGTTGAGTTGCGCGTTGTCGATGTCGACGAAGATCGCGCGCTTGGCTTTCTTGCCGGCGGCCAGCTTCGCCCAATAGCCGCGCTCGGGTCTTGGTACTCGGTGACGTTCGCAGATCTTGGCCAATCCAACGTCGGACATCTCAAGGTCGACCGCGACATCTCGTATCGGCTTCGACCAGACGAGGTCGTAGAGTTCGCGGCGCGTAAGCAGCACCGTCTCGTTCATCGCAAAGTTCCCTGCGCACAACTGCGCTGGACCTGCTGCGGCAACTGCGATGGGTCAAGGCTGTATTCCGCGCCTGCGTGGGTTCGTGACTCCCTAGCTCACGTTGTTCAAGCGCGGGGATCAGCGTTGCGAACGCGCAAACGTCATGCCAACGAGGACATCCAATGCGGCCACCGCCATCTTCGAAACGAATGGATGCCGCGAACCGGTAGTGCGCCAGCGTTTACAGGTGCCAGCGCCGGATTGGTCGATCTCAATTTTCCATTCGGAGGCGATACGGCGAAGGATCCATCGCAGTTAGTATCGGACGTCGCATATGAGAAAGACTAACTACAGCTTGCCCGGGTTGGAGGCTCGCCAACATTTTCCACAAAGCAGTGTCGATGGCAGGAATTGTACGTCTGAGGCGCCCCACGACACTCTCGTCTTGGATCTTATGCAGGATCCAGTTATTTACGAGGGCGAGCACCTCATCGGGCATATTCTGTGGCAACTGCGTGACAAACGTCAGGCCAAGCCAACGCTTGCGACCTCGCTTAGCAATCTTTGCCACCTGCTCGTAAAGCGTAGGCATTTGACGAATTCGCGCTGTCGACAGGAACTCGTGAGCTTCCTCGATCACGATGTTGACGGGGGTTGGCGTCTTACCAGCCGCGGCGGCGGTTGCATAAGCATCTTCCTGGACCGACTGGGTCTCTCTTAGAATTTGCGCGATCGCCAGATTTCGAAGCACAGGACTGTCCAGACCAGAGAGATCGACGATATTCACGCGACCGGCCTGCAACATCGCTTTCGCGTTCAATTTCGGCGCGTCGGCTCGGTCGAATATCTTGAGACGATGGAGCCGCCACAGAAGTCCGGACACTTTCATCCAACTATACTTGTTGGTCTCGAGCTGCGTCTGATCAACAATCTGCTTTAGCTTGTCGGCGGCGCCGGGGCGGCGAGCTACTGCGCTCACCGTACCCCAGGCAGATTGTCCCGACACTTTCGCGATGCAGGCGGATACGACGTCTAGGAGCAACGCCAGCTCAAGCTTGGGGTAACCTTGTTCCAGCTCGTCATATTCCAGTGCCTCTTGTTCCTGGGCTTTATTCTTTCGTTCGGGATAGACGCCAACCTCCTGTAGGAGTTTGCGCGCCAGCTCATATGCGGTGAGGAAGCGGCTTTGTTGCGCCTCGTTCAAATCCAGGATTTCGATAACTGCCCAAGGCGATAACACCGTGAAATCCAACGAGAACTCACTTGAGTTTGGATGATCAGGGTTCGAAGCTTCGCGGCCCACGAGAGTATACACGTGGGTATTCGGCATGCCTTCGGCTTTGATCTTGCGAGCAGCGAGCATTGCCCGCATATCGGGATTGTCGGTGACTTCGTGAATCGTCGTGTATTCGCCTTCTGTGTCCAGCAGGATAACGGCGGCGCCGTTACGTGACAGACCGGCAATATAATTGGTGACAGTAGTGGATTTTCCGCCACCGGTCGTGCCCAGCAGTGCTGTGTGACGATAAAGTACTGACTTCTTGTGCACGGGGACGGGGACTTCAACGGTCGGGTGCCCCATTACCACTCCGAGTGGAAAATCGCCTTCCAGGCCAAGAATGTTGGCCATCTCGTTGTCCTGAACCGTGAAAACAGGCGAGTTGGGCATCGGCCGGCGGTTTGCTGGCCCTATGCGGCCATCAATCTCGGCACCAAGAATAGAAACTTCGGCGCGGCCGTGATGGCCAGGCATTCCAATCGCGCCGTTTACGGCCGAAATCACCAACGCCGTTGAGTCGGCGCGAATTCCGTCCGGATCATAAAAGGGACCGGCAACAACGGCCGCCACATAACGGC
>Ga0265320_10002342_pt1 | contig 13275 bp, 13 predicted proteins | sample 4827metaG_FD_202087 | JGI IMG/M metagenome (GOLD analysis project Ga0265320, IMG submission 202087) | Rhizosphere microbial communities from Carex aquatilis grown in University of Washington, Seatle, WA, United States - 4-8-27 metaG | ecosystem: Host-associated > Plants > Roots > Rhizosphere >...
TCCGTGGCTGCCCATGGCAAAGACCCGGTGCCTTGCTATTCAGCCTTAATCCCTCATCCTGCTTCCTTACTATTCCCCCATGCCCGACCTCAAGGAAATCGCTGCGAGTTACGGCCTCGACGTTGTTCGCCGCCATATCTTTCTATGTGCCGACCAAACCGAGCCCAAGTGTTGTGCGAAGGAATCCGGTCTCGAATCCTGGAATTATTTGAAAAAGCGGCTCAAGGAACTTGGGCTGTCCGAACGCGGCGGCATTGCCCGCTCCAAGGCCAACTGTCTGCGCGTCTGCACACAAGGCCCCATCGCCGTGGTTTATCCCGAGGGCATCTGGTACCATTCCTGCATCCCCGCCAATCTTGAACGCATCATTCAAGAGCATTTAGTCGGCGGTCGCCCTGTGGCCGACTTAAAACTTTTTTAGCGCCCTTCGAGCCACCTCTGGGGTGGCCATTCCTGAAATTGTCTCGGACCCGCAGAAACACGATTTTTGGCTTTCGCTCTCATCCTTCATCCCTCATCCTTTCCCCATGCCCACTCCCCCCGTCACCGCCGCTCTCGAAACCAACCAAGGCACGATTGAATTGCGCCTCTTTCCCGAGGTCGCGCCCAAAGCGTGCGAGAATTTTACGACCCTCATTGAAAAGGGCTATTACAACGGAATTATTTTCCACCGCGTCATCCCGGAGTTCATGCTTCAGTGCGGCGACCCAACCGGCACCGGTCGCGGCGGCCAGTCCATTTGGGGCAAACCCTTCGAGGACGAATGCAAGGCGGCGGTGAAATTCGACCGCAAGGGCCTGCTCGCCATGGCCAACGCCGGGCCGGGCACCAACGGCAGCCAGTTCTTCATCACCACAGCGGCCACACCCTGGCTGCACCTGAAGCACACCATTTTCGGTGAGGTCGTCAATGGCTACGATGTGGTCGAGAAGATTGAGAAGACCCCCTGTGATGCCGGCGACCGCCCCAAGGAAAAGCAGCACATTATCAAAGCGACCGTGCGCCGCGGCTAAAAGAGTGTTTTGGTGCTTAGTGCTTTTGTTTATCGGGCCAAATGCCTAGTTGTGTGGGGATGGTGATGCATTCATTACCGTTTAAGGCTGGAAGTGTTCCGGCGATCATAGCCCTGCACGGCTTCACCGGCGGTGGCGGTGATTTCGCGCCGCTGGCTGAAGCATTACCCGAATTCAACTGGCTTACACCGGATTTACCGGGGCATGCACCGGACCCGTCGTCGCCGGGTGCGCCCGGCGACGATTGCCGCGTGGATGCGGGGCTGCGCCACCTTGGTTCAGTCATCCCAACCCAACCCGCCAGCCCCTTGGTTTTGCTCGGCTATTCTCTCGGCGGCCGGCTGGCCCTGCGTTATGCTCTGGTCCGACCAAGCCGCTTCGCCGCATTGGTGTTAATCGGAACCTCGCCGGGAATAACCGACCCAGCCGCCCGTGCCGCCCGGCGATTAGCCGATGAAGCGCAGGCCCGGCAAATCCTCGCTCGTGGTATCACCGCCTTCTTGAACGATTGGCAGCGCCGGCCCCTTATTGCCTCCCAATCAGGCCTCCCCGTTGCCTGGCAAGCGGCCATGCGCGACCGTCGCATGCATTTGCGGGCGGAAGGACTGGTCGCGAGTCTTCGGGACTTTGGCCAGGGAGCCATCGAGCCGGTCTGGGATCGGTTGGGCGAGCTGAATCTGCCGGTACTGGTCTGTGCAGGCGCCCATGACGAAAAATACACGGCCGAGGCCAGGAAAATGTGCCGGACCTGTCCTCACGCTGAATTATTGCTGGTTCCCCAAGCCGGCCACATGGCCCATTTGGAAAACCGCGCGGCCTTTGCGGAAGGCTTGCGCCGTTTCCTGGCGGCCAAGCTCCCTTGAGCCACCCAGCCGAAGAAAATTCAAATAAGTTTCGCGTACGCCGCCGCATCCAGCAGCTTCGCCACCGCCGCGGGATCGGCCAATTTCACCCGCAGTATCCACCCGGCGCCATAAGGCACTTCATTGACCAGTTCCGGCATGGACTCCAGTGTCGAATTGGCCTCCATGACTTCCGCCGCCACGGGCATGTACAAATCCGAAGCCGCCTTGACCGACTCCACCACCCCAAAGGTCGCTCCCGCCTCAAACTTCGCGCCCGCCTTGGGCAATTCGACATACACAATGTCGCCGAGGCTCGTCTGCGCGTAATCGGTGATGCCGACTAGCGCCGTGCCGTCGCCCGCAGGCTTTAGCCATTCGTGGTCTTTGGTGTACCGAAGGTCGTCAGGAATGGAACTCATGGGCGGAAGGATGAAGGATGAGGGATGAAGGATGAAGCAAAAAATGGCACCGTACTCATTTTTACCAACTATTTGGCCGACTTGTGCAATGGCGGCTTGGCGAGACGCAGGGGAACCTCGGATCCGCGAATGTTCACCGTCAATGCCGCCCCAGAATCGAGTGCGGCCCGTTCCACCAGCGCGCTGCCGATGGGCAGGTTGATCATCGGCGAGACTGTGCCGGAAAGAACTTTGCCGGCAGGTTTGCCCCCAGCGCTCACCACCATGTCTGCCCGCGCCACGCGGCGGTCATCCAGGATGAAAAAGACCACCCGGCGCGCCGGACCGGCCAAAGCCTCGGCCGCGAGGGCATCGCGCCCGATGAAACCACCCGGCTTGTCGAGTTTCACCGCCCAGCCCAGACCAGCTTGCAGGGGGGAAATCTCCCGGCTGATTTCATGCCCGTAAAGCGGCAACCCGGCTTCAAGACGCAAACTGTCGCGGGCACCCAGTCCGCAGGGCTTTAATCCCAAGTCCGCGCCGACCTTGAGCAGCGCGTCGGCAAAGGGCTCCGCTTGATCTGGACGGAGGTAAAACTCAAAACCATCTTCCCCGGTATAACCTGTGCGGCTGGCCAACACGGGAGCGCCGGAGAGTAAAATCTCGACAAAACTGAATCGCGGCACATCCGCCAGATGCACTGCGGGCGGCGCCACCCTGGCGGCGATTTCCACCGCCTGCGGCCCTTGCAGCGCCAGTTGGGCATAATCGGCCGAGGCATTGCGAAAAATACAATCGAAGCTCTTGGCCTGTTCGCTGAGCCAGGCGATGTCGCCGGGGGTGTTGCCAGCGTTAAGGCATAGCAGAAAACTCTGCGGTCCCGTGCGGTAAACGATGATGTCGTCCACCACCCCGCCACCCGGAGCGCAGAGCAGGGTATAACGCGCGCGGCCCACAGCCAGGTCGCCCACCCTGTTGGTAGCCACATAGTCCAAAAACAGGGCCGCTTGCGCCCCGGAGACGGTGGCCTCGCCCATGTGCGAAACATCGAACAGGCCCGCGGCGGTACGGGTGGCGCGATGCTCGTCCAGGATGCCCGTATACTGCACGGGCATCTCCCAACCCCCAAATGGCACAAAGCGCGCGCCATGACGGGCGTGCCAGCCATAGAGGGGGGTCCGCAGATTGGTGTCAGTCATCTAACCCCAAATTACTTGCTCGCGCTGTAGAAGCGAGTAACTTCCGCAAGTTTTGCCTTATAAATGGCCGGCGTAATTTGCCCGGCTTTGAGCTGCGAATCCAACGCTTTTATCGCGCTGCTCAGCCCCTTGACCGGGTCTTTATCCACCGAAAGCGACACCTTGACCTCACTCGGCAGGCCCGGCGCGGCATGGGAACTTAACCCAGTCTTTCCCAATGAAATACCGCCGGCAACAACCCCGGACTTCTGAATCGTCCGGGTATTCGCCAGGTAGTTCGGCAGCAGCAAAGTAAGGTCATATCGGGAGGCAATGTTCAGTTTGGCCATCAGCGGGGTGACGCCGACTTCTGCGCCGTCCAGCAATACCCGTGCGCCTGACGGCACCGAGCGGATGGTAACGTCCTGGAACACCGGTGGCGCCGGTTCCCTGGCGGGCTTTGACGCAGGTGTTTCCGCCGCAGCTGCGGCTGGCGCCGTGGCGTCGGCACTTTTCTTTTTGAGTGCGCATCCCGAAAAGAGCGCCAGCGTTAATGGAAACAGGGTGTAGATAGCGTACTTGGTGAGTTTCATGCGGGGTAAAAGCAATGTATCAAATCGGTGACAAGCCCTCTGGTCAAGCGCGGAAAGAGGCTTGATAACTGCCCCAAGGCTGGCATCTTAGGAGGTTTGCCGTGGCCAACGCTGGTTCACCTTCAAGGTCGCCCGCCCGCTGCCCGGCCCAACCGCTACTTGTTTGAAGCCTTCATCCCATGTCTGACGAAAAAACCCTGGTCATTCTCAAGCCGGATTGCCTGAACAAAGGCGCTGCCGGAACCGTTTTGGAACGTTTTGAACGCGCGGGCTTTGCCATTGTTGCCTGCAAGATGCTGCACTTGACAACGGCGTTGCTGCGCGATCATTACGCCCATTTGGCCAAAATGCCTTTCTTCCCGGAAATTGAAAAATTCATGGGCTCACGACCGGTGATCATTCTCGTCCTCAAGGGCGACCGTGCCGTGGACCGGGTGCGAGAGCTTCTCGGCCCCACTGACTCCGCCAAGGCCCCCAAAGGTTCCATTCGCGGCGATTTGGGCACTGACAAAATGGCCAATATCTGTCACGCCTCTGACAGCCCCGCCGCCGCCGCCGCTGAAATTCAACGATTTTTCGCCGCGAACGAGATTTTTGGATGAGGAACTCGGGCTCCCAATCTTCGTCGGAACTCGGCCCGATTCAGATTCATCGTCAACCCAAGGCTCGGGCCATGCAACGCTGCGTGGCAATTCTGTCCACTTGGTCATAAGGTCAAACCGGGGCAATGGCGCTTGTGCATCAGTACTGTTTGGACCCCAAAGAACAACACAGGCTCCAGACCTTGGGTCTGGAGCCTGCGCCATGACAGTTGAAAACGATCTGCCTAATTCCGTCTTATCCGTCTTTACTGCCCAACATTGGAAGTCGGAACAATCGGTTGGTCAGGCTGGCGGGGAATAGCCCGATTGGGCGTTACCAGCGTCGGATTCTGAAACACCGCGCCCGGCGCCACTCCGGGCAACGACTGGTAAGTCGGTGACCCTTGGGGTGAGATAATATTCGCCGTAACGAACACCATCAAATTGCGCTTTTGCGAGGTTTCGCCTTTGGACTGGAAAAGCCGCCCCAACAGCGGAATGTCGCCCAAGACCGGGATCTTGTCGTCCACCGTCTTGACTTCATCGCGAGTCAATCCACCCAACACGACAGTGGCGCCGTCAAAAATGGTCACCGTTGTCTCAACTTCGCGGACGTCAAATATGGGCTGAATAAAGCCCGACGGAACGCTGGCCGTCGTGCCGGACTGAATGGCGATCGATGTGCCGCCATATTCGATGAAACCTTCGAATTCCGTTACCACGGGATGCAACACCAACTCAATGGTTTGATCGTCATAAATCTGGGGCGTGACGTGCATCTCCACGCCAATGTTTTGCGGAGTGAACCCATTGGGTGTTCCCGCCGTGATGGTGACGCCGCCACCACCACCGCCGCCATTGCCGCTCGTCCCCTGGGTTACGGCCGATTGAATCGGTGAGAAAGTTTCCGGATAGCGCAACCGCTGGGCCACCAGGATGGAGGCTTCAATGCCGTTCATCGCGACCACTTTGGGCGCGCTCATCAAATCCGCACCCTGCTTCTGTTCCAAGGCATTCAGCATCAAATTAATGCGGTACCCCTGCAGCCAGCTCACCACGCCACTGAAGACGTTCGTGTTGTTATTCCCCACATTGATGGAGTTTGGCAGGGTGGGAATCGTTTGCGGAATGGTCAGATTCGGCAACGACGTCGGGACGGAAATGGTAGTCCCAGCCGCCGTCGTGCTGGTCGTGGTGGTTTGCAATCCGGTTACCACAGTCGGCGCCGCACCGTTGTTACCCAATTGGAAGGCATTGCCCAATTGCCGCAGATTCGTATCTCCCGCGAGATCGGACGAACGCAGGTAATTGTTGGACTGGCCCGCGGCCACATTGGCCACATTCCACTGGGAGCTAAACTCCTGGAGCGCGCCTTGGGAAACATCCAAAAAGCGGGTCTCGATTTCCACCTGCTTGACTGTGTTATACCGCCGCAGGAACGCCGTCAAAGACTCGAGGTTGCGCGGCGTATTGGTCACATAGAGAAAACCGTCCGCATACGCCAGACTGGTGCCCGGGGGGAAATCAATGCCCGTCTTCACGAAAAAGTCCCGCAACGCTTGATCGTCCACACTGATGGACGCGCTCGCTGCCGGTGCCGCATCCGTCGGGTTCGGAGAACCGCCAGTGGACGCCGGGGCCAAGCCCGTGTCGCTAGCGCCTGCCGCACCTTTACCAGCCGTCACCAAGCGGTTATAGGTTGCGAGGCTCATCGGTATCGTCCTGCGGTCGAATTCCCCGGACTGCATGGACGCATTTGAGCTTTGGCTCAACGTGACCACGGTTTTATCAATGAAATAGCCATAATTAGCAGCGCGGCACGCCGTGTCCACCAGCCGGGCCAGGCTGATGTCCGTCATTTCCAGCAGCTTAATCTTGGGCATGGCCGCGCCATTTGACGGCGGTTGCACGTAGAAATTCAGGCCCTTGCCTTCGGGATCATATTTCTGGGACAATACTTTCAAAGTCGCGATCACCTGGTCCAGCGGCGTCGGAATATCAATGTTAATGAGCGGAATGGTGATGCTGTCCAGTTTCTTCTGTTCGGCAGACACCACCTGTTTGCCGCTGTCCACTTCCGTTCCACCGCTGTACACACTCGGCATGCGCCAGTTTTCGTTGACCACCTGGAGCAATTGGGTGCGGGTGGCGTTGTGCGAGATGTACGAACTGTCATAGAGCAATTGATTGATCCGGTTTACATAAGCCTGCGCTTCCGTATTGTCCGGGGCGTAAGTGATGACCTTGTCAAAAGTTTGCAGGGCATCAGTATAGTCGCCATAAAGATATTGGGCGCGCGCCTGCACCAGAAGGAGATTGATCTTGTCCTGCTTCTGCTCGAACCCGGGGGCCACGATCTCAACAGGCTGCCGGGCGGGATTGACGCGCGCCGCCGCGATGGCTGCGCTCATCTTCTTGGCGGTGGCATTGTCGCCAGCCAGCTTGACATAAGTGGCCAACGCGTCGTCAGCATCCTTGAATCGGTTGTCAGCGAGAGCGGCGTTCGCCTGGTCGAGCCAGGTCATCGCCGTTTCCTGCTTAATGTCTGCATCCACCGCCATGAAATACATACCGCTCGGCAATGCCTGTTGGGCTTGAACGAGTTTGGCCCGGGCGTCATCGAACTGGCCGGCCGCGGAAAGTTTCTTGGCCGTTTCGATGGCCATGCCGGCGGCGCGCAGCTGTCCGGCTTGCTTTTCCTGCTCAATCTTCGTCTGGGCGGCCGCTTCAGCCGAGAGGGTCGGCGGCGGGGCCGGCTTGGCGGCCGCAGCGGCACCGGGGGCCGAAGTCGCGGGCTCAACCGCAGCGGCCACTCGGGCGGGCTCCGCCGACAATTGGGTCACCACGATGGGCGCACTGCCGGCACTCGTGCCAGCCACGTCGTAACGCGTGGGTTTGCCTTGGGCCTGGCTGGCAATGGCCTTGTCCAACTCGGCAATGTGGCTCTGGATGTCCGAGGTACTGGAGCTCTTCGGATCAAGGGCGATGATCTTGGCCAGCGTATCCCTGGCCTCAGCGTAATGACCCTGGGTTTCCGCATCAATTGCTTGATTCATGAGTTCCAGCTTTTGCTGGGCGTCGGCGGAAGGTGTGGCGGCTTGGGCGCGAACCAAGGCGGGCGTGAGCATGGCGCCAGCCAGCAAACCGGCGGCGAGGGCCAGAGCGTTGGTCAGCGTGCGGCGTGATTTCCGGAGCGTGTTCATAGAAGGATACGGGCGGATTGCGGAGGGTGAAGGGGTGGGGTTGGAGGTGTGCACAGGGAAATTTGTTCGTTATTTATTTGATTGAGGCCGAAGTTGTGGCAACGGATGGTTTGGCTCCGGGCTTGGCCGCAGGCACACTGGCCGGGACCGAGGGTTTGGGCTGGGGTTTTATCGTAGCCTGAATTGTCGGCTGCACGGTTGTCGAACTGCCTGACGTCGGAGGGGAATCGGAGGCGGGGGGCGTCGAATCCGGGACATCGCCACCCAACTCAGTGGGCTTTGAATCCACGGCCACTTTCCTTTTATTAAAGGAGTGTCGCACCAACGTAACCGATGGTTTGTCAAAGTCAAGGGCTGTTACTTCATAAGTTACGACACCCGTAAAGCCAAGAATGTCGCCAGGGTACTCCCGCTTGTCCCCGACGGCCGTAATCCTCCAGTCCTCCGAGGGCAACGGATCTTCGGTGTGCAACAGCCAAAAGCGATTGCCGGACGGCGAATAGTACTTGCCTTGCGTGAGCGACACCACCTCGTTCGTGCGCTCATCCAGGATTTTCGCCGTGGCCACCCTGGAAACCAGGCCATGTTCTGAAACATCGTTATAGGAGACTTCAAGGAGTTTAACCTGGTGCTCAAGGCTTTCCGCAGTCTGATCCGTCTTCAGCGACAGATGGAAGGGTGCATCTTCGTCTTCTTCGTTGCTAAAGATCATGATGTCATCCTTTTCCCCTGTGCCTCCCACCCCGGTCAATTGCACCCGATAGCGCTCCTCTTGGGCTTTGACAAATTTCATGCCAAAAGGCGGAATTTTCGGCGTCGGACCACCGACCGTGGGCTCAGCCACAAAACCAAATTCCTTGTCCCAATAAATCTTGGGCGGCGTGAAGGGGTAATAAACCCACCCCAGCCCGATCACTTCATCCGTATTCTCTTCGCCTTGGTCGGGCGGTTTCGGCCAGGATACATCCGGATTGCCTATTTTTGGCGGCGGAATCACTTCATAGCCCTTGCCGCTGAGCGCCAGCGCCGGTATGGCCCGGCCCTGCTCCACCCCGCCTTTTTGGAAAAAGATGCCGAACCCGATGCCCAAAATGATGAGCGCAAGGAGGAAGAGGACTTTGTCGTAATAATTTTTCATGCCGGGCGGTGGCGTTGAAGGACGAGAAGGATGTTGCTTGGGGGGAATGGTTTAGTGGGCGGTCGCTGCGGTCGTCGCCGCGCTGCCGGAGGCTGCTGCGGACGTTCCGGAGGCCGACGCTGAAGCAGCAGCCGGAGCGGCGTTGGCCGCAGGCGCCGGGCTGGGTAATTCAATATATTCGATCACCAGGGTGAATTTCGACAGGTTTTCAGCCACCACCGGTTTCGCCGTTTCACTGACAGCTGCGCTCCGCGTTTTCGCCGGGGCGGGGGTGTTGCTCGAGGACGAGGTTGCCAGTTCCGCCGTCGTCGCCGGCTCAACCTGGATGCTGCGAATTACCAAAGGCAAATCAAAGCGCTTGAGTTCCTCCAACAGCACCCGGAGCGATTCCGAGTAGCTGATGAATTGAATCTCAAAGGCCAGCGTATCCACGGCCCCGGGTACCCTCGCCGTGACGGCAGGGTCAATGGTGAAGATCTCATTATGACTGTCATCCCCGGCCTCCGTGGATGACGCAAACACGCCTTTGGCAATTTCCCGCCGCACCGCAGCGACATTCTCGCGCCGGATAAAGACCAGCTTCATGTCCTGATTTGGCTGTTTGGCGTTGTCAAACAGGTGCGTCAGCAGGTATTCCATCACCTTGAGCTGCTTGTAAACCGCCGGAATCTTTTCGGGCGGCGGCGCCACGACGCTGCCAGTGTACAGCGCCATGCCAAACGTGGGCTTGTCTGAATCTGTAAGCACACCCCTGTCGGTTGCCTTCTTGTGCATGTCCGACTCATAACTGCTGATGGCAAGCAGCATCGCCGGGCCGTCGGCTGGAAAGTCGGTGATCTTGATCGGCGTATCCTGAAAAGTGGATTTGACCTTGGTGAGGATGGCTTTGAGGTCGTCGGCGTTTTTGGCGGCCGCATCGCGATTTGCCGCCGTCGGGGCCGGATTCAACTTTTCCGTATCCCGGGCCTTCCGCATCGCCCTTTCCCGTTCATTTCTGGCAATGGCCACCTTGCCATTGAAACTCCAGAGGAAATACGATTCCGCCGCGAACGCAGCCACGCACAGGGCCAGGATCGCGGTTAAGATCGGGTAACGTTTTATGGAATCCATGGATGACGGAAATTAGGTGGGGATGGGTGCGATGGGCAATTTACCGGCTCGCGGCGTTTACAGCGGGGTCTCCGGGTTGATGATCACCGTGAACTCAAAGTCCAAAATTGGCAGAGTGTCACTCCGCGGGGGAAGTTTAAAACTCGCAGGATCCACCCTCTTCACAAACGGCTTTATTTGGTCAAACTTGCCCATCAACGTGTTTAGGCGGCCCGCCGCCTTGTTCTTGAGGACGCTGCCCACCTCTGCCGTGGCATCATCCACCCGCAGTAACATGCTCCCTTTGACGTTGAGCCGGTAATTCGTGATCTGGGCCGGGGCGGCCGACGCCGACTGATCGGCGGCAGCATCCGCCGACGCCGGCGCCTTCGAGACTTCCCGTTGCACTTCCAAAGAGTTGAGCCATACGTCCTTGATGTCCACCAACGCCGCCTGCAACTGGGAGAAGAAGATTATCCAGTTAAACCGCGAATCGTACAGGTTCTGATAATTGGCAATCTGCCGGCTCGTGGCATTGGCTTCATCAGCATATTTTTGCCGGGCTTTGGCCAGGCTGGCCAGGGTGTCCGTCCGGTCATTCCAAGCTTTGGCTTCGGCCTTGATGATTGATACCTGCGAAAAATAGCGATATAACATCGGCATTGGCGCGAGCGCCAGCAACACGCCAGCCACAATGAGGAAAGGCTGTTGCCGTTGGAACTTCTGCTGGGCGCGAATTACCGGCGGCAGCAAATTGACTCCCATGGCATCCGGCTTGGTCAGACGGGCGGCATCTCCCACCACTTCACTAATCTGATAATATAGGGAATCCAACACCCCCTTCTCAACCCGGGCGCCGACCGCCAGCGTGGAAGTCGGGTTGAAATAATCCACCGAAACCTTCTGGGCATCACTCAAAAACTCCGGTAATCCCGTAAGCAGGCTGCCCCGGCCGGTCAGCAATATGCGCGCCGGCGCCGCCCGATTCGTGGACCGGCGGTACGATATGATGGACTGAGTCAGATTCTGACTCAACCGCTTCATGAAGTCGAGCGCCCGGGCTTGCAGCGGGCCGACCGCCGGATCATCCGCCTCAAACGAGGTCGCCCCGGAATAAAACGACACTTTCAATTCTTCCGCCGCGTTAAAGGCCTTGCCCGTCGCGTCCGCCAGCATCTGTGTAAAAGTGTTCCCACCCAAATTCACGTTGCGAATAAACAGGCCCGCCGGGCTGACAAAGGTCAGATTCGTTGAGCGCGCACCGATGTTGATGATCAGGGTGTCTTCGGCATCATCCGGATGGACGAGTTTATAGGCGTTGTAATCCAGCAGCGAACTCGGCTGGAGCGAAACCGGTTCGAACCCAATCATCGTCATCAACCCACAAAAACGGTTGGCCGCCTCGGCCTTTTGCGCCGCCAACAGCACTTCGGTCTCAATTCCGTCGTCCGCCACCACCTGGCTGCCCCACACCGCTTCCGCCAACGGAAAAGGAATGTTATTCTGGGCTTCAAAGGCAATGATCTGCGCCTGCTTCGAGGTTTCCACGTGCGGCACCTTGATCGGTTTGATCAGCAGTTGGTAACCCGGCAGAATAAAAGTCGCCTTGCCCCGAAACCGTGAACTGGCCCGCGATAAGTCAATCAAACCATCGCGCACGGCCGGTAGCCAGGCTTCTTCCTTGGTCACGTCGTAGCGCAGGTCGCGCGTATCCAATTCCTCCAACGTGAGCTTTCCGTTGGCTGAGGTAAAAACCGCTGCGGCCACGTGGCTGGCGCCGCAATTAATGACGAGGGATTTCGAGGACATCCGGCGGAATTGGGGTGGGAGTATTTAAAGGGCGAAAGGAGGAAGGTTTGGGGAAAAACAATTGACGTTACACAACTCATTGCAGGTGTCAATGCCCGCCAGCAGAAATATGCATTTAGACGGGATAACCCGCGCATGGGCGCATATTCCGGCGAACGACTGGGTGGTTCGTCGTCGCGGTCCGGGCGTTGGCCGCGCGGACAGAGCCGCCGGCCTCCAGCAAAATGCCGGCCAGCGCAGAGTGTTTGGGGTGAAAACACATGAGCATCTGAGGTGTTTTAGAGTGTCGAGATAAGAAATCAACAGAATTTTTATACATCGGCAAACAAGTGTTTGAGTTAAGCCGGAACCACCGGACCCAGCAGCCCATGCTCGATCCGCAGCACCCGGGCCGTCCGCGAGGCAAATCCCGCGTGGTGAGTCACGAGCACCAGTGCGGTTTTCTCCTCGGCACACAACTGCAACAGGAGCGCAATGACTTCCTCCGCCGTCCGCTCGTCGAGGTTTCCCGTCGGTTCGTCCGCCAGTAGCAGCCGCGGACGATTCAACAGCGCCCGGGCCACTGCCACCCGCTGCGCCTCGCCCCCGGAAAGCTTGCCCGGCACGTGCCGCAGCCGCTGCCCCAGGCCCACCCGCCCAAGCAAATCTCGGGCCCGCTTTTCATCCTCGGGTCGGATACGGCCTGTGAGCCGCCGGGCCAGGAGCACGTTCTCCAAAGCATCCAATTCCGGCGTCAAATAATAGGATTGAAACACGAACCCTAATAGCCGCGCCCGGAGCGGCGCCCGCGCCGCCGGGGTCAGGCTCATGACCGGCTGGCCATCCCATGCCAATTCCCCCTCCTTAACGTCTTCCAATCCCGCCAGGCAGTACAGCAAGGTCGTTTTACCCGAGCCTGATTCTCCGCGGATGCTCACGCTCTCCCCCGCCGCCACCGTCAAGTTGACGCCGCACAACACCGGCAGATCCCCCGCGGGCGTTGCAAAGTGTTTGACCAAGCCGGTGGCCTTGAGGATGGGAGCGGACATGGAGGTATTGCTGAGTGCTGAGTGCTGAATGCTGAATGACTATTGTTTTGGGGGCAAATCGTTAGTGAAACGGGATTTAGGCATTTGGCTTATTCTGCGGCCCGGTCGGAGGTTGCAAAAAACGGGCCATGGGAGGGGAGCGCAGCATTCAGAATTCAGCAATCAACATTCGGTCATCACTCATACCGCAGGCAATCGGCCGGCTTCAATCGCGCCGCCCACCAAGCCGGCAGCAACCCCGCAAGCGTGCTGATGAAAAACGTGAATCCCATGATCTTCGCGAAATCCCAGGCCCGGTACTGCACCGGAAAACTGTAAAATTTGTAAAATTCAACGAGCAGACGCTGGTCCACGAAGGCCCCTACAATCTCCTGTCGGTAGTAAAGCAGCAATAGCGAGA
>Ga0265320_10002343_pt1 | contig 13273 bp, 9 predicted proteins | sample 4827metaG_FD_202087 | JGI IMG/M metagenome (GOLD analysis project Ga0265320, IMG submission 202087) | Rhizosphere microbial communities from Carex aquatilis grown in University of Washington, Seatle, WA, United States - 4-8-27 metaG | ecosystem: Host-associated > Plants > Roots > Rhizosphere >...
GCGCACGATGGATGGCTTCGAGGGCTGGGCCGCACAAGTCGCCCAGGCCGAAAAAGTCGGTTTCATCGATCTCAACGAACTGATCGGCCGCCGCCTCGACGCACTCGGCAAGGAAAAGGTCGACCTCCTCTACGTGCCCAACCCCACCCCGGACAAACCGAAGGGCGAGACGGTCCATCCGGGTTGGGAGGGAGCCGTGATCAACGCCGAGGTCGTGGTCTCGGGCCTCAAGGCGCTGCCCGACAATCCGGTCGCCGCCTATTTTTCCGCGAAAGCCCGGGACATCGCCCCCGCGTCCAGCCCGCCGGCACCGGGTAATTGATTAGGCCGCAAGGTGGCCGCCGACCTCCGGGCGGCGGATTGAATCGCTCGCCGGCATACCGTGCCCGGAGGTCACGGTCCACCTCGATCCCACCACCAACGCCCCTCACGGATTTCCGCTCCGCACGCGATCCTGCCGCGACGAGTCATTGGGGCCGCCGTCGATCGACACGAATTCGCCCCCGGAATGGCGTGGCCAAGGCACGGCGGAAAATATGCGGGTTCTCATTCATGGCCTGAACCCTTCCCGGCCGCCGGGGTGAAATAGCGCGCGGCATAGTCGATGAACACGGGCCAGTCGGGCACGTCCGTGTGCGCGCCCACATGCTTGCGAAAGGCGAGGTCGCCGGAAACCAGCGCGACATCGGGCGCAGGCATTTCCGCGGCGCCGAGATCCTTCGCCCCGAGCAGCCGGTAGACCGGGCCGGCCCCGACCTCGGCCAGGAATTCGCCGCGCGGATCTGACCACGGGTCCTGCGTCGCACCGGTGACCAGCAATGGCCGCGGTGCGACCAGGGCGATCAGCTCGTGGGAGTCGACGGGAAGTTCGCCCCAGTGACCGGCGTATTTCCGGAAGTTGAGCGCCATCCAGTGGGAACCGGCAATGTTGTCGGTCGTCTCGCCGAAGTTGCGGCGAGAGAGCTTGGAGCCGCCCTCGCCGGAGCAACTGGAGTAGCAAACCGCCCAGCGCGGATCCTGCGCCGCGGCCCACAGCGCGGTCTTGCCCCAGCGCGAGTGCCCCTCGACCCCGAGCCGCTTCGGGTCCACGTCGTGGTCCGTCTCGAAATAATCGATCGCGCGGCTCAGGCCCCAGGTCCACGCCGTGAGGGCGCCCCAGTCGTCGGGACGCGTGCGCGGCTGGCCGTGGTTCATCAGCCCGATGATTCCCTGGGTCAGTCCGCCTGCATTGTCTGCCTGCACGCTGGCGGTGTTGTAGACCGCATAACCCCAGCCGCGGGCGAGAACCTGCTGCATCGGGCTCGGGCCCGCAGGTGCGCGTGGCGGGACCGGCGCCGCGCGGGGGGACTCGGCGGCGGGCGCGGGCACATTCGGGGGCGGACCACCGCGACGGGGACCGCCACCCGAAAAGGCGGAGATCGCCACCAGCACCGGGACGGGGCCGGTGGCGTTGGACGGCAGCGTGAGCGTGAGGTTGATCGCGGGAGTGGCCTGAGGATAGGCGGAATTGTCGATGTGGCCCACGATGGTCTTCGTCCGGGTGACACCATTGTCCGTCACACCGGTGACCTCCCATGTGATCCCGGGCATGTTGGCCGGAATGCGGCCGTAGATTTCGGTGTAGAACTCCTCGAGGATTTCGGGCCGGCGCTGTTGCCACCACATGGCGGCGTCCTTCACGGGCTGGCCGTTTTTCAACACCAGCGGATCGGGCAGCGCGGGATAGGGATTGGCCCGGCTCTCCTCGTAATTGCTCCAGGTGCCGACGGACGAGCGCCGGTACTGGTTGTAGATGTTGCCGTTGTCGTCGATACCGACGTCGTCGGTCCAGACTCCCGGCTTGAGCAGGCGGACCTGGGGCGGCCGGGCCGGATCGTCCGCCTCGGACGGCAGATTGGTGCGGGGTGCGACAGCCAGCAGGGCGGAAGTCCGGTCCATCTCCCGCAGGTTGGAAGCAGAAACATCCGCCGCACCAGGCAAAGGGGCAGCGATGACAGCAAGCATGATCAGGCCGGCCATGCTGCAACCGGGAGAAATCGAGGGGGTCATGGGGCGTTAATAAGAACGATCCAACTGTAAACTGCGAGGCCGGGCTACGAGTCAGAACCGGGCTGTTTATCCAGGATTGGACCGTGTCCGGAATCAGGCCCAGCTTTCCGGTACCGGTGCAATCTCGCCCGGAAACACAAAGCCGTGGGGCAAACGATTTTCACGCAGAGGCGCAGAGGACACAGAGATCAATCATTGCTTTAACTACCCTGCGTCCTCCGCGCCTCTGCGTGAAAACGGATCCCGTGCCCAACCTCCTGCCTTACCCCGCGGCTTTGCGCCCCTGTGCGATAACCGCTTGGAATGATTGGGCCCAAACCGCACACGACCGGATATTCGGCAGTGAGTCTGTTTGCCCCGTGGGCCGCCTGCTCGCAGGCGCCATGAGATCGCGAGCAAGCTCGCGGCCTACCAAGATTCCTCAAGCTGGCCCACTACCGGATATTCCGCATCCTTGGCCGCGGTTGGTCCGTCATACTTGCATCCCCTCCCCGTTGAGATCCGCTCAGGCGAAGCCCTGGCCTGAAGGGACTCACTTCCGCAAAAATTCTCCCTGGTTTCTACCCATGAAAAAGACCCTCTTCCTGCTTGCTGCGCTCTCCAGCCTCGTTCTCTCCGTCAGCCGCGCGCAGGACCTGCCGCGCGAATGGATCGATTCCGACACCGGCCACCGCATCGTGCAGCTCTCGACCGGGCTGGGCAGCGGGAGCCTATATTTCACCCAGTATGCCTTCACGGCCGGCGGCACCAAGATGGTGATGACCGCGCCGCAGGGTAACATCGATCTCGTCACCCTCAGCACCGGCGAGATCGAGCACGTCTACAAGGAGGGTGGTGCCCGGGTCCTGCAGACCGGCCGCAAGACCGGGGCCATTTTCTACACGAAGAACGGGGCCCTCTTCGCCCTCGACCCCGCCACGAAGCAGTCGCGTCAGGTCGCCAAGATCCCCGAGCACGGCAACATCGCCGCGATCAACTGCGATGAAACCCTCGCCGCCGGCACCATCACCGCCACCAGCGGCGCGCGGCAGGCCGCGCCGCCGGCGCCCCGCCCGGCCCGGACCGAATACACGCCCGGCACCGTGCAAATCGGCGACATTCCCAGCCAGGTCGCCAAGCACGACATGATGGACCGCCGGCTCGCCGAGCGCGTTCCGACCACGCTGTTCACCGTCAACCTCCAGACCGGAGAGATCAAGGAACTGCTCCACGGCACCGACTGGATCGATCACGAGCAGTTCTCGCCGAAGGACCCCACGCTGCTGATGTACGCGCACGAAGGCCGGCAATGGAAGATCGACCGCGTCTGGCTGATCCGCGCCGACGGCAAGTCCCAGCCGATGCTCGTGCACCAGCGCACAATGAAGATGGAGATTGCCGTCCACGAATACTGGAGCACTGACGGCCAGTGGATCTGGTACGACCTGCAGACGCCGCTCTCCGAGGATTTCTGGCTCGGCGGCTACAATGTCGCGAACGGCCAGCGCCTTTGGTACCATCTCCCGCCCAACCATTGGTCGGTGCACTACAACACCTCGCCCGACGGCACGCTGTTCTCGGGTGACGGTTCGGACCCGGAGATCCATTACGCCAAGGCCCAGGACGCAAAGTGGATGTTCCTCTTCCATCCGGAACTGATCCCGGACCAGGCCGACGAGACGCCCGACCAGGCGCACATGATCCAGACGGGCAAGTTCATCCCCGAGCGCCTCGTGAACCTCGGCCGGCATGACTACTCGCTCGAGCCGAACGGCATGTTCACGCCCGACGGCAAATGGGTCGTCTTCCGTTCCAACTTCCGCGGCCCCATCGAGGTGTATGCCGTCGAGGTCGCCAAGGCGAAATAAGCCGGTCGCAAATCATATCGTCTTTGTTGCATTGGCCGGTTTAGTTCCGGCCACCGCCGCCGGCCGTACCCACCGGACCGGATTACTCCAACTCTGGATTCCTTCCCCATGAATCTGAATCGCCGTGAATTTATCGCCAAGACCGGCATTTCCGCGGCCGGACTGACCGCAGCCGGTTTCCTTCCGCGCGCCTTCGGCGCCGAGCCGGCCGCCACCGGCGGCGTCGCCGTCATCTGCGACCCTGCCGATGCCGTGGTCGCGGCCGCGCCCGTGCGCTGGGCCGCCGAGCAGTTGCGCCAGGCGCTGGCCGCGCGAGGCTTCAACGTGAAGATGTGCTCGCGCCTCGATGAGGCCGGTCCCGCCGACACCTGCATTGTCGCGTCGGGCCCCGCATCCACAATGGCGCGCGACGCCGGCGTGCATGCGGCCGCCGACAGCGAGGCCCTCGCCATCGGCCCGGGCCGGCTCGGACAACGGCAGGTGCTGGTCGCCAATGGCGGCGGAGTGCGCGGCTTGGTTTACGCCCTGACCGAACTCGCTGACGCCGTGGCCGACAACCCGCAGGCTGCGTTGCATCCCGCCGCGACCGTGGCTGAGCGCCCCGCCAACGCCGTGCGGAGCGTGATGCGGTCGTTCGTCAGCAGCGTCGAGGACAAGGGCTGGTACAACGACCGCGATTTCTGGCGGCGTTACCTCTCGATGCTGGTCACCCAGCGCTTCAACCGCATCAACCTTGCCTTCGGCCTCGGCTACGACGCGCCCAACCGCCTGCGCGACACCTATTTTTATTTCGCGTATCCCTTCCTGCTGCCGGTGCCCGGCTACGATGTCCGCGCGACAAACCTGCCCGATGCCGAGCGCGACCGGAACCTTGAGATGCTGCGCTTCATCAGCGACGAGGCGGCCGTGCGCGGGCTGGAATTCCGGCTCGGTTTGTGGACCCACGCCTACGAATGGACCAACAGCCCTGAAGCCAATCACAATATCACCGGCCTCACGCCGCAGACCCAGGCGCCCTACTCGCGCGACGCGCTGGCGATCCTGCTCAAGGAGTGCCCAGGGATCGCCGGCGTGACCTTCCGGATCCATGGCGAGAGCGGGGTGCCGGAAGGCAGCTACGACCTGTGGAAGACGATCTTCGACGGCTGCCGCGGCGCCGGCCGGCCGCTCTCGCTCGACCTGCACTCGAAGGGCATGACCCAGGAAATGATCGACGTGGCCCTGGCTACGGGGCTGCCCATCAGCCTCTCGCCCAAGTTCTGGGCCGAGCACATGGGCCTGCCCTATCACCAGGCCGCGATCCGCCAGCAGGAGGTCCCCGTGCGCGCAAAAGGCACCGGCGCCTTCGCCGACAGCAACGGCGCACGCAGCTTCCTGCGTTATGGCTACGGCGACCTCCTGACCGCCGATCGCCGGTATGGCATCATCCACCGCATTTGGCCCGGCACCCAGCGGCTGCTCCTCTCGGGCGACGCCGCCTTCGGGGCCGGCTACGGCCGCGCCATGAGTTTCTGTGGCAGCAACGGCTGCGAGATCTTTGAGCCGTTGTCCTTCAAGGGCCGCGAGGGTTCCGGGCTGCCGGGCGGCCGCGACAGTTACGCCGACGCCTCGTTGCGGCCGGCGGGCGGTGACTTCGAAAAATATCTCATCACCTACCGCTATTGGGGCCGCCTGCTCTACAATCCCCAGACCAGCCCGCAGGGTTGGCAGCGCCAGTTCCGGACGGAATACGGTCCGGCCGCGGAAACCGCCGAGGTCCTGCTGCGCCACGCCAGCCGCATCCTGCCGATCATCACGACCGCGCACCTGCCGTCCGCCTCCAATAATTCCTACTGGCCCGAGATGTACGCGAACATGGCGATCGCGTCCGAGGAAAACGGGCCCTACAGCGACACGCCCTCGCCCCGGCGTTTCGGCACGGTCAGCCCGCTCGATCCGCAGCTTTTCTCCCGCATCGAGGATCACGCCGACGCCCTGCTCAAGGGCACCGTCGACGGAAAATATTCCCCGGTCGAGGTCGCCCAGTGGCTGGAGGACCTGTCTCATTCCACCGGCGTTCATCTCGAGGAAACCACCAAGGCCGCCGCCGATCGCAACGCGCCCTCCTTCCGCCGCCTCGCGATCGACGTCACCGTGCAGGCCGGCATCGGCCGGTTCTTCGGACAGAAACTCCGTGCCGGCGTGCTCTTCGCCCTCTACCAGCGCACAGGCGATCCCGCCGCCAAGGCCGAGGCACTCAAGCTCTACCGCTCGGCCCGCGAGGCTTGGGCCGGCATTGTCACCACGACCACCGGCGTCTACGTCGGCGACGTGTCGTACGGCGACACCCGGTTCAAGCGCGGCAACTGGTCCGACCGGCTTCCCGCCATCGACAGCGATCTCGCCGCGATGGAAAAATTCACCGCGCCCGTTCCCGCCACGCCAGTTGTGTCCGCGGAAAAAATCGCGGCGCTCATCGCGGCCGTCACCGGACATCCTCAGCGTCCCGCACCCAATGCAACGCACGCAGCACCGGCTCCGTTCCGTCGCGGACAGGCCGTGCCGCTGGCGCTGGCCTTTCCCGCGGACCAGCCGCAGAAAGCGGTCCGGCTGTTTTACCGCCGCGTCAACCAGGCCGACGTCTGGCACGTGGTGCCGATGCAGGCGTCCGGCAGTTCCTGGCAGGCCGAGATCCCGGCGGCCTACACCGGCTCGGCCTTCTCGCTGCAATACTACTTCGAACCGACCGACTCCGCAGGTGTGGCCTGGATCTACCCCGGCGTGGGCAGCGCGCTTGCGCGGCAGCCGTATCTGGTGGTCGGGCAGGCGTAAGATCGGCATTTAGGCGACCGCAGTTTCGCAGGGCGCTTAGTCGCTGCTACACTGAGATGAAGTCAACCGGGCGATTCTGGTGAATTGCTAGTGACTGGCGTCGCACCGAGCGCAAAATCCGGAAATGGCAGATCGAGTATCGCCGAAAGTTCGCAGCAAAATCATGTCGAGTGTCGGTACCAGTAATACGGGACCGGAAATGACCCTTAGGAGGGCGCTGCATCGATTTGGGTTTCGTTACCGTACCAACCACCCGGGCTTGCCGGGACGTCCCGATATCGTGTTCCCGCGGTTGAAGAAAGCGATTTTCGTTCACGGATGCTTTTGGCATGGCCACCGCTGCCGGAAGGGGCGGTTGCCCAAGAGCCGACTTGGCTATTGGGAGCAAAAAATCGAAGCGAACCGACAGCGAGACCGCCGTTCGTTGCGCCTCCTTCGTAAAAGTGGCTGGTCTGTGTTGGTCGTCTGGCAGTGCGAGTTGAAAGATTTGGGAAAGACGATTCCAGGAATTTTGCGTTTTTTGCAAAATCGTTGAAAGAAACGAGTGAGTTTTCGTGTTTTAGTTGTAGTGGACGAACTCTGTCTTCAAAAACCAACCCACATGGGGAGACCGATAGGAATAGACCTATTTTCCGGCGTAGGGGGCATGAGCTTGGGCTTCGAGCAGGCTGGTTTCGACGTGGTGGCGGCAGTCGAATACGACCCCGTGCACGCAGCGGCACACAAGTTCAATTTCCCGGAGTGCGCAGTACTACCCCGCTCGGTCTTGGGCTTGAGTGGAGCCGAAATTAGAGATGCTGCAAAAATAGGAGCCTGTCGTGTCGATGTGGTTTTCGGTGGGCCGCCGTGCCAGGGCTTCTCGATGATTGGTCAGCGGATGCTCGACGACCCCCGAAATGCGCTGGTCTTGGAGTTTGTCCGTATCGTTCGCGAGCTCGAAGCCAACTTCTTCGTCTTTGAGAATGTAAAGGGGCTCACAGTCGGCAATCAGCGCCAGTTTCTCGACGAACTCATCTCCGCTTTCCGCGAGATCGGATATAATGTGCGTTTGCCTTGGAAGGTCCTAAACGCTGCGTCTTATGGCGTCCCACAGGACAGGGAAAGGTTGATTTTATTTGGAGCGAGGCGTGGCTTGGAACTGCCCGATTATCCGACGCCATCCGTGCTGTCTGCCGGCAAAGACGTCGTATTGAAGGGCCTTGCAATGGGTCCGAATTGCAAGGATGCACTGGGCGATCTTCCAGACGCCGAGTCGTTCGATACGTTGAACGATCGGGATTGGGTCAAAACGGATCGTTGGGGTAAGCCGTCAAAATATGCCGCGGAGATGCGCTGTGTGGGGCTAGAGGCCTGGCATTATGGCTATCGCCGCAATTGGGATCCTACTTTCCTCACATCGAGCGCTCGCTCCGAGCACACTAGCATTTCGCGACGGCGATTCCGTGAAACAGCCGAAGGTTCCGTTGAGCCAATCTCTCGGCTGTTCAAGCTTCCGGCAGATGGCGTCTCAAACACGCTCCGAGCCGGCAGCGACGCGAAGAGGGGCGCGTTCACCAGTCCAAGGCCGATTCACTATCGGTTCGCGCGATGCGTTACCGTTCGGGAGATGGCCCGTCTGCATGGCTTTCCGGACTGGTTTCGTTTTCATGTGACGAAATGGAACGGCGCGCGGCAGATTGGAAATGCCGTTCCACCTCCACTGGCACGCGCCATCGCCGGTCAAGTCATTGCCGCTGCAGGTGCCGTTCCGAAACGACCCAAGCGGGTGATCGACTTGGGCCCCATCTCATTGCTCGAAATGGACATGACCCAGGCGGCCAAATACTGGAAAATTGCGATTCCCATTGGCCGTCGGGATCGCAAGAGCGGTGCTCGCAAACGGAAGCAAGAGGACATCGAAGCCCTGCATCAGCAACATCTCCTGTATGCCTAAGCAAAACGATTCCCAAGGCGGAACGAAGAACCGTTACCAGTCCCTTTTGGAGAAGATTTTCTTCGATCACTACAAGAAGGGCGCCAAGGAGGTTGTCTTCGATCGCACAGAATTGGTTTCAGCTGCTAGGATCCTCGGGATCGAAATGGCAAAGAACCCGGGCGATGTGATTTATTCGGTGAGGTACCGGGCACCTCTGCCGGCGACGATCCTTGCGACGCAGCCGAAGGGTTTCGAATGGACCATCGAAGGCGTAGGGCGCGCTCGTTATGCCTTCCGTCTGGGGAAAACGAGTCGGATCGTTCCCAACCCCAATCTCGTGAAGATCAAGGTGCCGGATGCGACTCCCGAGATTATCTCCGCCTATGCCCTCTCGGATGAGCAGGCGCTGCTCGCGATCGTGCGTTACAATCGCCTCATCGACGTCTTTCTGGGGATCGCTTCGTATTCCCTGCAGAGTCACCTGCGCACCTCGGTCAAGGGAATCGGCCAGATTGAGATCGATGAGGTCTATGTTGGCGTCGACCGCTCGGGCCGACAGTTTGTCGTCCCCGTTCAAGCCAAGGGCGGCAACGACAAGATCGGCGTCATCCAAGCAAAGCAAGACATCGCTTGCTGCCAGGCCAAGTTTCCCGAGCTTATCTGCCGCGCCATCTCTGCCCAGTTCATCGAGAAAGATCTGATCGCACTCTTCGAACTCACTGTCGAAGACGGCATCATCCGCATCGTCGATGAAGCTCACTACCGCTTGGTGCCCGGCAAAGAGATATCGGCTAGCGACTTGGCCGGATATCGTCAGCGGAAGCCCTAGCTATCAAAGTTAAGGATTTGAAGGGCTGACTAGCTCCAGCACAGCACCTTGCTCTCCCGGATCATCGGACGGGGGTATGTTGCCTCCGATGCCACCACAGCAAGCTCCAGCTATGGATGGCGTGTATGGATCCATCGTCCAATTTCCCTGTGATGGAGACCGATGGCTCGTATCTGTACCCGTCTGTGCAATCCGTGGCAAAAAAGGTTCGGACCGTCTTCGGGCTTGGTTGGAAGCGTCGCTCCACTTAGCTTGCGAGGCCCCCATGAAATCATTCCTTGTCTACCCCTTGGGACTGTTATCGGTCGCTGCCGCGCTTTTCGCCCAACCGTCCCCGACGCCCGCCACGCAAAAGGCCGCGCCCCAGCGCAACCCCGCGATGGACGCCTTCTACAAACTCGGCCCGGATTCGCAGCCGATGGAGGGCATCCCGCGGGGCACGATGTCCGGCCCGAAGGTGATCCCGTCGCAGGCCTATCCCGGCACGCAGCACACCTATTACGTCTACGTCCCGGCGCAATATGACCCGGCCAAGCCGACCCCCGTGATGATCTTCAACGACGGGCAGGCGATGATGAAGGTGCCTGGCGACGTGCAGGGCCAGTTCGTCATGGACAACCTGATCTACCGCCGGGAAATCCCCGTGATGATCGGCGTGTTCATCAACCCGGGCCGCCGTCCCGACCAGCCCGAGCCGCCCGAGCCCGACGGCGGCTGGGGCGACAAGACCACCAACCGTCCCGACGAGTACAACACGCCCAACGACAAATACGCCCGCGTGATTGTCGACGAGCTCATGCCCGCGCTGAAAAAGGAGTACAACCTCTCGCCTGATCCCGACCTGCACGGCATCATGGGCGCGAGCTCCGGCGGTTGCGCGGCGTTCGCCACGGCCTGGTTCCGGCCGAACGATTTCCACAAGGTGATCACAATCGTCGGCAGCTTCACCGACCTCCGCGGCGAATACATCTATCCCGAGCTTGTGGCCGAGAGCGAACGGAAGCCCATCCGCATCTTCATGCAGGACGGGCGCAACGACAACCGCTCCCCCGGCAACCTGAAGCGCGATTGGTTTTACCAGAATGTCCGCCTGATGGAGGCGCTGACCAAGAAAGGTTACGAGGTGAACTACACCTGGGGCATCGGCAATCACGGCCAGAAGCAAGGTGGCTCCGTCTTCCCCGACATGATGCGCTGGCTCTGGCGCGACCAGCCCGTGTCGACCGATCCCAACGACAAGGTCGAGCGCTCCTTCCGCACCGTACCTCCATTGGCGCCCTGATCCGTCCACGCCCCGACCGACCCGCATGAGCGACACCGCCTCCGGCACCGCGCCGGCCCTCAATTCCCCGCGCCGCGTGCTCATCGCGAGCCTGGCCGGGACGACGATCGAGTTCTTCGATTTCTACATCTACGCGACCGCTGCGGTGCTGGTGTTTCCGAAGCAGTTCTTCCCCGCCTCCGATCCCACGGCGGCGATGTTGCAATCCTTCGCAACCTTCGCCCTCGCGTTTTTCGCGCGACCGATCGGCTCGGCATTATTCGGGCATTTCGGTGACCGGATTGGCCGCAAGGCAACGCTGGTCGCCGCCCTGCTCACGATGGGCCTCTCCACCGTCCTGATCGGCGTGCTTCCGACGTATGCCTCGATCGGCAAGCTCGCCCCGATCCTGCTGGCTTGCTGCCGCTTTGGCCAGGGCCTGGGACTGGGCGGCGAATGGGGCGGCGCCGTCCTGCTCGCCACCGAAAACGCGCCGCCCGGCAAGCGCGCCTGGTACGGCATGTTCCCGCAACTCGGCGCGCCGCTGGGCTTCATCGCCTCCGGCGGGGTGTTCCTGCTGCTCTCGGAAAACCTGACCGACGCGCAGTTCCTCAGCTTCGGCTGGCGCATTCCCTTCCTCGTCAGCAGCGTGCTCGTGCTCGTCGGCCTCTATGTGCGGCTGAAGATCACCGAGACCCCGGTCTTCCAGAATGCGATGGAGAAACACGAGCGCGTGGCCGTGCCATTCCTGACCGTCTTCCGCAACCACGCCGGCGTCGTGGCGCTCGGCACGATGATGGCGCTGGCGAACTTCGTGCTGTTCTACATCCTCACCGTGTTCTGCCTGAGCTGGGGCACCGGCAAGCTGGGCTACACACGCGAACATTTCCTCCTCGTCCAGATGGCGGGCATCGTGTTCTTCGCCCTGACAATTCCCTGCTCCGCCCTGCTGGCCGACCGGCACGGCCGTCGCATCGTGCAAATGATCGTCTCGGTCGGCATCGGCGGATTCGGCCTTGTGCTCGGGACCATGTTCAGCGGCGGCCCGACGAGTGTGCTCATGACGATGGTCATCGGCTTCGCCCTGATGGGCATGACCTACGGTCCACTGGGCACGCTTCTTTCCGAGCTCTTCCCCACCCCGGTACGCTACACGGGGTCGTCGCTGTGTTTCAACCTTGCCGGCATCTTTGGCGCCTCCCTGGCGCCCTATTTCGCAACCGGGCTCGCGACCCGCTACGGCCTGCCGGCGGTCGGTTATTACATCACCGGCTCGGCGGTGCTTACGCTGTTGGCCCTCTGGATCAGCCGCGAAACCCGCGATGCGGCGTACGCCGCGCCGACCTCCGGCACTCGATGACTCGCGTGCCAATCGGATCGTTTTCCCTCACACCACTTCATGAATATCAACCGTGCCGGCAAATCCACCTCGATCCGCGGTCGCGCCGAATGGTTCACCGGGGAAGTCTGGATCGATGAAATCTCATCGAGCCCGGAACCGTCCCGCGTCCGCGTGGTGCGGGTGACCTTCACCCCCGACGCCCGCACGGCGTGGCACACCCATCCCGCCGGCCAGATCCTGCACATCCTATCCGGGACGGCCCGCGTGCAGAAGGCCGGCGGAGAGGTGACCGAGGTCCATCCCGGCGACACCGTCTGGTTCGAACCCGGCGAACGCCAATGGCACGGCGCCGCACCCGGCTGCGTGATGGTGCACCTCGCCGTGCAGCAGGCCGATGCGACCGGCAATGCGGTCACCTGGCTGGAGCATGTCACCGAGACGGAATACAATCGCCCACCGGGAGCGGGATGAACGTCATCCGTGCCGAACCGAGTGGCCCTCCCAAGAAGGCCCTCGATCGGCGGATTCAGGATTTTTTTCCACGAATCGAAACGAAATATTTGTGCAATCTGTGCCATCCGTGGCCAATTCGTTTCGAATCGTTTACCCACCTCCCCCATGCACGGATCGTCCGATAAACGCTTCGCCGAGGCGAAGCCGGTCCATCCGCACCAATGGCTGTGGGAGCCACTCGAGGCCGATCCGTCGTTTGTGATCCGCCCCATGTTCGGGACCAAGGCAGTCTACCTCGAGGGCCGCCTGATGCTGTGTTTCTGCAACCGACGCGAACCGTGGCGCGGCGTGCTGGTCTGCACCGATCGGGAGCGCCAGTCCGCGCTGCGCGTGGAAATCACCGCGCTCGCACCGCATCCCGTACTGCCGAAATGGCTCTACCTTCCCGAATCGGCCGAAACCTTCGAATCGACCGCCGCTCGCGTCGTCGCGCTCGTCGGGCGAAGGGATCCACGGATCGGGATCGTGCCGCCCGCCCGGAAAAAACGATCCGGCGCGGCCACCCGAGAGCGCCGACCCTAGTCGCTGCCCCGGCCCGCCATCAGCGCCAGCCAGCCGCCGACAGCGAGGATCAGGAACAGCCACCAGAAATAGCGCAGCTCAAGCAGCGCGAATTCGAACTGGTAGCTCACGCGCCGGAGCAGGAGCGACAGCCCGATCAGGCCGAGCACGACCACAAAGCTGCCCCAGGAGCGGCGCTTGACGG
>Ga0265320_10002344_pt1 | contig 13264 bp, 12 predicted proteins | sample 4827metaG_FD_202087 | JGI IMG/M metagenome (GOLD analysis project Ga0265320, IMG submission 202087) | Rhizosphere microbial communities from Carex aquatilis grown in University of Washington, Seatle, WA, United States - 4-8-27 metaG | ecosystem: Host-associated > Plants > Roots > Rhizosphere >...
GCGCCTCGGTCCGGTCGTGCGGCGCGCCTTTCGGGAAGTGGAGGCGCGAAAGGAACGCCTGCAACTGGAGGAACAATTGCGCCAGGCGCAAAAAATGGAATCCATCGGCCAGCTGGCCGGCGGCGTGGCGCACGATTTCAACAACCTGCTGGCCATCATCCGCGGCAGCGCGGAGCTGGTGCTGATGGACGGTGCGCGGTTCACCGAGGAAGACCGCGAAAACCTCAAACAGATTCTCTTTGCCTCGGAACGTTCCGCCGATCTCGTCCGGCAGTTGCTCACCTTCAGCCGCAAGCAGGCCATGCAGCTTCGCCGGCTCGACCTCAATGTGACCGTGAAAAACCTGGCCAAAATGCTCGAACGGGTTCTGGGTCAGAACATTTTGTTGCGCGTCGATTGCGGTTCGGATTTGTCCCCCGTCAGCGCCGATGCCGGCATGATGGAACAGGTGTTGATGAACCTGGCCATCAACGCCCGCGACGCCATGACGGACGGAGGCGAACTCACCATCAGCACCGCAAACGAATCCATCGGCCCGGCGGATGTGCAGTCGAATTCGCAAGCCTTGCCCGGCCACTATGTTTGCCTGACCGTCGCCGACACCGGCTGTGGCATTCCCAAGGGACACTTGGTCCGCATCTTCGAACCTTTTTTTACCACCAAGGAGATTGGCAAAGGGACCGGCCTTGGCCTGGCCACGGTTTACGGCATTATTCAACAGCACCATGGATGGATCACCGTCCATAGCGAAGTCGTGAAAGGATCGACTTTCCGCATCCATCTTCCCGCCCTCTCCACTGATGACCAAGGGTCGGGCATCACTCCGATCACCGAAAATCCGATGTGGGGAGGGACGGAAACGGTCCTGCTGGTCGAAGACGAAGTTGCCATCCGTTCCTTGACCCACCACGTCCTGAAGCGTCTGGGCTACAAGGTGATTGAAGCTGAATCGGGGGTTGCCGCATTGGAAATCTGGCATGAGCACCGGGACCAGATTGATCTGGTTTTGACCGACATCGTCATGCCGGGTGGGATGTCAGGCTTGGATCTGGCGAAAACCCTGCGGGTCGAAATTCCTTCGCTCCGGATCATCTTCACCAGCGGTTACAGCCCCGAGGTCATGGGAAAAGGGTTCAAATTGCGCGACGGACTCAACTTTCTCCAAAAGCCGTACGCCTCGCATCAACTCGCCCAAACCCTGCGCACTGCCCTGGACAAATGAAAAAACTGGCCGTCCATTTTCAATGCGCCCCTTCCGTTTCCCTGGAGATTGTTCATTTATCCATCGCCGGCTGGCCGGCCGGCGAAAAGCCGCCGTCGATCCGCATGTGGCCGGGGGTTTCGTTCGGAGGAAAAAAGGCCATCACCTTCGATGAGTTCGAAATGACTTTGCATGGAGTCCGGGTGTTGAAACGCTAGAATCAAGCCAAGCTGGTAGCAGCAGGGCTGAGAAGTCCCGGCGCACCCTCCGCAGATGGAATCATCAATAAAAAAACCCCGCCGGATGCGGGGTTTAAATTGGTTGCGGGGCCAGGATTTGAACCTGGGACCTTCAGGTTATGAGCCTGACGAGCTACCGGGCTGCTCCACCCCGCGGTTAAGAATGCATAATATGGGCGACGCCGCCTGTCTGCGCAAGCAGTTTCGGCCACTGTTTTGAACGGCCATCAAGGCGCCGGTTGCCATTCTGGACAGGGTCTTTGTTTTGTTGGGGAAACCCGTTGATGTTCAGCCTTCAGGCTGTTTTGGGCCGAAAACATGGTAAAGCATGAACTCCAACAACTCACGCTCACAAAACAAAAGACCCGGCCATTCCGGGGTGGTGGTGGGTTTTGATTGCCATTAATGCCGCATTGCATCGTCTTTCTGCGCCCCAGCAAGAATTGTGAACCCTTTTGCAATATCGGTTAAGCTAGTTTCGGGTCATTCCCTGATGTTGAGTGTGGTTAAATGATGGAAACACCTCAAAATTCTTATTGGGTTCCCGTATTGCTGGCGGCGGTGGCGGTGGCATTTGCGCTGGGGCCGCTGGCGTTGGCGTGGGCCTGGGCCAGGTTCTTTTCGCCCCAAAAACCGGGTCGGGACAAGAACGCCACTTACGAGTGCGGCCTGGAATCCAAGGGCGATGCCTGGATCTCCTTCCGCTCGGAGTATTACCTTTATGCCATCATTTTCCTCGTGTTCGACGTGGAGACGATTTTCCTGCTGCCGTTCGCGGTTTCCTTTGGCGGACTTTCGGCGGGCGCCTTCCTGGCCATGGTGATTTTTCTACTGCTGCTGGTGGAAGGATTGGTCTGGGGGTGGCGGAAGGGTGTGCTGACGTGGAAATGACCGGCGCGGAGCCGATCAAACGGTGAGGTATTTTTATCATGCTGGATGAAGGTCTAAGAAGCGAGTTGCAGAAACAGGGGGTTTACACGACCACCCTGGAGGAGTTGTATAACTGGGGCCGGGCCAATTCTGTGTGGCCGCTGACCTTTGGCCTGGCGTGTTGCGCCATTGAAATGATGGCGGCGTCCATGGCCCGGTTTGACCTGGCCCGGTTTGGCGCGGAGGTTTTCCGGCCGTCGCCCCGGCAGGCCGACCTGATGATTGTGGCCGGCACGGTCACCAAGAAAATGGCGCCGCTCGTGGTGCGCCTCTACAACCAGATGCCGGAACCCAAATACGTCATCGCCATGGGCGCTTGCGCGATTTCCGGCGGCCCGTTCAAACAGGGTTACAATGTGCTAAAGGGCATTGACCGGTATCTGCCGGTGGACGTGATGATTCCCGGCTGTCCGCCGCGGCCGGAGGCGTTGATCCATGCGATCATGACCTTGCAGGAAAAAATCCGGAATCAAAAACTCACCGGGCCGGACCGTCCGCGCCATCTCAACGCCGAGGTGGCTGGCGAGTTTCCGGTTCCGGTCTGTGGCGAGCACGATCTGGAACCGTCGAAAAACATGGAGGTCTGGCAGCCGCCTGTTCTCAAGCGCTAAACCATGGAAACCGCCGAACAAATCAAAGCGCGCCTCGAAGCGACAGTGCCCGGGGTGAAGATTGAGATTCTGCCGAACGATTGTCCGGCAGGCGAACGTTCGCTATTGGTGGACCCGGCCCAGGTGCTGGCGGTGGCAAAAGTTCTCCGCGATGACCCTCAATTGCGACTCGATTTCTGCTCGAACGTGACGGGCGTGGACTGGCCGGAACTGGAAATCGTGACGAAGACCAAGGTAAAACAGGTCGTGGACGGTGTGGAAAAGGAAGTCGAGGAAGTGAAAAAGACCCTCCGGCCCGGCTTTCTCGAAGTGGTTTATCACCTGTATTCAATGGAATTGAAACAGGGACCGGTGGTACTCCGCCAGCGCACGATCAATCGTGATCCGGAAGCGCCCGCAACTTCGCTCACCTCCGTGTGGCGCGGCTGTGAACTGCAGGAGCGCGAGGTGTTTGATTTGTACGGCATCCGGTTCGAAGGCCATCCCGACCTGCGCCGCATTTTGATGTGGGACGGTTTCAGGGGTTTCCCGATGCGCAAGGATTATGTTGCCCCGGACGATTTTGAATACGAGCCGACGCCGCACGACGAGGTGCTGGCGGAGGCGCGAAAACATTATCCGGTGGAGGTGAAGCCATGAGCGCCATTGCCGAGCTTCCCGTCAAGCCGGGTTACGAAATCCGGCCGAAGATCAGCGAGGTTGGTGAGCCGATCGGTGAACTCCTCGAAATCTCGATGGGCCCGCATCATCCGTCCACGCACGGCGTGTTCCGCATGGACCTGGTCCTGGATGGCGAAAAGGTCGTGAAGCTCAAGCCGGTGTTCGGCTATCTCCACCGCAACCACGAAAAGATCGGCGAGAACATCTCCTATCTGGCCACGATGCCGTACACGGACCGGCTGGATTATTTTTGTTCGATGACGAACAACTGGGCTTACGCGCTCACGGTCGAAAAGCTCGCCGGTTTGACGGTCCCGGAACGCGCCGAATATATCCGCGTCATCATGGCGGAATTGACCCGCCTCCAAAACCACACCTGCCTCATCGGTTTTTTTGTCCAGGACATGGGCGCGCTGGGGACACCGATGATGTACGCCTTCCGCGAACGGGAAAAAATCCTCGACCTGTTCGAGTCGGTGAGCGGCGCCCGCATGATGTGCAATTACATGCGCTTTGGCGGCGTGCGCTGCGATGTCTCCGCCGAGTGGCTGGCCCAGGCGAAACAGCTCGTGGATGGGTACGGCAGGTTCCTCGACGAATTTGAAGCGCTGCTGGCGCAGAATGAAATCGTCCTCGCCCGTTCCCAGAAAGTCGGCGTGCTGCCCAGGGAACTCGCGATCAGCGCCTCCATCACCGGCCCGATGCTCCGGGCCTCGGGTGTGAATTACGATCTCCGGAAGGTGGACAAATACGGCTTCTACAGCCGGTTTGATTTCAAGGTGCCGCTGGGCGAACACGGTGACGTTTACGATCGCTACATGGTCCGGGTCCTGGAGATGCGCGAGAGCTTGAAAATTTTGCAGCAGGCGTTAACGGGCATTCCTTCCGGGCCGATCATGGACCCGAAATCAAAGTTGCGTGGCTTCCGTCCGAAGGCGGGCGAGGTTTACGGTCGGGTCGAATCGCCGAAGGGGGAACTGGGTTTTTATCTCATCAGCGACGGCTCCGCCAGTCCGTATCGCTACCGGATCCGCCCGCCCAGTTTCATCAACCTGACGATTCTCGAGGACATGTGCCTGGGACACCGGATTGCGGACGCCGTGGTCATCCTGGGGAGCGTGGACATTGTATTGGGCGAGGTGGATAGATGAAAGTCCACAGTTCACAGTCTCCAGTTCCCAGTCGTTTTCAACGTTCGGACAACTGCGGGCTTCTATTTGGACATTTGGAACTCGGGACTCAGAACCGTGGACTCAGGACTGTATTATGTTAGGCGAACAAATCATCAAAGGCATGGCGGTGACCGCCAGGAATTTCCTCGGGAGTTACGTCTCGAAGGACCGGCTCACGACCGTGCAATATCCCGAGGAACGCCTGACACCCCAGGAAAACACCCGGCAGTTTCCGTTTCTGGTTTATGATGGCAACGATGCGGAAAAGGGCCTGCGCTGCGTGGCGTGCCAGATTTGCGAGAAGGAATGTCCGTCCCAGTGCATTTACATTGTCAAAAGCAAGGACAAGAAACCGGATTACAAAGGCCAACCCCAGCTTTATCCCGTCACCTTTGACATTGATATTTCGGTGTGCATGAGTTGCCAGATTTGCGTCGAGGTCTGCCCGTTTGATTCGATCAAAATGAACACCGAATTCGAGTTAAGCACGGACGACCGGTTTGGCGGTTTGTTGCTGCACAAAAACCAGCTTGCCCGGTCAAACGAATATTATCACCGGATTCATCCCGGTGAGGCGACGTCGGTGGACACCCATTTGGCCGGTGAAAAGGCCAAGGCGGAGGCCAAAGCCCGTGCTGCCGCCGAATCGAAGGCCAAGGCGGCTCCCAGTCCCGCACCGACAGCCACACCCTGACTGGACAAATTTTGTCCAGAAAATGGTAATTAAGGTAAATCATAGGCGGTCAGTTTCGGTTAGAAGTTGGCTGGGCCTTGTGATTCCAAGGCGAAACCATGGTTGAAACCATTGATCAGATTTTTGTGATTTTGAAGCACCACGTGACGGGGATTTTCCCCGCCGCCTGGCAGCCGTTCATTGGTGCCCTGGTTTCGATCGCGTTCATTCCCGTGGTGTTTGCGTCCCTGTTCGCCGTCGTCACGATTTTCGAGCGCAAGGGCATCGGCCGCATCCAGAACCGTTACGGCCCCAACCGCGTGGGCATCCCTTTCACCAAAATCCGCCTGTGCGGTTTCGGCCAGTTCATTCCCGATGGCCTGAAAATGCTCACCAAGGAGGACATCGTGCCGCGCGCGGCTGACAAGGTGGTGCATTTTCTGGCGCCGGTCGTCATGCTCATCCCGGTGCTACTCGCTTATGCCGTGCTGCCCTTTGGCCGCAACATGACGGCCGCGGATTTTGACGCGGGCCTGCTGTTTTTCTTTGCCGTGGGCGGAGCGGTGGAACTGTCCGTGTTCATGGCCGGCTGGGCGAGTCACAACAAATACTCGATGCTGGGTGCCATGCGCGCGATTGCCCAGATGATCAGCTATGAAATCCCGCTCATCCTTTCCGCCGTCACGGTCATCATGATCGTGGGTTCGCTCAAGCTGGTGGACATTGTCGCGGCGCAAAATCATTACAGCCATGGCATCGCAAACTGGTTTGTGTTCACGCCGTGGGGTTTTGCCGGGTTCATCCTGTTCTTTATTGCGTCGCTCGCGGAATCCAATCGCACGCCGTTTGACCTGCCGGAGGCGGAATCCGAAATCATCGCGGGCTATTTCACAGAGTATTCCGGGTTCAAATTCGCGCTCTTTTTCCTCGGTGAATACCTGGGCATGTTTGCCGCCATTGGACTGGGCATCACACTTTTCCTGGGTGGCTGGACCGCGCCGTTTTCATTCCTCACCTGGGTGCCGTCGTATCTCTGGTTTTTTGCCAAGCTGATGGCGTTGATCTTCACATTCATCTGGATTCGCGCCACGCTGCCGCGCCTCCGCATGGACCAGCTCATGAATTTTGCCTGGAAATTCATGCTGCCGCTGTCGCTGGTCAACATTGTGACCACCGGATTCTGGCATTTCATGGATGCCGGCTGGTTGCGTTGGGTGGTCTGCAGCATTCTTATTTTTGGTTCGTACGCCCTCCTGGGCCTGGGATTGATGGACAAACAAAAACTTGGCAAACGCATTTATCGCTACGCGGAATGAAAAACGAGAACCGTCATATATTTTCCCGTAGCAGCCGAGGTAAAGAGGCTCCAATCGAATTTACGATATCTGATTTACGATTTACGAGTCATTCCACGATCCGCGCAGACCGCGTAAATCGTATATCGCAAATCGAAAATAATGAGCCTCCTCACGTCGGCTGCCACGACTTTAGCTGGTTGCCAACGGTTCAACGGTTCAACGGTTCAACGCTTTAACCGTGTCTTTGCCCTTCATCATCATTGCCGTAGTGACGCTCTTTGCCGCAGCGGCGGCGATGAGCCTCCGCAATCTGGTGCATTGCGCGTTGTCGCTGGTGGTGTCGCTGGCCGGGTTGGCGGCGCTTTATTTGACCCTTGACGCGCAGTTCGTCGGCTTCGCCCAGGTCCTGGTTTATGTTGGTGCCGTCGCCATTCTCATCGTGTTCGCAGTGTTGCTCACCCGGAGCGATGCCATACCAAATCAGGCCATTCTTGCGCCGGGCTGGGTCATCGGCATTGTGGTTTCCGCCATCGTTTTCACCTTGCTCGGCTGGGCGACGTTGAACAGCACCGGATTGCCCAAGGAAGTGCCGCCGGTGCCCGTGGTCACGGTTAAGAATATTGGGGATGCGCTTATGACCCAATACGTTCTGCCGCTTGAAGTCATTGGCCTGTTGTTGACGGCGGCCTTGATTGGCGCCGTCATCATCGCGATGCGCGACGATACAGCCAAAACGAAGATGGAAGATGGAGGATTGCAGATGGAAAAGGCATCCGGGCCATCCTCCATCCTCCATCCTCCATCCTCGCCGGGAGGTGCCCGGTGACACCGCTTCAAGGTTGTTTGCTTGTCTCCGCGCTGCTCTTCGCCATCGGTCTGGCCGGTGCGGTCACGCGGCGCAACGCCATCCTGGCGCTGGTTGGCATCGAATTGATGTTGAATGCGGCAAACCTGAATTTCATCGCGTTCTGGCGTTATGGCCCGCATCCCGAGGCCCTGTCCGGCATGATGATTGTGATTTTTTCCATCTCCATTGCGGCGGCGGAGGCGGCGGTGGGGCTGGCACTCATCATCGCGATTTATCGCCATTACCGGACCGTCAACCTGGATGAAATCAAAGATTTAAAGGGATGACCTGGATCGTTCAAAATCTATGGTTGATTCCGATGCTGCCGCTGGCGGCGGCAGGCGTGATCGCCGTCAACAAGCAACGGCAGCGCAAGCTTGCGGCGACGCTGGCCATCGGTTCGATGGGACTGGCATTCCTCCTCTCGCTGTGCGCGTTCAGCGCCACACTTCTCCACCACGGCGGGAACGGCGCCTTCCGCGAAGTGGCCGGATTCAACTGGCTCCAGTTTGGAGGACAATGGCTCCAGATCAGTTGGGTGCTGGATCCGCTCACGGCGATCATGCTGGTGATGGTTTCGTTTGTCAGCCTGCTGATCTTCATCTTCAGCGTCGGTTACATGGCGCATGATGAGAATTTCATGCGGTTCTTCTGCTTCCTGTCGCTGTTCGCGGCCGCCATGCTCGGCGTGGTCATCGCCAACAACCTGCTGCTGTTTTTTATCTGCTGGGAATTGGTCGGCCTGACCAGCTATCTGCTCATCGGGTTCTGGTATCACAAGCCGAGCGCGGCGGCAGCGGCGAAAAAAGCCTTCATCACGACGCGCATCGGCGACCTCGGCCTGTTGCTGGGCATGGTCTGGCTGTATGCCGAAACCGGCACGTTGAATTTTTATACAACTAACGGTCTTGGCTGTCTCGAACAATCCGCTTTGGCTGCGATGGTCACGCACATGACGGCCGCCGGCATGGCGGTGTCCACGGCCATCGGGCTGCTGATTTTTCTGGGTGCGGTCGGCAAATCCGGCCAATTGCCGTTGCACGTCTGGCTGCCGGATGCGATGGAAGGTCCCACGCCGGTCAGCGCGCTCATTCACGCGGCCACGATGGTGGCGGCCGGTGTTTTTCTGGTGGCGCGGGTTTATCCGCTGATGGCTGCAGGTGCGGTACCCGTCGAACACGGTGCACCGGTGACCACGGCGTTGACCGTGGTGACCTGGATCGGCGCACTCACGGCGATTTTTGCCGCGTCCATCGCGGTGGCGCAGAACGACATCAAACGGATCCTCGCTTACTCCACGGTTTCGCAACTCGGCTACATGATGCTGGGTTTGGGTGTCGGCGGCGTGGCGGTCGGCATGTTCCATCTCATCACGCACGCTTTTTTCAAGGCGCTGTTGTTCCTTGGGTCCGGCTCGGTCATTCACGGTTGTCACGAGGAGCAGGACGTGCGAAAGATGGGCGGGCTGAGAAAATTCATGCCGGTGACGTTTGCAGTCTATGCCATCGGCATGCTGGCGCTGGCCGGATTCCCGCTGTTTTTCTCCGGCTTCTGGAGCAAGGATGAAATCCTGCACTCGGCGCACGGCTGGCCGGTGTCGCACATTCCCTTTTTGCTCGGCTGCGCCGGCGCGCTGCTCACGGCATTTTACATGACGCGGCAGGTTGCGCTGGTGTTTTTTGGCAAATATCGTGGCGGCGTTCGTGAGAGCGCCGCTCATTCGCAATCCCATGGAACAATTAAGCCGTCTTCTCACGAAGACAGCCACGCCGAACCGCATGAAAGTCCCGCCGTCATGACCGTTCCACTCGTCATTCTCGCGGTGTTTGCCGTTGTGCTGGGATTCGTCGGCACGCCGGCCTGGCCGTGGTTTGATGGTTTCCTCAAGGGTGAGCCGGCGGCATTCAATTTTGCCAGGTTGACCGAAAGCGGCACGCTCGGTCTGATGCTGGCGTCTGCGGTGATTGTATTCACGGGTTTGAGCCTTGGTTGGTGGTTGTATGGGAAGCGTCTTCGAAAGACAGTTGAAGAACCTGACGTGTTGCAGGTGGCCCAACCTGCCGTTTTCCGGCTGTTGGAGAACAAGTATTTCGTGGACGAAATCTACGACGCGACCATCGTCCGCTTCAATGCCTGGGCGGCGCAGGCTTGCGATTTTCTGGACCGCTGGATTTGGGGTGGGGCGGTCCTACTGGTCGCCTGGGTGACGCTCGGGTTGTCACGGTTCTATCGCTTCACGGATGATTTTGTGGTGAACCTGGGTTTCGACACCGGTTGTGAAACTCTGCGCGAAGGAGGCGACGAACTGTCGAAATGGCACAGTGGCCGGGTGCAAACCTATCTCCGGGTCATTGGTGTGGCGCTGGTCGTATTGGTGCTTTTTCTGATTTGGGGGCACAAGTCATGAACCTGCCCTGGCTGACCATCTTGACGCTCGTTCCGCTGTTCGGCGGCATCGTTGTTTCCGGCCTCGGCCCGGAACAAAAACGGCTCGCGCGGGGACTGACACTGGCATTCAGCCTGGTGGCGCTGACGGGGGCACTGTGCCTCTGGAAACATTTTGATGCTGCTTCCGGTGACCTGCAATTTGTCGAGAAACACCTCTGGGTGCCGTCACTGGGCATCCAATATTTCCTCGGTGTGGATGGCCTCGGCCTGTTGATGGTGCTGTTGACGGCCATCGTCGTGCCTCTCTCCATCCTCGCTTCTGGAAGTTTATTTAATGGTAGGGCGGGCAGTTCTCTGCCCGCCGCTGGTAAACGTGACGACGGCGCGCACGGAGTGACGCGCCCTACCCAGGGGAGCGCACCGCTTTATTACGCTTTGATTTTGTGGCTGCAGGCGGGATTGTTCGGCACGTTCACCGCGCTGAATTTTTTCCACTGGTTCCTGTTCTGGGAACTGGTGCTCATCCCGGCGTTCTTCCTCATCAAGCTCTGGGGCGGACCCCGACGCGGCCCGGCGGCGACGCAATTTTTTATATACACGATGATCGGCAGTGTGACGTTGTTGTTGAGCTTCCTGGCGATTCGGCTGGCCACCGGCAGTTTTGATTTTTTCGAGCTCGCCGACATGGCCAAACGCGGTGAAATCACGGCCCGGCTCGGCGACGTCATCGGCTGGAAATCACACATCGGGCTGCTGGTTTTCTTTGGCGCCTTCCTCGGCTTTGCGGTGAAGGTGCCGGTGGTGCCTTTCCATACCTGGTTGCCAGGGGCTTACACCGAGGCGCCCAGCCCGGTGACCATGCTGCTAACGGGCGTTCTGTCGAAGATGGGCGTGTATGGTTTTCTGCGCATCCTGCTGCCGATTTTCCCGGAGCAGGTGCGGCTGGTGCTGACGCCGCTGATGTGGCTGGCAGTATTGACCATCGTGCTTTCGGCCTGCGCGGCGTTCGCCCAACGCGATCTCAAGCGCATCCTGGCCTATTCGTCCATCAACCATCTCGGTTACTGCCTGCTCGCGTTGTTTGTGGTGGCCGGCGCGGCCACGGGCGTGAACCAGCCGGAACTGCAGAAGGCCGCAGCACTGAATGGTGTGTTGCTGCAGATGTTCAACCACGGTCTTACCGCGGCCACGTTGTTCCTTTTTGTGGCGCTCATCGAGAAGCGCAGCGGAGGATTGCGTGGATTGGAGGATTTCGGCGGCCTTCGCAAGGTCATCCCCGTGTTCACCGGCCTGATGGGCATTGCCCTGTTCTCGTCACTTGGATTGCCGGGGTTGAACGGGTTTGTCGGAGAATTCCTGATTTTCAAGGGTGTGTTTCCGCTGGCGCCCTGGGCGGCGGCGTTGTCCACGATCGGACTGCTGGTGACGGCGATATTCATACTGACGCTCATCCAGCGGGTTTTTTGCGGGCCGTTGAACGCGCGCTGGTCACAAATTCCGGACCTCACGCTGTCCGAGCGCCTGCTGGTCGTGCCCGCCATCGGGCTGATGTTCGTGCTGGGCATCTGGCCGCAATTCGTGCTGGGCATGGTGGATGCAACGGTCGTGAAGATGGTCCAACAACTTAATTTTTAACCATGCTGGCCTGGACCATATATATATCGTTCATCGGGGTGCTAGTGCTGATGCTCCTGCCGCGCGAGGCAGCGCGGGCGGCGCGCATCATCGCACTGCTGACGGCGGTCGCCGGCTGCGGGGCGGCGTTTGCCGGTGCGTTGCATCAGTCGAATCCGGGCGAAGTGACGACGATTGTCAAGGTCGCGTGGATTCCCTCGATCGGCGCCAGCTATTATCTGGCGGCGGATGGCATCAGCCTGGTGCTGGTGGTCCTGACCGGCCTGGCCGCCATCGCGGGCATTCTGTTTTCCTGGAACATCGAAAAACGCACCAAGGAATTTTTTGCCTTCTATCTCGCCTTGATTGGCGCCGTGTACGGCGTGTTCCTGAGTTTTGACGTGTTGCTGCTGTTTGTGTTCTACGAGCTGACCATCATTCCAAAATATTTCCTCATCGCGCGCTGGGGCAGCACCCGCAAGGAATACGGTGCGATGAAACTGGCGATTTATTCCTTTGTCGGCAGTCATCTCGTGCTCATCGGTTTGATCGCGGCTTGGGTCGTGGCCCGCGCCCAGATCGGTCATGCGACGCTGGATTTGGTGGAATTGTCACAAGTGTCATTCCCGTTGGGATTCCAGCATTGGGTTTTCCCGTTGGTCTTCATCGGGTTTGCCATTCTTGCGGGCATGTGGCCGTTTCACACGTGGGCGCCGACTGGTCACGTCGCCGCGCCCACCGCCGGTTCGATGTTGCTGGCGGGGGTGGTAATGAAACTTGGCGCCTATGGCTGCCTGCGCGTGGCGATGGTTTTGTTCCCGGAAGGTGTCCGCATGTGGCAGGGGGAAATTGCCGCACTGGCGGTCATCGGCATCATTTACGGCGCGGGCGTGGCGCTGGTGCAAAAGGATTTCAAGTTTGTCATCGGTTATTCCAGCGTGAGTCACATGGGTTTTGTGTTGTTGGGCCTGGCCACGCTCAACACCATCGGACTGAGCGGCGCGGTGCTGCAGATGTTCTCGCACGGCATCATTGCCGGGTTGTTGTTCGCCGTCGTGGGCCGCATGGTCTATGACCGGACGCACACGCGCGATTTCGATGATCTGCAAACGATGCAGCTTGGCCGCCTGCTGCCGTTCGCGGGGGTGACGTTTGTGCTGGCCGGGGTGGCTTCGATGGGATTGCCCGGTTTCAGCGGGTTCGTCGCCGAACTTCAGGTGCTCATGGGCGCATGGAAAGTATTTCCGAAGACCACCCTGCTGGCTGGTGTCGGTATTGTGGTCGGGGTGGCCTACACGTTGCGTGCGATGCAAAAGGCGTTTTATTCCGACGGTGCGGTGCCGGCCAAATCCAGCCATGACCATCCGTTGGAACCCATTTCGGTGCCGGAACGTATCGGGGCCATGATGCTGATAGCGGCCTCGTTGGTGATCGGTCTTTTCCCGGGCCTCCTGTTGGACTGGATCCAACCATGCTTGAATTCGCCGTTGTTTGAAAGGCTATTGAAGGGAGGCGGGTTGTGAACTACCTCGAAGTGCTCCGAATTGCCGCTCCGGAAGCCGTCCTGGCGGTCACCGTGTTGATGGTGTTGACGGTCGATCTGGTCGTGTTACGCGGGGCATCCGTGGCGT
>Ga0265320_10002345_pt1 | contig 13258 bp, 16 predicted proteins | sample 4827metaG_FD_202087 | JGI IMG/M metagenome (GOLD analysis project Ga0265320, IMG submission 202087) | Rhizosphere microbial communities from Carex aquatilis grown in University of Washington, Seatle, WA, United States - 4-8-27 metaG | ecosystem: Host-associated > Plants > Roots > Rhizosphere >...
CGACGACCTGTGCCTCGCCGGCTCGGGCGCGATCGCCCCGACGCTCACGCTCGCCCCGACGCTCACGCTCGCCCCGTGAGCCCGTGCCCGCTGGCGCAACGCGGGCGCCCTTCGCTAGACTAGGCGTGCCTATTGTGCACCCAGGATCGACATAGACCTGACGCCCGTCCAAAACCTGCGGACCCATGCAGAACCAATACTGCCGGTTCTCTGGCGGGGCCTCGTACGAATCCTCCCAGGAAGGTCCGCTTCGCAAAGAAGCCGCGGGTGGAGCATCAGCCCTGCTGCTGCGGCGAGTACGCTTCTGTGCCGAATCGAACGTCTGCCACGAACGCAGTCTAGCCCGCGTGCGTGAGCCCTCCGGGTGAGTCATTGAGCCGACCAACCCGGTGCGATCACAGGGTTGACAATGGGGGACGCTTGGACTAGACCATGCGGCGCGGCAGCCTCTACCAACGCAAGCCAGCTTTCTCTGGCTTCCGCGCAAGCCTCATCGACTTAACTGGCGAGGATCCAGGGGCAGCGGCCCAAGCGCATCACATCTTCCCCGTCAAGTATGGCCCGCAGTTCGCCGGCAGTGGGGTCGACATTAACCTGCCCCAATATGGCGCTTGGTGGCCAACAGCCTCGCACCAAGCGAACGCGGCTGCTTACAACCAGATGTGGGGCCAGTTCCTAGCGACCAACCCCGGCCGCGACGAGATCCTTGACTTCGGGCGCGGCCTCGCTGATAGATACGGACTGAAGGTGGGATTTTGAACTCGGTGGCTCCAGCTCTACGGTGGCAACTCCGTGATGCCGGCGACTCGCAGGTCGCGACGTGGTCAATTAACTTGACCGCGGAGCAGGCTAACGAGCTTCGGAGAGGTCTGGTCGAGACCAGCACTCTTCACGCATGGACCAATCAATCCGGGCGGCTCACAGACCTTATGTCGCTAGGATTCGCCGGACTCTTTGCCATGTCTGAGCGGCTCGCTGGTGTCTTCCGCAATCTGACGGGTCAACATCTCTACCCGATTCGCTTGGGCGCCGAAGGCTCAACTTACTATGTCTTGGGTGTCACAGGCCGTTGTGGCAGCGTGGACTTTGGCCAATCCGAAATAGTCGACAGGATGGGCGGGTTCGCGTTTCTTCGCGGGTTGGCGCTCACACAGGCAACCGACAACGACGCAGATGTCACGATGCCAGACAATCTCGACGTGGTCCTCGTCTCGAACCGCGCCGCTGACGCAATCGTGGCACTGGCCCCCAACAACGTGCTTCTCGAGCCGATAGCCGAGGTGGTCATTCCGCTGGCCGCGTCGCGAATTCGGGACACAAACTCGCGGCAGGGGGATTAGTCCGACCACAGCTTCGGCTACTCCGCCACGGGCGACCTGACGTCGGAGTCGGTCAGTAAACTCTGCGAGAAGCTCAGGGTCGCACAGGCCATTCAGTTCGTGCTCTTGTTGGGAACATGGCGATGGGGGCCGAAGAAGCCCACACGTCGGCACGGCGACGCGATCTCCGAGGTTGTCGTGCTCGTTGGGTGAAGTTCCGGCCGGGTCGTCCGGGACCTCAACCTCACCTCACGTGCGCTCTCAGGGAGAGGCCGACATGTCTTCGGACCTGGGTGTTCCAACGCCGGCTGCAAGGTCGGCGCTAGTCCACGTGGAGACGCCTCAACAAGCGACGCCACCGGGAGGGCGCCGAGGTCTCGCGCGTCCCAACGGGCGCCCCATCTTGCGCAAACTGCGCTGCCGCAAGGTCTCGTCGCGCAGCCGCGGCCGCTTGTCGGCTGTTCAGCGGCCGGACCCAGATGACTTCGCCGCGGCGTACGAAATAGTGCGAGTTGCAGGCCCCCCCAGCGATGGAGGGCGAGAGAGAGACTGACGTACCGTCGAACGTGACCGCCCACGCTGCCGGGCTGAGTGGCGTTACGACCTTCTCGCCACAGCCGCTGCAGCACCGGTGTACGGCGACCTTGTACTCGACAGAGACATACAGGACTCCGTCATCCAGCTCATGAGGGATGAACCGGACGAACTCGTGCCTGAGGTGCGCTATCTCGCCGGCCATTCGACCTCGTTCAGAATGTGATTCGTCTCCACGTGATAGGCCGTGAAGTGCTCGCGACGGAGGTCGCGATAGAACCCGTACAGCTTCTTCCACTTGATGACGGCCAGGACGGCGTTCAGCGCGTTGAGGTCCACGATCTGGATGTTGTCCTCGTAGACGTCATCCGGGCCGGGCTCGCTCAAGTCGACACGATTGTTCTCGTGGACGTGCTCCCGATGGTCCCGCGTGCTCGTCGTCACCGTGAGCATGCCTCCGATGGCGCCTCCGTTCGTGTCAAGCGCGAGTCCGACGTCGATGAACGGGACGGCGTAGTCCTCGAGCCTGGCGACGAGCATCCGCTTGAGTCCGCCGCCCTCGGCGCAGACGAAGACGAAATCCATCGCCGCAAGTTCTGGGACCGTTCCTTCGTCAATCGCGTATGCATGCGGGATGATCTTCCGTTTCATGGCGGAGTAGCGCGCTGCGAAGTATTCGACCTTCAACGGGCGCTGCTGGAGCTCCTCGAAGGTCGCCGCGCCAGGCGCCCTGAAGGCGTTGTGGACTCGGAAGTCATCTTCGTCGAAGAGATGGATCTCGGCGACCGGCGTCTTGGCGACGAACTCGAGGACGTAGCCGCCAGTCCCGCCGACCCCGACGATGGCAACCTTCATAGCCTTGAGTCGATCTGTCATCACCGAGATGCCCGCCCGCGTCGACGCTGTCTCTCGATAGACGAAGGGATAGTCGGGGTCGTCATCCTCGAGGACGACCCTGCCGGGCGTGGCCGTCACCGAAGGATCGACGGCCAAGGCGTGGCCCATCAGGGCCTTCACGTACGCGGTCATCTTCGCGAAGTAGTCGGGGAACTTCCCTGCGTCGAGCTTGGAAGAGAACCGGTGGTGGGCAACGAGACCGGGCTCCAAAGGAAACTGTCCGGTCTCGTTGATGAGGGCGGCGAGCGGCCGGCCTTGCACGTCGCACGGGCTCTCACCCGCGAAGTACAGGACATGGTCGTCGACCGGATTGACTGTGACGCCGTCCGCCGTCAGCTCGACCTTCGAGATCAAGCGACCGTAGGCGACAACTCCCTGCGGGTTGACGTAGGGGACGTGTCCGACGACCAGGTGGTTGTGCCTGGTCAGAGATACCTCGTAGTCCTCCTCCCATAGCCGACGGAGGTCGGGACTACGAACGACGATGCTTCGCGACATAGAAGACCGTGCCTTCCTTCTTGGCAGTCACGCTGCCGCCCACGGCGAGGGTCCCGTCGTGTTTGGACTGCTCGGTCTGCTCGTAGGTCACGATGAAGGTCAGGTCGGGGTTGCTGCGCTCGCCCGGAAAGGCCAGGCCCACGACCGTCTCCCAGGAGACGACGCGGGACGGGACGTTCTTCTGCTCGCCGTTCACGACGATCACGCCGGGCTGATCGGTGACTGCCATGTTGGTTTCCTCACTACGGGTCCGCCGCCTCGCCTCTCGACGAACTGAGCGGTGCTCAGTCAGACTAGCAAGGCGCGGTGACGGATGTCAAGTCGACGGTGCGGTGCTTGCTCGGCTGAGCGCTCCGGGCGTAGGATCGGGTGATCACCACACTCATCGAAGGAGAACCCGGTATGACCGAGGCTCGATCGGCGCCAGCGTCGGCGTCGGATGACCTCAACCTGGGGCAGTACCTGCGCGATCGGCGGGAGGCCCTCGGCCTCACGCTCAGGCAGGTGGAAGACCGTACGAAAGGTCGCGTGAAGAACGGCTACCTCTCTCAGGTCGAAGGCGGCCACATCATCAAGCCGTCGCCGGAGATTCTCTGGCAGCTCTCCGGGGTGTACGGGGACTCATATGCCAACCTGCTCACTCGAGCGGGCCATCGAGTCCCTGTCGAGTCGGCTCCCGACCTACGTCGATCCATCAACGGCGTTCCGCTGAGTGCCATTGCGAGCCTGACTCCCGACGAGCGCGATGAGCTCGTCCGATACATTGGCTTCCTCCGGCACCGACGGAGGTCGGCTCCAGATGGAGCTTGAGCCCGCCAACGTCGCAAGCATTCGTAGATACGCTCGCGGCGCGCTCGTACGCGCTGACGCTCTCCACGCGGTTCCCGTCCCGATCGATGACGTGGCCGCCGCGATGCGGTTCGCCACGCCGACGGATCTCTACCGTCTTGGGGGCGTTGCACCCGGGCTTCTCGAGCGTTTCGCCCAGCTCCGCTCGAAGGTGCTCGGTGCACTCGACTTGCGCGAGCACGTGATCTACCTAGATCGCAACCTCGCTGTCGAACGTCAGCGACTCCACCACGGTCATGAGCTTGGGCACTCCGTGCTTCCGTGGCATGAGGCTGCCTACTTCGGAGATGACCGCTACACCCTGGATCCAGAGACGGCCGAGCAGCTTGAGGCTGAGGCCACAAGGTTCAGCGTGGAGTTGCTCACGGGCATCGACGGCTTCCGTGATCAGGCGGCCGAGTACCGAATGGGTCTCGGCGCCCCGCTCGACCTCGCCGAGCGTTGGAAACTCTCAAGGACGGTCGTCATCCGGCGTTACGTCCAGAGCCACGGCACTGCGTGCGGCCTGATCGTGATCGGACGATACCCCGGGCCTGGCGGCGTCAAGATACTTCAGGCCACCGAGTCGGCGGCGTTTCGATCCAAGTACGGGCGGCTGGGGGATCTTGTGGGTGGCTGGCTGGAGGTCAGTCAGCACGAGCTCGCGAGCGCTGCGCTCGAGATCCTCCAGAATGGCTCGCCCGAGCCGGTCGTGTCCGGCACCTTCAGACCCAGGAGTGGTGATCCCCTCACGTTCGAGATGACCTCAAACGGGTACCGCCTCTTCGCGCTCGTTTACGCGCCATCAAGGTTGATACTGGGGCGGCGTGTTCGACCTGTATGGTCGTCGGCGCCCGCGTTGCCGAGATGACCTGATTCGGCGGAGTCCCTCGAGTCAGAGCGAGCCTTGCAGCGAGGCGTCGACGGAAGGCCAACGGGGATTGCGGACGATGATGTCGGTTTGGTCGGGGCGAGAGGTGTTGGGCCGTGACTATGCGGTTGAGAGTCATGGGCGTAGCGCAGGCGTCCAACGGACGCGAACACTTGACGGGCGGCGGCACCGAGCACGATTGGTGCGGTCGGCTGTCACGAGTCCACCTCGTGGCTCGCATGCTGTGCGGTGGCGCTGGCGAGCGTATCAACGCCGGCCGGAGATGAGGACCCTGCTCCGCGACACGCTGTCCCCGACCGCGTGTCGGACCCACGTTGGTCGACCCGCAGCGCCTACCAACCCCTCGCAATGGGTGGCTCGCATCGGTTGGTAGGTCGGGACCAGGACGACCGCGGGCCGACCCGGCTGCCGACCGCTGCTGGACCGGCTTGGGTCAGTCCCTGTCCGATAGAATGACGACCTCCCGAGCGGGAGTAACTCAGCTGGCAGAGTGTCTGCTTCCCAAGCAGAATGTCGCGGGTTCGAATCCCGTCTCCCGCTCCACTCCCTCGGTTCCTGAGCACGGATCCCAGCCCCGGCGCGAGCCGTCGCCGATCGACGCTGACAGGGACATTTCGGCGTCCTCGACAGAATGCCGATGCCTCGTTGCCAGCGGGATCCCGCTGCCAGTGCTCTCAGCTTCGGCGTGAGGGTATTCGGAGCCCTGCGTGGTTGCGCTTGACTGGCATGCGTGGCCGTGCTACATGTTCTCACGCATGAAGGTCGCGGGAACCAGGAGGCGATGATGACCAGGACACACACGACCCTCGATCTCGACCGCGACCTCCTGCGCGATGCCGCGGAGGCTCTCGGGACGACCAGGACGACCGACACGGTCCACGCCGCTCTGCGCGACGTGGTAGCCCGGCGCCGACGTGCCTGGCTCGCCCGCCGCAACTTCTCGGAGCTCGAGCCCGCCCTGTCCGACCTGCGAACCTCTCGCGTCGCGGAGCGCCCGGGCGAGCTCGGCGTGTCGTAGATGGAGCCGGCGCCCGACAAGCCGGATCTCGCCGACACGTCGGTCTGGGCGCGCAGCCGTAAGCCCGAGCTCGAGTGGTTTGCAGCGGCGCTCGAGGACGGCCGGATCGCCGTCTGCGACCAGGTCGTGATGGAATTGCTGTGGAGTGCTCGGGACCTCGCCGACTTCCGGGCGACGGAGGCGGCCCTGCTCGCCTGCCCCTGGTTCCCAGTCGAGCCGGCTGACTGGGACGAGGCGCGACGGGTGTTCCGCGAGCTCGCCGCCCGGGGCGCCTTGCACCATCGGCAGGTCAAGATCCCCGACCTGCTCATCGCTGCCGTGGCCGCCCGCAACGGCCTCACGGTGGTCCACTACGACAGCGACTACGAGGTCATCGCCAGCGTCACCGGCCAGGCCACCCGCTGGGCCGCACCTCGCGGAACCATCTGAGGGTCCCGTTCCCAAGCAGGATGTCGCGGGTTCGAATCCCGTCTCCCGCTCCAACCCCCATTTCGTGCTCAGCGCGACAGCGCGAAATGATGACCATGCTCGACTGGCATGATACGGCGCTTCGCGAGGTGTTCACGGCCCACGGAGGCGAGGAGATCTCGACCACCGGCGACGGCTTCTTCGTCAGCTTCGGGCTTGTCCGGGCCGATCGACCTCGTGAACGTGGACTGGCGCTGACCGCTACAACGCTCACGAGGTCAGGACTTCCCAAGCATGATGACGCGGGCTCAGTCGGCACCTGTGCGTCGGGAACGCTGCGGTCGCTTACCCGGCGATGGCCTCCCGGATGGTGTCGACCTCGACGGCTCCCAGGTTGCCGGCCCTCGCCAAGCCCTCCCAGGTCCCGAGGACTTCGCGCATCTCATCGACGATCTGCGCGGCGTCGGTCGCCGCCAGCCTGTAGTACTCGGCCGATTCGATGAGGAGTCCGATGTCCCCGGCGTGGTTGGCCGCGTCGATGGCCAGCTCATGCTCGGGTTTGTCGGGCATGGGGTTGAGGTCGAATGCAGGGGCCAACTGCCACCCTTCCTTCGCCCGAAGGAACCCGTGATTGCGCAGGTGGTCGTCGCGATGCGCCGTGAGGATGTTGAACGCGACTCGACGAAAGAGCTTGGCGAGTAGGGCGTCGATGGAGCCCGCCGCCCCGTAGTCGGCGACCGCTAAGGCGATGTCGAGGTAGCTCGCGGGCTCGCGATCCCTTCGCGACAGCATGGTCATCGCCGACGCATACATCCGCCGGCTTTCTCCGATCCGGTCGAAGCGTTTCGCGGCAAAGGTCCGGTGGCCGCGTCCGAGCGTGAGAAGGCGATGCTCAGGAACGTCGATGCCGGCGGCGGCGGCCAGTTCGTTCAGAACCCATTCGCAGGCGGCCATGTCCCGAGAATCGGTCCGCGACGGGAACTTGGCCATCCAGAGTGCGCCGTGCTCATCCAGGAAGCTCGCTTTTGGCCTGGCGCCACCGAGCGAGCTGCCTGGCGCGACGAGGATCGCCAGGTCGAGGGCCTCCTTGGTCGGGTTTCCACTCGGTCGCTCGACGGACCTCGCGGCCGCCACAAGCTCGGGCAAGCGGGTCATCGGCGGCACCCCGGATGAACCGTCCAGGTACTCGCCGTCTTCAGTCCTGAAGCGCAGCGCCCCCATGCGCGCGATATCGGCGACGCCGAGCAGGTAGTCCCACTCGTCGAGCCGGTGCCGAGGGCGGCTCTCCTGCCGGGCTCGCACGGCTTCCTGGCGGTCCATCAGCGTGCGTCCCCAGCGATCGGGCGCGGCGTCCGTGAAGATCGTGTCGACCTGTCCGTTGCGAGGCCACTGGTCGCCTGGGTAGAGACCGTGCAGCGGATCGAGGGTGAACCGGTCGGGGCGATCCAGCCACTCCGCCGCGTAGGAGAATCCGATCATCGATCCGCCTGAGCCCTGATTTCGCCGGAGCGTGCCAACGACGAGCCGCCCGCCGAGTTCCTCTGCCTCGATCTCGACGGCAACGGTCTCGGGAAGCGTGCTGCTCACGCCGGCGAGGCTCGCCGCCGCTTCGTCGTCGTCGACGCGTCGGCGAGACGGCGCCCAAGTTCGTCATCTGCGGCGAGCTTGGCGAGATCCTCGTCGAGGCCGAGGATACCCAGCGCCCGGACCAGGACCCCGAGGCCGACCGATAAGTCGCCCCTCTCCAGGCGGTTGAGGGTCGGCCGAGTGACGCCCATTCGCTCCGACATCTCGGTCACCGTGAGCCTGCGTCGCAGGCGGGCCATGCGGATCCGCTCGCCGAGACCTTGAGCAAGGCGTGTGTACCGCGGATAGGTCGGAACCGAGCGGTTACTCATGGCATATAGACTATGCAGTTATGGCGTATCTGGCAAGTCTATGATGTCGTGCGCCTTCACTGACGACGATCCGGCCAGCCCAGAGAAGGTAGATGTTCGGCGGTGTCGGGGCTCCCGACCTGTCATTCGGGAAACCCGGGTCGACCCTCGGCATGGTCTCCTTGGCTTCCGTGTCCTCGGGCCGCCGAGGTCAGTGTCGATGCACAGCCGGCCCCACTCCTTGGATCAGGAGCCGGACCGTGGATGCGAGGCGGTCTTGGTCAAGGCCGGCACCCCAGATCGACGGATCGGCCGCCAGGCCGAAGAGCGCCGCGAGGATTGAGCGTCGCCGCTGAGGTCAAGGACGCGCATGCGGGCGGCCCGCGGCGCTGAGGACCGACCCCCGCACGTCGGCTGCGATCCGCGTCGCCCTGACCCGACGAGGGCCATACTCGTCGTCGTGACGATCCCTCTTCCGCCTCCGATCCCGGGCGTTCCGCTCGATGTCGAGACCGCCTCCGGCCGGGTCGCGGCATACCAGCTGGGCAAGGGGCGGACGGTCCTTCTCCTGCACAGCTTCAATGCGGCAGGCGCGGGCATCGAGCTCGCGCCCCTGGCGGTACGGCTGGCCGAGCAACGCCGGGTGGTGCTGGTCGACTGGCTTGGCTTCGGTACGTCGGATCGGCCGGAGGCGCCCTACGGCTGGGCGCTCTACGGGGAGCAGCTTGAACGCATCCGGGCGGCCGTCCTTCAGCCAGGCGAGACCGCTGTCGACATCGTCGCGCTCTCCCTCCCAGGCCAGTACGTCGTCGTCGCGGCCGCCGACCACCCCGAGCGCTTCGGCCGTCTCGTCCTCATCAGTGCCACAGGCTTCGGCCGCTTCAAGGGCAGCGCCGGGCGGACGTCCCGGATCCTCTACCGGTCCCTGCGCCTGACGGGGATCGGCCGGCTGTTGTTCGCGGTCCTCGCCCGGCGCCAGGTGATCCGCTGGTTCTTGCGCCAGATCTTCGCGGATCCGGAGGGGATCTCGCGAGAGTACGAGCAGTACACATGGCAGACCTGCCAGCAGCCGGGCGCCTTCCGAGCACCGCTGGCGTTCGTCTCCGGGCTGCTCAACGATCCCCGGGCGGAGGGTGCCTACGGTCGGCTCGTGAACCCGACGCTCCTCGTCTTTGGTGATCATCCGCGCTTCACCGATCCGGCCGCTGCCGAGGCGCTTGTCGCGGCGAACGGTCAACTTGAGCGCGTCACGATCGAGGGGGCGGGCGACCTTCCGCAACTGGAGCGGCCCGATGAGACAGCGGCCGTCGTCGAGGGGTTCCTGCGCACGTGACGTGACGACCGCCGTGTCCACGAGCGGTTATACTCAAGGTATGAAGACGGCTGTGTCCGTACCTGATGACCTGTTCGCGCAGGTGGACCGTCTTGCCAAACGCGCGCGGAGGTCGCGCAGCGAGGTCTACAGCGCTGCTCTGCGGGAATACATCGCGCGGCACGCGCCCGACGAGGTCACGACGGGGCTCGACGGCGTCCTCGCGGAGGTCGGCCAACCGGACGGTCGCCAGTTCGCCAACGCGGCCGCCCGCGCCACGCTCGGCTCGGCGGAGTGGTGATCGCCCAGGGCGAGGTCTGGTGGGCTGATCTCGGAGCGCCGACGGGATCGGAGCCCGGCGTCCGACGACCGGTCGTGATCGTCCAGGGTGACGCTTTCAACCGCAGCTCGCTTCGCACGGTCGTCTGCGTCAGCCTGACGAGCAACCTCCGCTGGGCGGAAGCCCCCGGCAACGTGCTCCTGCTCGCCAAGGCGACAGGGCTGCCGCGGGACTCGGTGGCCAACGTGTCGCAGCTCGTGACGGTCGATCGAGATGCCCTCACCGACCGCACGGGCGTGCTATCGGCATCGAGCATGGAGCTGGTGCTGGCCGGCATCGATGTCGTGCTCGGGCGCACCTGACCGACCGCCGGCGGCCCCGGCGGCCGCTCAGGTGAGGGAATCCTCGTAGTCGAGGGGCGCACCAGCGACGAGGTCCCGCAGCCACCAGCCGCTGTCCTTGACCAGCCGCCGCAGGCCGGCCTCGAAGTCCACCCAGACCAGGCCGAACCGCTGTGTGTAGCCGGCGGCCCACTCGAAGTTGTCGAGCAGGGACCAGGCGAAGTAGCCGCGGACGTCGCAGCCGTCGTCGATCGCCCTGGCGACCTGGCCGATGTGCCCGGCCAGGTAGTCCACGCGGCTGGCGTCGTGCACCAGGCCGTCGGAACCCGGACCGGTCCCATCGGCGCAGCCGTTCTCCGTGACGTACAGCACCGGATGGCCGTAGTCGCGGTCGACGCGGCGAATGAGGCGATGGATGGCCGCCGGCCAGATCTCCCAGCCGAACGAGTTCTTGCGCCCGGGCCCGTCCAGCCGGCGCATCCCGTACCGCGTGTCGGCGGGGTCGTGGGCGACGATCGCGCGCGAGTACATGTTCAGAGCGATGAAGTCGAGGTCGGTCGCCAGGGCCGCCATGTCGCCCGGCCGGATGTCCATCCGGGCGAGAGCCGCGTCCTGGTCCAGGAAGGCCACCGGGTAGCGCCCGTGCACGAGCGGCTCCAGGTACCACGCGTTGACCTTGGCGTGGAAGCGCTCCGCGGCGGCCACGTCGCGGGGGTCGTCAGATGCCGGGTAGGTCACGTCCATGTTGAAGGCCGACCCGATCGAGGCCTTGGGGGCCACGGCGCGCACGGCGCGCACCGCCTCGGCATGGGCGAGGTTCGCCACATGGCTGGCCCGCAGGGCGCGATCGTGGTCGCGGATCCCGGGCGCATGGTCGCCGATGTCGTGGCCCTGGTTGACGTACACCTCCGGCTCGTTGACCACCGTCCACGTCCCGATCCGATCGCCAAGCGCGCGGACCACGACGTCGGCGTAGTCGGCGAACGATCCGATGACGGCGCGGTCGGCCCAGCCGCCGCCGTCCTGGACCCACTGCGGGAGGTCCCAGTGGAACAGGGTCGGGAAGGGCTCGATGCCGTTGGTCAGTAGCTCGTCCACCAGGCGGTCGTAGTAGTCCAGCCCGGCCCGATTGACCGTCCCACTCGCATCCGGGACGACCCGCGACCAGGCGACGCTGAAGCGATACGCGCCAAGGCCCAGCTGCCGCAGGAGCGCCACGTCCTCCGGGTAGCGGTGGTATTGGTCACAGGCGACGTCCCCGGTCGAGCCGTCGAGCACGTTGCCCGCGGTGTGGGTGAAGCGGTCCCAGATCGACTCGCCCTTGCCGTCCTCCCGCCAGGCGCCCTCGACCTGGTACGCGGAGGTCGCCGCGCCCCACGCGAAGCCGGGCGGGAACGTCGCGTGCTTCAGCACAGGGTGGTCGCCACCTGGCCGGTCGGTCGTGCCAGCTCGTCCCGCATCTGCCGCGCCTCACCGTCCACGACGCCCCGGACCTCCCAATGTTCGAGCAAGGTGGTGGAGGTACCGGATCGCAGCACCCGCAGCGGCCCCAGGATCTCCAGCTCGACGTACCGCGGACCGCAGTACGTTTCGACGTTACAGCCAAGGTCCGGGTACGTCAGGCCCGGTGCGGGTTCGAACCGGCGCACGAGGGCGGTGCCGCCCCGCACGTAGGCGACCCATCCCAGGTCGTCCAGGAAGCCCACCTTGAGTTCGGCGCCCGGGATGGCATCGACCGCCACCAGGCCGTCGCTGACCTGAAGCCGGGCGTCTTCCCACGAGGTGTAGGGCCACAGCACGAGGTTGCGGTTCGGCCGTGTGCGGTGTCCGGCGACGGCCGGCCGCTGCGGCAGGAGCGCCAGCCCGCCGAGCGGCAGCTGCGTGATCGACCACGGCGCCAGCTCGCGTGCGTCGGGCCCGCAGTTGTCCACCTGGTGGAGCACGGTCAGCGCCGCCAGGCGGGGGTCAAGGCGGATCTCCATGGAGCGGACGCAGCCGGTCGTGAGCTCGATCGCCCCGGTCAGCCGCAGGCCGTCGACGAGGGGCTCGATGGTGAGGCCCGTGGAGTCAGGCACCGCCACCATCGCGGGGTCCTCGGGGGCGATCCACAGCCGGTGGCCCCCGAGCAGCTCGTACCGCCCGAGCGAGGTCTCCCAGCCCAGGTCCGGCGTCTCGGCCAGCAGGTTGGCCGGGGAGCCCTCGCAACGCAGGCCGACGATGCGCGGCCCGCCGGCCACGACCACCTCCACCTGGATCACGCCGTTGGTGATACGAGTCGTGGGACGCCCGTGGAAGTCCCCCGGCGTGGTCCCGACGACGACGTCGCCGGGCGGCATCACGAGAGCCTGACGACGACCCGCACGCGCGCCGTGCCCGGGGCGGGCAGCGGGATGCGCGTGCCCGCGATGGGCCGGCCGTCGACGATGACCTCGACCGCATCGCGGTGACCGGGCGCGGGCACCCCCGAGCGCTGCACGTCGATGTCGTAGGTCGTGCCCCGGAAGCGCCGGTTCGCCTGGTAGCCGTTCCACGAGGCGGGGATCAGGGGTTCCACCCGCAGGCCATCGAGCTCGGGGCGGATGCCCAGGATCCACTGGCTGATGGCCACCATGTTCCACGCCGCCGTCCCGGTCAGCCACGAGTTCTTGGCCTCGCCGTGCGTCGGCGCGTCACGGCCGGCGATCATCTGGGCGTAGACGTACGGCTCGCAGCGATGGACTTCCGAGATCGCCTCGCGGGCGGACGGGTTGATGCGCAGGTAGTAGTCCAGGGCGCCCTCGGCGTTGCCGGCCCGGGCCTCGGCGATCATCAGCCACGGGTTGGTCTGGCAGAAGACGCCGCCGTTCTCCTTGTAGCCGGGCGGGTAGGACGAGATCTCGCCAAGGCGCGGCTCGTAGCGGGTGAACGGCGGCTGCTGGAGGACGATCCCGTGGGGCGTCGCCAGCCGCTCACGGACGGCGGCCAGGGCCGTGGCGGCGCGGCCGTCCTGCAGGCCGATGCCGGCCATGATGCAGATGCCCTGCGGCTCGATGAAGATCTGGCCCTCGGTGTTGG